>MHCFC02800__coassemble_714_pt1 | contig 16653 bp, 12 predicted proteins | sample MHCFC02800__metabat2_low_PE_014 | metagenome-assembled genome bin MHCFC02800 | reverse complement strand
CAACCGATTCAAAATCTACGGAGGTGAACCGGCATGGAAAACTCCGACCGCCGGGTCGTACTCGGCCTTTCGGGCGGCGTGGACTCCGCCGTTGCCGCGCGGCTGCTCCAGCGCGCGGGCTATGAAGTCTTCGGCCTGTACCTCGACGCCGGCGATCCGTCCGCCCGCGCCGACGCCATCGCCACGGCGGAATTCCTTAGCGTCGATCTGAGCGTGCGCGACATCCGCGAGATGCTGGAACGGCAGGTCTGCGCGCCGTTCGCCGAAGCCTATTTGCGCGGCGAGACGCCGAACCCCTGCGTCCGCTGCAATCCGTTGGTAAAATTCAAGAGCCTGATCGATCGCGCGGATGAACTCGGCGCTGCGCACATCGCGACGGGCCACTACGCCCGCGCGCGCGACGGCATGATTTTGCGGGGAATGCCGTCCAACGACCAGAGCTACATGCTCTGCCGGCTCACGCGCGAACAGGCGCGGCGGCTTCTGCTCCCGCTGGGCGAATGCGAAAAGCCGCGCGTGCGCGAGCTGGCGGCTGAATTCGGCATCCCCGTGGCTCGCAAGCCGGACAGCATGGAGATCTGCTTCATTCCGGACAGGGACTACGCCGGATGGCTGGCGGCGCGCGGAAGCGTGCCCGGCCCGGGGCCGATCCTGTTCAACGGTGCTGTCATCGGGCGGCACGAGGGCATTCACCGCTGGACGGTCGGCCAGCGCCTGCCCGGCCTGTACGACGGAAGAAAGCTCTACGTCGCCGAGATCCGGCCGGATGAAAGCGCGCTCGTCGCTGTGCTATGGGACGATCTGTTCCGCACTGAGGTGCGCGTCCGCGAGACAAGCTGGCTGATCGACCCGCCGGACGCGCCCATCCGCGGCTCCGTCCGCGTCCGCCACACCAAATGGGAGAATCCCGAGTGCACCATCTTCCCCGAGGGAAGCGGCGCGCGCATCGTCGCGGACAGCCCCGTCCGCGCCCCGGCCCGCGGTCAGGCCGCCGCGCTGTATCAGAACGACCGCCTGATCGGCGGCGGCTGGATCGTCTGAGCGGAGCCAGTTTCCTGCGCTGCCCAAGTCCCAGCGGCATGGCCTCGCCCGCCCCGGTTCAGAGGCGCGTAGCCGCCGCTTCGCCGGAGGCTCCCAATCCTCGTTTTTCCTGTCTCAATGGAGGTTTCCATGCTGCACATCTACACCGGACGAAACCGCCTGCTCGCGCCCGCGCTGATCGAAGCGCTGCGCGCGACCGGCCCGGAATCCCGCCTGATCGTCGTGCCCAAGCAGCTGACGCTGCAGACGGAGCGGCTGCTGCTCGAAGCGCTGAACCTGCGCGGCTCGTTCGCCCTTCAGGTGCTCAGCGCCGAGCGCCTCTGCGCGCGCATCTTCGATGCGGCGGGCGCGCCCGAGGGCGTCCGGGTGGACGACCGCGGCCGCGTGATGCTCGTGCGCGCCGCCATGCGGGACGCGCGCGACCGGCTGACGATCTATCGCGGCGCCGAGCGCCGGCGCGGCTTTCCGGAGCGCTGCGCCGCCCAGCTGGAGCACATCCGGCAGGCTGGGCTGCCGCCCGAGGCGCTTCGCGCGTGCGCAGTGGAGCTGTCCGGTTCAGCGCGGATGAAGCTCAACGACCTCTCCTACATCCTCGAAGCCTATCAGGCGGGCATCGAGGGCCGGTATCAGGACGGCGCGTCCGAGTTCATGGCCGCAGCCGCCCGCGCCGGCGAGGCGGAGTTCCTGCGCCAGAGCGACGTCTGGTTCTTTGGATTCGACATGATGCCGCCAGCGCTGCACGGCCTGATCGCCGCCGTCGCCGCCGCCTGCGACGGCACCCACCTGCTCCTGCCATTGGACAACGATCCAAATGCCCGCGATTTCGACGCCTTTCTGCCCATGCAGCGCGCATTCGAGCGGCTCTGCACCGCCGCGCGCCGCGCCGGGACGCGCGTGGAGCGGATCTTCATCGAGGAGGCGCAGGACGCCGCCGGAACGGCCGCATCCCCGACCCCCGGCCGCCCAGCCGGCGGACAAAGCGCCCCGGCCAGCGGTTCGACCCTTGAATCCGCCGCGCCGTCCCCTTCGGGCGCGTCCAATCACGATAAAGCCCAGCCGCTCGACATCCGCGCCATCCTCTCCGGTTCGGCGCGCCTGACGCCCGAGGGCGCCACCGTCCGCATCGAGCCGGATGCGGAAATGCCCGGCGGCGTCTCCAACCAACCGCCCCGCATGGCGGTCGCCGCGCCGCCGCGCCGCGACGACCTTCGCATTCTGGAGCGCGAACTGTTCGCCTATCCGGCTCAGAAGGCCGGCCGTCCCGCGCGCGCAATCCAGCTGACGCTGCTGCGCAACCCGCAGGAGGAGTGCATGTTCGCCGCGGCGCTGACCCGCCGGCTGGTCATGCAGCGCGGCTGGCGCTGGAACGACGTGCTCATCCTGTGCCGCGATCTCGACGCCTACGCCGCGTCGCTCAGCTCGGCGTTCGCGCTCTACAGCGTGCCGCTCTTTCTGGCCTCCAGCCGCCCCGCCGCGCGCCACGCCACCGCGGAATGCCTGCTGACGGCGCTCAGGGCGCTGGAAAAGGGCTTCCAGCAGGAGGACATGTTCGCCCTCATTCAAACGGGATTGATGCCGATCACCGCCGACGAGGGCGACCGGCTGATGAACTACGCCATCCGCTACGGCCTGCGCGGCGCGCGCTTTCTGCGGCCACTGCGGCGCGGCACAGAGGCCGAAATCGCCGAGATGGAGCCCGTCCGCGCGCGGCTGGCCGCCCCGCTTATCCACCTCCGCGAGGCGCTGCGCGAAGCCGGGACGCTTCAGGATCAGCTTGCGGCGCTGTTCGGCTTTCTGTCCGAAATCGGCGCGCACGCGGCGAGCCTTGAGCGCATGAACCGGCTGGCGGCGGCAAACCTGCGCGAAGCGGCCGGCGAGGAGGGACAGGTCTGGAACCGCATCCTCGGCGCGATGGATCAGATGCACGCGCTGATGGGCAGCGCGAAGCTGTCGCTGGGCGAGCTGGGCGAAACGCTGTCGGAATCGCTGTCCGCCTCGGTCATCAAGGCGCTGCCGCAGTCCGGCGACGCGGTGTTCGCCCAGAGCACCGACGCCGCCTGCACCCGCACGGCGCGCGCGATCCTGATCCTCGGCGCTTCCGACCGCTCCGTCAGCGGCGACGACGGCCTGCTGACGCCCTCGCAGAAGCGGGCGCTCTCCGAGTTCGCGCGCGCCTATCTGGGGCCGGACGAGGCCGACCTGTCGCGCCTGCGGCGGTTTTACCTGAAGTCGGCGCTGGGCATGGCGTCGGATTACGTCAGCGTCTCGTGCCCGCTCAGCGGCGCAGACGGCTCGGCCCAGCGGCCCGGCGCGATGTTCAACATGATCGAGGCGCTGTTTCCCGGCACGCGCACGCGCGGCGGCCTGACCGGCGAAGCGGGCGTCGAGCGAATGCTCCGCGGCGCGCCGCGCGCCGCGCTGTCGTTCGTGGCGCGCAGTCTGGCCGGCGAAGGCGGGGGCGCGCCGCTGCCGGATTCGGACAGGGCCGCGCTGGCGGGACTGGCCAAAATCGCCGCAGACGGTGAATCCGCCGGAGACAGCGCGGTTCAGATGGGGCTTCGGCAGCTCCGCTCGGCGCTCAACCGCGCGGAATCGGTCGACCGGCTCGCGCCGGAGACTGCGCGGGCGCTGTATGGAACGCTCAAGCGCGTCAGCGTCACGCGGCTGGAGCTGTTCGCGGGCTGTCCGTTTTCGCACTTCATGCGCTACGGCCTGCGCCCCGACCGCGTCGAGCCGTTCGCGCTCAACGCGCGCGACGAGGGCACGTTCTTCCACAGCGCCGTGACGGAATTCCTGCTGCGCTCGCGCGAGGACTTAAACGACCTGCCCGCCGACGTCGCCGCCGCGCGGATGGACGGCATCGCCGACGCCATGCTCGACGCCATGTGCGATTCCGGCCCGCTGGGCGACAGCGCCGTGGCGCTGGCCGAGCGCCGCCGGCTCAAGGAGACCGCGCGCGCGTGCGCGGCGGCGCTGGCCGACCACATGCGCGGCAGCCTGTTTCACACCGCCGCGCTCGAACAGAGCTTCGGCCGCGAGGACGGCGCGCTGGCGCTCGAGCTGCGCGGCGGATGCGTGCTGGAGGGCCGGATCGACCGCGTGGACGAATGGCGCGCGGACGGCGGCTACCTGCGCGTGATCGACTACAAGCGCGGCGGCCGGGCGCTCAAGCTCGCCGAGGCGTACTACGGCCTGCGCCTGCAGCTGCCGGTCTACCTGGCCGCGGCGCAGCGCAAGTGGAGCGGAAAGAGCGCCGGCGCGTACTACTTCGGCTTGAGCGACGGCATCCTCGCCACGCAGAGCGCCGATCCGAACGCCGTCGCCGCCGAGCGCCGCAAGGGCTTTCGGATGGACGGGCTGCTGCCCGGCGACGCAGAGGTGCTCAGGGCCATGTCGCCCAACATCGCCGAAGTGGTCAAGGCGCGCGTGTCCGCCTCGGGCGAATTGTACAAGAGCGTACTGACCGCGACGCAGCGCGAATACGATGGCCTGACGCGGTGCGCGCTGCGGCACGCGGCGGAGCTGTTGAGTGGAATCGAGCGCGGCGCCTGCGAGGCCTCGCCCGCGAGGCTGGAGACCTCCGACCCATGCCGCTACTGCGATAGCCGCCTCGCCTGCGGCTATGACGACCGGCTCGACCCCGGCCGCGCGCGCAAATTCAAGCCGATGACCGGGCAGGAGGCGCTCAACCGGCTCGCGGAAGAGCCGTGAGCCGCTTCGGCAATCGGGAAAATGAGGCAGGAGGATTTGACCAAAGTGCGGTTGACAGGTTTACGTTTGGCTGTCATAATAGTGTGTGCTCTGAAAAAAATAGCGGATTCAACTTCCGGCGTTGAAAAAACGTGGACATTTGGCCGCTATAATCGCATCTGAAAGAGGCAACCGCCTCTTCGGAGAGCGCGCGCAAACGCTTTTTCGCACGCGCTGCCGAACGCAAACGGAATCGGGAGGATCATGCATGCAAATATTCCTGACGGTCTTGATGATCGTGCTCAACATCTTTTCGGTCTATCTGGGCGTCATGGCGCTTTTCACATTTAAGCGGCGCAAGCCGTACCCGCAGGTTCCGCCGTCCACGCGCTTCGCGGTGGTCATTCCCGCTCGAAATGAGGAAGGGGTCGTCGGCAACCTGATCGCGAGGCTGTGGGAGCAGACCTATCCCCGAAAGATGTTTGACGTCTACGTCGTGACGAACAACTGCACCGACCGCACGGCCGCCGTGGCGCGTGCCGCGGGCGCAAAGGTGATCGACTGTGCCGGCGCCGTGACCTGCAAGGGAGACGTGCTCCACCAGGCCATCGAGGCGCTGATGCCGCTTCGCTACGACGCGTTCGCGTTCTTCGACGCGGACAATCTGCCCGACGCGGAGTTCCTCTCGCGGATGAACGACGCGCTCTGCGCCGGCGAGCGCGTGTGCAAGGGCCGCCTGAAGGCCGGCAATGCGACGCAGAGCTGGGTGGCCGGCGGCTACGGGCTCTATCACGCGCTGATGGAGTGGACGTACAGCCGCCCGCACTCGGCCGCAGGCTTTTCGTCCAACCTCGTCGGCACGGGCTTCGTCGCGCACCGCGAGGTGTTCGAGGCGCTCGGCGGCTGGAACACGCGCTCGATGTGCGAGGATACGGAATTCGCCGCACAGTGCTCGCGCATCGGCTATCGCGTGGCATGGGTTCCCGAAGCGCTGAGCTACGACGAGCAGGTCGCCAGCTTCCGCGTCTCCCTGCGGCAGCGCCGCCGCTGGTGCCGGGGCATGGTTCAGGCCGCGCGGCTGATGACGCCCTCCATGTTCAGCCGGAGCTGTCCGCGCCGCGGCATGGCGCGCGATTTCGGCATGCTGTTCGTCATCTCGCACACCGCGCCTCTGGCGACGATCCTGGCGCTGATCTCGCTGCCGTTCCAGTCGCCGCTGATGCTGGCGATGGGCGGCGCGGGTCTCGTGCTGTCCTACGCGGGGCTGGCGCTGGTCGGGTTGGCGCTGTGCGCGCTGGGCGGATACCCGATCGGCCGGATGGGCGCGACGGTGGCGATGTTCCCGATCTTCATGGCCTCGTGGGTGCCGCTTCAGGTCATGGCGCTGTTTGTGCCGGTGCGCCGCTGGAGCGCCATCGAACACAGCGGCCAGCCGGACGCCGAGAAGGACGATTCCGACCACGAGGGCGGCCAGTTGAGCCGCCAGAACGCCGTATAACCGACAAGCAAAGGCGGTGGCAGCCATGTCCGTAGAGTCGATTCTTCAGGCCATCGCCGCGGAATTGCGCCCCCTGCCGTTCGTGCAGGGCGTCGTCCTCGGCGGGTCGCGGGCGACGCAGACCGCGTCGGAGCATTCGGACATCGACGTCGGCGTCTACTACGACGGCTTCGATCTCGACCAACTGAACGCCATCGCCCGGCGGCTGGACGATTCCCACCGGGAGAACCTCGTCTGCCGCGAGGGCGGATGGGGCAACTGGGTGAACTGCGGCGGCTGGCTCGCAATCGAGGGGACGCCCGTGGATCTGATCCTTCGCGATTGCAGGAGGGTGGAGGCCGTCGTCGAATCCTCCGAGAGCGGCAGGTTTTCCGCCCACTACCAGCCCGGCCACCCGCACGCCTTTCTGGACGTGATGTATCGCGGGGAACTGGCCTGCTGCCGGACGCTGTACGCCGCCGACGCGGAGTTTGAGGCGCTGAAGCGGCGGGCGGAGCGGTATCCCGCCGCGCTGAAATCCGCCCTGATCGGCTTCTTTTCCTTTGAATGCGGCTTTTCCTGCGAACAGGCGGAAAAGGGGCTGCGGTGCGGCGACGTCTCCTATGTGGCGGGGAACCTGTTTCGATCGGTTTCGGCGCTCAACCAGATCCTGTTTGCGCGCAACGAGCAGTGGTGCTTAAACGAAAAGAAGGCGGTCTTCCGAATCGACTGCTTTCCAATCCGTCCCGAGGGATATTCCCGGAAGGTGTCGGAGATCTTTGCGGCGCTCGGCGCCGCCCCCGATCTGTCGGTCCAGAGGCTCCGGGCGCTCTCGGACGAGGTCAGCGCCGTGGCGAAGGACTAGCAGACTTTTACAGGCGGCCGCGCGAAACGGCCGCCTGTTTCGATTCCGCCGCGCTGAAATTCACATGCATCGATACTTGCATATCCCGCAAAAAAGTTGTATAATGAAAGTAACGCCGTACAGAAGCATGGGATTCTGTGCGATGTCGTTGTGAAATCTGGCCGGATTCGGCTTGAAATACGACACGGATCGCGAGGTCGAATACCAATGAACACATTTTACCGGGAATATCTGGACGCAGACATTGACCGCTTTGGAACAAACTGCGAAAAATGGGACAAGCTGGAGGAGCACTTCGGGCGCGGCGACTTGGTCGCGGCATGGGTCGCGGACATGGACTTCCGCACGGTGCCGGCCGTGATCGACGCACTGGCCGCGCGCGTCCAGCACGGCATCTTCGGCTACACCGAGAACGGCGCGGCGGACAAGGCCGCGGAGGTGGGCTGGCTGAAGCGCCGGCACGGCGCCGACGTCTCGCCGGAATGGATCCTGTACAGCCCCGGCGTCGTGGACAGCCTGTTCTTCTGTGTGCGCGCGCTGACCGCGCCCGGCGACCCGATTCTGATTCAGACGCCCGTGTACGGTCCGTTCTACGCATCGGTCAACAAATTCGGCCGCACGCTCGTCGAAAGTCCGCTGCTGGAGACGGAAGCCGGCTGGCGGATGGACTTCGACGACATGGAGCGCAAGTTCCAGCAGGGCGTGAAGATGATGATCCTCTGCAGCCCGCACAACCCCATCGGCCGCGTCTGGACGCGCGACGAGCTCACCCGCCTGATGGCGCTGGCGAACCGCTACGGCGTGCGCGTCATTTCCGATGAGATCCACGCCGACTTCACCTTTGACGGCCACCGCCAGGTGCGCATCCTCGGCGTGGAGGGCGGCGACCGCGCGGTCATGCTGACCTCGGCGACGAAGTCGTTCAACCTGGCCGGACTGCGCCAGTCGTCGTGCATCGTGCCGGACGAAAAGCTGCGCGAGGCCATCGCGGCTGAGATCGACCGCGCGCACGCGACCTCGCCGAACATCTTCGGCGCCATCGCCCAGACCGCGGCGTACACCCACGGGGACGAGTGGATGGACGCGGTGGTCGAATACGTCCGCGAAAACCGCGACTGCGTTGTGGAGTTCCTGAAGGAGAACCTGCCCGAAATCCGCGTCCGCCCGCAGGAGGGCACCTACCTGATGTGGCTGGACCTCCGCGCGCTGGACGGCACGCACGAGGAACTCCGCGATCTGCTCGTCAACCGCGCGCACGTGGCGCTCAACAGCGGGTTGGACTTCGGCGCGGCGGGCGAAAAGCACTTCCGCCTCAACCTCGCCACGCCGCGCAGGAACATCGAGCGGCTTCTTTCCAACATCAATTCTGCAATTCGGAGTCGGTAAAGCGTGAAGTTTCATTTTCCCAACCCGTTCCGGCGTCCGGAGCGCATGATCGCCCTGGACGTCGAGCTGGACGGCATGCACCCCAGCCGCATCATCCAGCTCTCCTACCTCATCATCGACGGGCGGCGCGTGCGCGGCAAGAACATGTATTTTGCCGTCAAGGCCGTCAACCGCTACGCCAAGAAGGTCCACGGCCTGAGCGTCTATCAGCTGCGCAAGCTGTCCGGAGGCGATGTGTTCGCCTACCGCGCGGATGAAATCTACAACGATTTCAAGAATTGCAAGCTCGTCATCGGGCACGATGTGGCGGGGGATATGCGCTATCTGCGCGAGGAATTCGCGCGCATCGGCGTGAAGCTGCCAGAGATTCCGGTCTTTTGCACGCTCAAGCACTACACGCGCGAGGCGAACATCCCGCTCAAGCAGAATCCCAACGTGCTCAAGCCGCCGAAGCTGGTCGAGCTGACGGAGCATTTCGGCCTTTCGCAGGAACTGATCGCGAAGAAGTGCGCGAAGTGGTTCGGCGGCGGAGATCATCCGCACGACGCCCGCTACGACGCCGCCGCGGCGTACATGTGCATGCTCGTGGGCGAGGGAAAGGCGTAAGGCCACATAGCCGGCAGGGGCAGTCCATCCCCTGCCGGCTTGCTTTTCCCCCTTCCGCGATTGACAGCGAATGGAATTGCGGGTATAATGAGGGTGGGTTCGCGCGCGTCCGTGGTTGAAAATCGACGCCAGTCGCAGGCAAAACGATCCACGTAAACCGGAAAAATTCCGGCGAGCATGGTGCGGCTTAGAGGTAAGTCCGGCCGGCGGAAGCGCCGAGAGGGTCAGTAGTGGGGAGGCCATGTCCTTAGGAGCGAACGCCCCAGCCGGCGAGTGTGGGGGCAAAGACCAGGTCGGGCGCGCGAACCCGATTTCTTTATGCCCATCGCACGCACTCATCCCTGAATCCAGATTCGAGGTGCCTATGGAATTTCATCACCTTCCGGTGCTGCTGAACGAATGCCTGGACGGGCTCAACCTCCGTCCGGACGGAACCTATCTGGACTGCACGCTCGGTAGGGCGGGGCACAGCTCGGAGATCTTCCGCCGGCTCGGCGCGGGCGGCACGCTGATCGGCATCGACCGCGATTCGGAGGCCATCGCCGCCGCCACGGCGCGCATGGCTTCGCTGGAAGGGCCGGCGCGCTTTGTGCCGGTTCGCGGCAATTTTCACGACGCCAAGGCGCTGCTCGCCGGGCTGGGCGTCGGCGCGCTGGACGGCGTGCTGGCCGACCTCGGCGTCTCGTCGCACCAGCTCGACGAACGCGAGCGCGGCTTCTCCTACCACGACGACGCCCCGCTCGACATGCGGATGGACGCTTCACAGCCGCTCAGCGCGCGAAAGATCGTCAACGAATGGCCGGAGGACGCGCTGACGGAGATCCTGCGCGACTACGGCGAGGAGAAGTGGGCGCGCCAGATCGCGCGCGTGATCTGCGACCGGCGCGCGTCGGCGCCCATCGAGCGCACGAGCCAGCTGGTCGGCATCGTCGATGCCGCCATTCCGAAGAAGTTCCGCGCAAAGGACGGCTCGCACCCGGCGCGCAGGACGTTTCAGGCGCTGCGCATCGCGGTCAACGACGAGCTCAGGCCGCTCGAACAGGCGCTGCGCGACCTGGCCGGCCTGCTCAACCCCGGCGGGCGGCTGTGCGTGATCGCGTTCCACTCGCTCGAGGACCGCATCGTCAAAAACACGTTCCGCACGCTGGCCGACCCGTGCATCTGTCCGAAGAACCTGCCGGTGTGCGTCTGCGGGCGCAGGCCGACGGTCCGGCTGGTCACGCGCAAGCCCATCACGGCCTCGGAGGCGGAACTGGCCGAAAACCCCCGCGCGCGCAGCGCCACGCTGCGCATCGCGGAAAAGCTGCCAGAGTGATGAGAAAGCCCGCAAGACAGGGAAGCAAACCTGCCGGCAAGGGAGCTTGCTTGGACGCAAGCGGCCGCGGCCTGCAGGTGCAGCTGACGCAGGAAGCAAAAATTGCCTCTCATTTCTCTTTTATCGGGGCAGTTTTTGCGTTTGCGGGCTTTGTCCGCGCTCTGCGCCCGCGGAGGAAGCGGGCATGACGAAGCAAGACCTCTGAAAGACCGTCGAGCCGCACTCGGGGAGGGGGTTCGGACGAACAATCCTCTTTCCCCGCGAACTCAGGAAAGGAGCGCTCAGATGACCGAGATGGAACGGATGCTGGCCGGCCGGCTGTACATCGCGCAGGGCGAGGAGATCGCCTCGGCTTTCCTGCGCTGCCGCAGGCTGACCGACGCGTTCAACCGCGCCGCTTACGACGATTTTAAAGGCCGGAATGCCATCCTGCGCGAGCTGTTCGGCGCCCTCGGCGAAGGGGCGTCCATCGCGCCGCCGTTTCGCTGCGACTACGGCAGGAACATCTTCATCGGCGACCGCTTCATGGCAAACTACGACTGCATCATGCTCGACGTCTGCCGCATCACCATCGGCGACGACGTGTTCTTCGGCCCGCGCGTCGGGCTGTACACGGCGGCGCATCCCCTCGACGCCGCGGTGCGCGCCGAAGGGTTGGAATACGGCCGGCCGATCGCCATCGGCAATGGCGTCTGGCTGGGCGGCAACGTCGTGGTCAATCCCGGCGTGACGGTCGGCGACGGCGCGGTCGTCGGCTCGGGCAGCGTCGTCACGCGCGACATCCCGCCAAACGTCGTCGCCGCGGGCAATCCCTGCCGCGTGCTGCGCCAGATCACCGAGGACGACCGCGCGCACTGGCGCGCGCTGCGCGACGAATACCGCGCGTGGCAGAAGGAGGAAAAGGCATGAGCGGCGCGCTGAAATTTCTCGACCTGCCGTCCGGGCGGGTGCCGCTGCCGGCGTTCTTCCCCGACGCCACCTACGGCGCGATCCGCGCCGGATCGTTCGAGGACGTCGAGCGCGCCGGCCTGTTCGGCTGCGAGATGAACAGCTATCACCTGATGAACCGCCCCGGCGCGCGGCTGATCAAGTCACTCGGCGGGCTGCACGGCTTCACCGGCTATCGCGGCGCGATTCTGACCGACTCGGGCGGCTTTCAGCTCTATTCGCTCATCCGCGAAAACGCCGGCTACGGCGAGATCCGCGACAAGGAGATCATCTTCCGCCCCGACCGCGGGCGCGAAAAGCGGACCTTCACGCCGGAGAAGTGCATCCAGGTGCAGTTTCAGTACGGCTCGGACATCATGATGGCGCTGGACATGTGCACCCACCCGGACGATCCGGACGGCGTGCAGCGGACGAGCGTCGGGCGGACGGTCGCGTGGGGCGCGCGCTGCCGCGCGGAGTTCGATAAACTGGCGAAGGGCGCGAAGGACGGCGCGCGGCCGATGCTGTTTGGCATCGTGCAGGGCGGCGCGGATCCGGCCCTTCGCATGGAGTGCGGCCGGCGGCTGGAGGAGATCGGCTTCGACGGCTACGGCTTCGGCGGCTGGCCGCTCGACGCCGGCGGCGCGTTCCGCCCGGACATCCTCAGGATGGCCGCCGACGCCATGCCCGACGGCAAGGTGAAGTACGCCATGGGGCTGGGCAAGCCGGAGGAGATCGTCCAGTGCGTGGAGATGGGCTATTCGCTGTTCGACTGCGTCATCCCCACGCGCGAGGCGCGCCACCAACGGCTGTATGTCTTCCACGAGGGAATGGATACCCCCGACGCCGTGCGCGCGCCGGACGGGCGCTTTTACGGCTATCTCTACGCGCTCGACGCCGCGCACTGCCGCGACAGCCGGCCCGTCGATCCATCGTGCGATTGCGCGCTGTGCCGGAACCACTCGCGCGCGTACCTGCACCACCTGTTCAAGGTGGGCGACCCGCGCGCGATGGCGCTGGCCACCGCGCACAACCTGCGCTTCTACGGAAGGCTGATGGAGCTGCTGCGCGATGAATGAACCGATGCTCGAAAAGCTGCTGAACGCCAAGAAGTATCAGGACGTCTGTCCGGACACGGTTCGCCGCGTCTGGGCGGAGTGCCGCGAAAAGTACAAGAGGCCCAAGGAGGCCGAGCGCGCCGCGCGCGAAGCGCTGCACGGCATCACGGGGGCTTTTCTGACGCCCGGAGAAGCGAAGCGATGCGCGGATGCGCTGCGCGATTGGGCGGCGCAGGGCCGGGACGACGCCGGTCTGGAAAGGATTCTGGCACAGCACGCCTCCACGCGCGAGCGCCTGCCGCTTTCGCGGATGGACGCGCTGTATGAGAAGATCTTTGCCATCGCCGGACGGCTCGAATCCGTGCTCGATCTCGCGTGCGGGTTGAATCCCCTCTATCTGGGCGCGCGGGGAATCCGCACCGTCGGATTGGACATCTCCGGGCAGTCGGTGAACCTCGTCAACAACTTCGCCGCAAGCTGCGGCGCGCCGGTTCGAGCGGTCTGCGCCGATTTGCTCTGCGAAGGCGCGATTCCGGAGGAGCGGTTCGATCTGGCGCTTCTGTTCAAGGTGCTTCCGCTGCTCGAGCGCCAGCGCGCAGGCTCGGCCGCCGCCGTGATGTCGCGCGCGAACGCCCGGGCGCTGGCCGTCTCCTTCCCCACCCGCACGCTCGGCGGCCGCGACGTCGGCATGGAGCGCCACTACTCCGAATGGATGGAGGCGCGCGTGCCCGAGGGCTTCGCCATTGCCGGCCGCTTCGCCGACGGGAACGAACTGTTCTACATCCTGAAGGAGGGATGAACGTGCCGAAGCTCTACGTCGTCGCCACGCCGATCGGCAATCTGAGCGACCTGACCCCGCGGATGCGCGAGGCGCTCGAGCGCGCCGACCTGATCGCCGCGGAGGACACGCGCGTGACGATGAAGCTGCTCAACCACCTCGACCTGAAAAAGCCGCTGGTCTCCTGTCACCGGCACAACGAGGAAAACCGCGCGCCGCAGCTGATCGAGCGGATGCTCGGCGAGGATCTGACCGTCGCGCTGACGTGCGACGCCGGCACGCCGGGCATCTCCGATCCCGGCCATCTGCTGGTGCGCGCGGCGTGGGAGGCGGGCGTGCCGGTCGAGCCGGTCAGCGGGCCGTCGGCGGTCGTCACGGCGCTGTCGGCCTCGGGCTTCGACGCGCGCGAATTTGCGTTCTACGGCTTTTTGCCGCGCGAGAAGAAGGCATTGCGCGAAAAGCTTACGTCCATACGGAGTGCCGGGCCCAGCGTGGCCGTGCTGTACGAATCGCCGCACCGCGTGGCCGGCCTGGTCGCCGAGATCGCCGCGCTCTGGCCGGAGTGCGGGCTGTGCGCCTGCTGCGACCTGACCAAGCGGTTCGAGCGCATCGACCGCGGTTCCGCCGCAGAAGTGCTCGAAGCGCTTCGCGCGAATCCAAACGTCGAAAAGGGCGAATACTGCCTCGTGATCGACCTCTCATCGCTTCCCCCGCTGGACAAGCCGGCCGCGCAAATCGACGCGGCGCAGTTCGTCCTCGGCCGGATGCTCGACGGCGCACCGCTGGCCGAAGCGGTCAATGCGGCTCGGGAGGCCGGCTATCCGCGCAACGAGCTGTACCGCGCGCGGCTGCGCATCGCAGAGCTGCTGGAAAGCACCGGAAATCCCGGCGAGCGCTGAGCCTGTCCCTGTCTTTCGCGGCTGCGGCCGCCGTTTTGCAGCGCGACGGGCTTTCAGAGCGCTTTTTCCCGCCGGTGAAAGCGAATTTTTGATGAAAATGCGGGAATTCGGTTGCCTTTTTGCGCCAACCGTGCTATAATACTTTAGCATATTGTGTGTTCGATACTTTGAGGAGGATGTTCCATGACTGCTTTGTCCGTTATCATCGATGTCGTGCTGATTCTTATTTCCCTCGCCCTGATCATCGCCGTGCTGCTCCAGCAGGGACAGCGGCAGGGATTGGGCGCCATCAGCGGCGGTGCGGAGACCTTCCTTGGGAAGAATAAGGCCAGCAGCGCGGAGGGCAAGCTCAAGCTGTTCACGAAGATCGCCGCGGCGGTGTTCATCGTGCTCGCCATCGTTTCCACGATTATCACCTCGCACATCGCCTCCAACGCGTCCGACGCGACGGACACGACGGACGACACCGCAGTCGAAGCCACCGTCGATCCGGAAGCCAGCGCTGACCCGGAGGCCACCGTCGATCCGGAAGCCTCTGAGGAGCCGGCGGCAACCGACGATGCGGACGCGACCGAAGCTCCGGCCGATGACGCTGCCGAGGCGACGGCAGAGCCGGATGCCGAGGCCACCGAGGAGCCGGCCGACGAGGCCGAGCCGACCGCCACGGCCGAAGCCTGATTTCAGAGAAGTTGATCGCTTTGCAATGAAGGAAAATAGTACGCGCGCACCACGGCTTCAGAGAGCCGCCGGAAGCTGAAAAGGCGGCGCCGCGCCGCGCGGAACTCGTTCCTGAGCACCCGGGCAATGCCGGGCGGGCCGTCCCGTTACAGGCGCTTGAGCGGGCTCTTTGAGCCAACGAGAGTGGTACCGCGAAGGGCATTCAGGCCTTCCGTCTCTTCAGTGCAGACGGAGGGCCTTTGTCATAGATTCAAGAGATTCATCGACCGAATGGAGGAAAATCCCATGAGAGAAGTTCCCGCCTACTCCCCGGCAGACATCGAGGCGAAATGGCAGCGGCACTGGGAGGAAAACCACTCCTTTGCCGCGGAGAAATCCCACGCAAAGCCGAAGTTTTATCCGCTGATCGAGTTCCCCTATCCGTCCGGCGCCGGACTGCACGTCGGCCATCCGCGCTCGAACACGGCGATGGACATCATCGCCCGCAAGCGCCGCATGGAGGGCTACAACGTGCTGTTCCCGATCGGCTACGACGCCTTCGGCCTGCCGACGGAAAACTACGCCATCAAGAACCACATCCATCCCGCCGTCGTCACCGAAAAGAACATCGCCCGCTTCCGCCAGCAGCTGAAGCGGCTGGGCTTCTCGTTCGACTACGACCGCGAGATCTCGACCACCGATCCGAAGTACTACAAGTGGACGCAGTGGATCTTCCTGAAGCTGTTTGAGCACGGCCTGGCCTACAAGGCCGAGATGCCGATTAACTGGTGCACGAGCTGCAAGGTCGGCCTGGCGAACGAGGAGGTCGTCAACGGCGTGTGCGAGCGCTGCGGCGGCGAGGTCGTGCGGCGCGTCAAGAGCCAGTGGATGCTGAAGATCACCGACTACGCCCAGAAGCTGCTCGACGGGCTGGAGCAGGTCGACTTCATCGACCGCGTCAAGACGCAGCAGCGCAACTGGATCGGCCGCTCCGAGGGCGCGGAGGTCGACTTCACGCTGTCCACCGGCGACAAGCTGCGCGTGTACACCACGCGGCCGGACACGCTGTTCGGCGCGACGTACATGGTCATGTCGCCGGAGCACCCGCTGATCGACCAGCACAGAGAGCAGATCGCCAACTATGACGCCATCGCCGCCTATCGCGAGGCCGCGGCGCGCAAGTCCGACTTCGAGCGCACGGAGCTGAACAAGGACAAGACCGGCGTGGCGATCGAGGGCATCACGGCGACCAATCCCGTCACCGGCGCGCAGATCCCGGTCTGGGTGTCCGATTACGTGCTGATGGGCTACGGCACGGGCGCGATCATGGCCGTTCCGGCGCACGACGAGCGCGACTGGGCGTTCGCGACGAAGTTCGGCCTGCCGATCGTCGAGGTCGTCGCCGGCGGCAACGTGCAGGAGGCCGCGTACACCGACATCACCGACGGCGTGATGGTCAACTCCGGATTCCTGAACGGCATGAAGGTCGCCGAGGCCAAGAAGGCCATCATCGACTGGCTGACCGAGCAGGGGCTGGGCGAGCGTCACGTCAACTACAAGCTGCGCGACTGGGTGTTCTCGCGCCAGCGCTATTGGGGCGAGCCGATCCCGCTGGTCAAGTGCCCGCACTGCGGCTGGGTGCCGCTGCCGGAGGATCAGCTGCCGCTGAAGCTGCCCGAGGTCGAGAGCTACGAGCCGACCGACAACGGCGAATCCCCGCTGGCCGCGATGACCGACTGGGTCAACACGACCTGCCCGAAGTGCGGTGGCCCCGCGCAGCGCGAGACCGACACGATGCCGCAGTGGGCGGGCTCGTCGTGGTACTTCCTGCGCTACATCGACCCGTGGAACGACGGCTGCCTCGCCGACCCGGAGGAGATGAAGTACTGGCTGCCGGTTGACTGGTACAACGGCGGCATGGAGCACACCACGCTGCACCTGCTGTACAGCCGTT
>MHCFC02800__coassemble_699_pt1 | contig 17429 bp, 15 predicted proteins | sample MHCFC02800__metabat2_low_PE_014 | metagenome-assembled genome bin MHCFC02800 | reverse complement strand
GCAGTATGTGCGCTTCCTGGGCGACATCCTGCACGGGGATCTGGGCACGTCGATCTTTTCCGGAAAGCCGGTCATGGAGGAGCTCGCAAACCGCTTTCCGAAGACGCTGGTGCTGGCCGTGGGCGGCACATTTGTCGGCGCGGCGGTCGGCATCCTGCTGGGCATTATCGCGGCGGTAAAGCACAACAAGCTGGCGGATAACATCATCATGGTCGCTTCGCTGATCACGGTTTCCACGCCGTCGTTCTTCCTGGCACTGATACTGATGCTGATCTTCTGCCTGCACTTCATGTGGCTGCCAAGCATCGGCATGAACAGCTGGCAGGGCGCGATACTGCCGATCTGCACGCTGGGCGCGACGGCGATCGGATCGATTGCGCGGACGACGCGCAGCGCCATGCTCGACGTCATCCATCAGGACTATATTCGGACGTCCCGCTCCCGAGGCGTCCCGGAGCGCGTGGTCATCTATGTGCACGCGTTCAAAAACGCGCTGATTCCGATTCTGACGGCGGTCGGGCTGCGGTTTGGCGGATTGCTGGCGGGCGCGACGCTCGTGGAAACGGTCTTTTCCATCCCGGGCGTTGGCCGCTTCGTCGTGGACTCGGTGAGCAACCGCGATTATCCCGCGGTGCAGGGCTCCGTGCTCGTGCTCGCGACGACGTTTGTCGTGGTCAATACCGTGGTGGATCTGCTCTATGCGGCGGTCGATCCCCGCGTCAAATATGATTGAGGAGGCGCCTGGAATGACTGGAAAGAAACACAGAATTCGCAATCCGATTCTCAGACGCTTCATGCGGCGCAAGGTGTCCGTGGTCGCCGCGGTGGTGCTGATGCTGTTTGTGCTGATCGCCATTTTCGGGCCGGTCATCTACCCGGTGGACCCGCTCAAGCAGAGCGTCATGCAAAAATATGGCCCCATCACGTGGGAGCATCCGCTCGGCACGGACAATCTGGGCCGCGATACCCTTGCGCGCATGATCCACGGCGCGCGCACCTCGCTGTCCATCAGCTTTGCGGGCGTGCTCTCCGGCGCGCTGTTTGGCGTCATACTCGGCGTGTTCGCCGGCTACTTTGGCGGATGGGTGGATTCGCTGATCAGCCGGATCGTCGATATCCTGCTGGCGTTTCCGGGGCTGCTGCTCGCGATAACGATCGTCGCCATACTGGGCGCCGGATCGGTCAACACCGTCATCGCCATCACGATCTTTACCATACCGGGCCTGACCCGCATGGTGCGCGGCTGCGTCATCGGGCTGAAGAATTCCGAATATGTGCAGGCCTGCCGGACGATGGGTGAGGGCAATTTCCGCATCATCTTCACGCACATCATTCCCAACACCATGTCGCAGATCATCGTCAACGTTACCCTCAGCCTCGGCACCGCGATTTTGACGGCTTCCTCGCTTTCGTTCCTGGGCCTGGGCGTTACGCCGCCGGAGGCGGAGTGGGGCGCGATGCTCTCGGGAATGCGCGAGGTCGTGCGCACCTATCCGCTGGGCGTGCTGGTTCCCGGCATCACGATCACGCTCGTGGTCATGAGCTTCAGCCTCGTGGGCGACGGACTGCGCGACGCGCTGGATCCGAAGCTCAAGAACAATTGAGGAGGGAACGCAATGGCTGACTACATGCTTCAGGTCAAGGGCCTCAAGACGTATTACTACACGGAAGAGGGCGTCGTTCCCGCCGTAGATGGATTGGATTTTGAAGTGGCGCAGGGAGAAACGTTCGCCATCGTCGGCGAATCCGGCTGCGGAAAATCGGTCACTTCGCTGTCGATCCTCGGACTGATTCCCAATCCCCCGGGAAAAATCATTGCCGGAGAGATCCTGTACAACGGCGAAGACCTTCTCAAAAAGACCGAAAAGCAGATGCGCGCGATTCGCGGGAATGAGATTTCAATGATTTTTCAGGAGCCCATGACCAGCCTGAACCCCGTGTTCACCGTGGGCAGGCAGATCAGCGAATCGTTTAAGTATCATCAGCATCTGGGGAAGAAGGAGGCGCGCGATCGCGCGATCGAGATGCTTCGGCTGGTCGGCATTCCCTCCCCGGACAAGGTCGTCGACGATTATCCGCATCAGCTGTCCGGCGGCATGCGCCAGAGGGTCATGATCGCCATGGCGCTGGCCTGCAATCCGCGCGTGCTGATCGCCGATGAGCCGACGACGGCGCTGGACGTCACCATCCAGGCGCAGATCATGCGCCTGCTCAAGCAGCTCAAGGAAAAGATGGGCACGTCGATCATACTGATTACCCACGATTTGGGCGTCGTCGCGCAGATTGCGCAGCGCGTGATGGTCATGTACTGCGGCGAAGCCGTCGAGTGCTGCGCCGCGCGCGAAATCTACAAAAATCCCCTGCACCCCTATACGTCGGGCCTGCTGGCCTCGGTGCCGAAGCTGACCGACGACGACATGGCGGAACTCCCGGCCATTCCGGGCATGGTGCCCTCCCCGAGCGAATTGCCGAAGGGCTGCCGGTTCGCGCCGCGCTGCGGAAAGTGCGGCCCCCGCTGCCTGCAGGAAAAGCCGGAGCTGGTGGAGCTCGAGGACGGGCACAAGGTTCGCTGTTTTCTCTATGAAGGAGGCGTTGGCAAATGACGGATGCGCGCAGGAAGCTGCTCGAGGTCAAGAACCTCAAGGTCTACTATCCGGTACGCAGGTCCTCCATCTTTGCCGGGCCGGCAAAGTTTGTCAAGGCCGTGGACGATATCAGCTTTGACGTCTATGAAGGCGAGACGTTCGGCCTCGTCGGCGAGTCCGGCTGCGGCAAATCGACGACGGGCAAGACGATGGTCCGGCTGAACCGGCCGACCGCGGGAAGCGTCGTGTTCGACGGCCAGGATCTGAACCAGTATTCCAGCCGTAAGCAGGCCATGGAACTGACGCGAAAGATCCAGATCATCTTCCAGGATCCGTTTTCGTCCCTCGACCCGCGCTTTACCGTCGGCCACTGCATCGAGGAGCCGTTGATCGTCCATCATGCGGGCAACGCGGAAGAGCGCCGCAAGCGCGTGCTTCAGCTGATGCACGACGTCGGCCTGCGCGAAGAACAGTATACGCGCTATCCGCACGAATTCTCAGGCGGCCAGCGCCAGCGCATCGGCGTTGCGCGCGCGCTCGCCCTGAATCCGTCGCTGGTCGTCTGCGACGAGCCCGTCAGCGCGCTGGACGTCTCCATTCAGGCGCAGATTTTGAATTTGATGCGCGATCTTCAGCGCAAATACAACCTGACGTACATCTTCATTTCGCACAACCTGTCGGTCGTCAAGCATGTGTGCGACCGCATTGCGGTGATGTATCTGGGCAACATCATGGAGATTGCGGGCAAGAAAGAGCTGTTTGACAACCCGCGGCATCCCTATACGCAGGCGCTGCTGGAGGCGATCCCCGTGCCGGATCCGGATGTGCCGAGCATGACCGGAGCGCTGGAGGGAGACGTGCCCAGCCCGATCGATCCGCCGGCCGGCTGCTGTTTTCACACGCGCTGCCCGCACGCGACCGACCAGTGCCGTGCACAGCGTCCGGCGCTGCGCGACTTCGGCGAGGGCCATGGAGTCGCCTGCTGGCATGCGGACAGGATTTGACGGTGGGAAACGCATCGAGAAAATCCAGTTTGGAGGAGAGAACCATGAGCAAGATCGCATCCAAGTCCAATGAAATCTTCGCCGCGCGCGAGCCGCTGACGCCGAGCGACGAGACGGCGCGCGCGCTGGAAGACGTGCGGGCGAACCCGGACGACCCTGAAAAGTACATGCAGCTCGGGCTTTGCCTTCGCCGCCAGATGTTTTTCCGCGAGGCCGTCGAAGCGTATTCCGAGGGCCTGACCTGCGCTCCCTTCCACTGCCTGCTGTACAGGCATCGCGGCCACGCCTATTTGAATCTCGGGCTCTATGCGCAGGCTGCCGCCGATTTTGAAATGGGCCTGCGCATCGATCCCCGAAACTGGGACTGCCTGTATCATCTCGGGGTCGTCTATCACCTGATGCGCCGCTATGAGCGCGCGGTTGAGGTTCTCGAACGCTGCTATGCGCTCTCGCCCTCGGACGAATTCCGCATCTGCACGGCCGACTGGCTGTGCATGACGCTGATGCGCATGGGAAAGCTCGATGAAATGCGCGAAGTCGCCGGCCGCATTCGCCCGGACATGGTTGCGGGCGGCTCGGAGGGGTATTTCGAGCGCGTATTGGTCTACAATGGCTCGCGCGACGCCGGCGAGGTGCTCGCGGAGGCCGAAGCGCTGGACGATCACGGATTTGCGACCGGCGCCTATGGACTGGCCGTCTATTTTGAGTGCGTGACCGGCGAACGGGATAAGGCGAAGCGCATTCTCGAGGAGATCGCCAAGCGCGATGAGACGTGGGGCGGCTTTGCGGAGCACGCCGCTGCGGAGCGGCTGCGCGAACTGCGCGAGGCGGAGGAAAGAGGCTGAGTTGGGTGGAGCGGGCGCGCAGCGCCGCCGCGCGCGCCCGTTTGGGAGGCTGATGGCTGCGCGCAAAGGGCGCGCGGCGCACGAAAGCGCGTTTGCACGGACGCGCGGCAATCCACGTTCCCTCGCGTCCGGCCGCGCGCGGCCTTGACCGAGGTAGAGGACGCCGCGGATTTGCCGCTTGTTCAGCGCAGACGCGCGCAGAAAAGGAGGAAATCTTCGTGGAGGAGAAAAAGAAGACCGGCCTGCAGGTCGCGAGGTCGAGCACGCTCGTACAGGAGCGCGAGGTGATGAGCTGGAAGCGCAATGCGGTTCCGGAGGACGCCGGGCTTGCCGCCATCGAGGCAAAGATCGCCTCGGATCCGGAAAACGCCGAGCTGTATAAGGAAAAGGGGCTTTGCCTGGCCGGCATGGGCTACTATCGCGAGGCGGCCGAGTGCTATTCCCGCGCGATTTCGATCGACCCGTTCAACTGGGAATACTACCGCCACCGCGCGCACCGCTTTGTTTCCTGCGGCCTGTTCGCCGATGCGGCCGCGGATTTCACGCTGGCCAGCCGGCTGAATCCCGACGATTGGAACGTCTGGTACCACCTGGGGCTGTCGTGGTTCCTGTTGGGCGATTATGAAAAGGCCGACCGCGCCTATCAGCGCTGCGAGGCGCTGAACAAGACCGCCGACGATCTGGTCGCCGTGACGGACTGGCACTACGTCACCCTCAAGCGGCTGGGCCGCGATGCAGACGCCGAAAAGCTGCTCGAGCCGATTGTTCCCGACCTGCCCGTGACCGATGAAGTCAGCGGATCGTATTTTCAGCGGCTGCTGCTCTACAAGGGGCTTAAAAAGCCCGAGGAGCTGTTCAGCGGCGTCGATCCCAAGGCCGGCGCGGACCTGCCCGTGGTGACGCAGGGCTTTGGGCTGGCGAATTACTACCTCTTCAACGGCGACACGGAGAAGTATGAAGCGTTGCTGGACCGCGTGATTGAGACGGCCTCCAACAGCCGCTGGTACAGCGCGTTTGCCTGCCTGGCCGCGCGCGTGGACAAGATCAACAACGCAAAGCGAAGGGAGCGGGAAGCATGAGCATCGTTCAGGAATATGAGGTTATGAACTGGGACCGCTGCGAAATCCCTGAGGACGAGCAAATTGCGGCGGCGGCCGCGGAAACCGCCGCGCATCCGGACGACGGCGGCGCGTGGATGCGCAGGGGCCATGCGCTGGCGCGCCTGTCGCTGATGCGCGAGGCCGAAGAATGCTACGCCATGGCCATCGCCTGCGATCCGTTTCATTGGGAGTATTACCGCCACCGCGCGCACCGCTTCTTGTCCTGCTGGCGCTTTCAGGACGCGGCCGCGGATTTTACGATTGCCAGCCGGCTGAATCCGCAGGACTGGAACGTCTGGTACCACCTAGGCCTGTCGTGGTATCTGCTGGGCGATTTTGAGAAGGCCGCAGCGGCCTATAAGCGCTGCTATGAGCTGACGGATGCGGATCAGGAGCGCATCGCCGTGAGCGACTGGTACTGGATGACGCTCAAGAAGCTCGGCCGCGAAGCAGACGCAGAGGCGGTGCTCGATCGCATTACCGAGGACATGGATCCGGGCGAAAATACGGCCTATTATGCGCGGCTGCTGATGTACAAGGGCCTCAGGACGCCGGAGGAGCTGCTGAGCACCGATCCGGAAGCGGTGACTGCGCTGGAGCTGGTCACGATGGGATATGGCATCGGCAACTATTATCTCGTCAGGGGCGAGACTGAGAAGGGCTACGAAGTCATGGAGCGCGTCGTCAAAGCGGGCGACGAAAACGACTGCTACTTTGCGTTTGCCTATCTCGCTTCAAAGGCGGCATTGGCGGCGCGCGATGCGATCAAGGGGGCCTGATCCATGCAGTTTGTTCAGCTGGACGATTTTCTGATGTACAACTTCCTTTCGGAAGTGCGGATGAATCCCGGCGGCAAGGGCGCGGCGTATATCGTCTCGTCGGCAGACGCGGCCAATAACGGCTATACCTCGGACCTGTACTATCTGCGCCGCCTGGAGCGCGATTGCACGAGCATCCGGCTGTCGCATTCGGGCAAGGTTGGCAGCTACGCCTGGCTGGACGGCGAGCGGCTGGCGTATGCGGAGCAGAAGGCGCCGGATGAAGAAGCGCCCTTTGGCCGCACGGAGATCTACGCCGCGGGGCTTTACGAGGACGCCGCGCCGAGATTGCTGTTTTCGGTCGAGGGCGCGGCCCGGATTGAAGCGGCGCTTTCGGATGGCCGGCTGGTTCTGACCCGCGTGGACAATCTCAAGCATCTTGCGGCCCTCGAAGGGCTGTCCGGCGAAGCCTACAGGGAGAAGGCCGCGGCGCTCAAGGCGGACGACGCGCTCTGCACGGTATTCGACGAGTATCCCTTCTGGTTCAATGGGCGCGGCGTGATCAACAAGACGCGCAAGGCGGTCTATGTGTGCGCGCAGGATGGCAGCGGCTGGATGCGCGTGACCCCGCAGGGGTTCCGGACGGAATACGTGTCCGCCGGAGGAGATCAAATCGCCTACACCGGGTGCGAGGTCAATCCCGTTGAGAGCTATCTGACGGCCGCTTACGTCTGGGATGCGCGGACGGGCGGTACGGTTTGCGTCCAGCCGGGCGAGGTCTGCCACATCGATGGCATCGCCCTGTGGAATGGCCGCGCGGCGATGGTTTCCTCCAAGATGGACCGCTACAGCGTATCGCAGTGCCCGGACATCATCGTCGCAGATCCGGCGACCGGCGAGCGCAGGCAGCTGTGCGGCTGGCAGGACGAGCTCAACGTCGGCAATCCGGTGGCCAGCGATTGCCGGCTCGGCGGCGGCTATGCCATGCGCGGCAGCGGCGATTGGCTGTACTTCATCACGGGCGTCGCGGATGATTCCCACGTTTGGCGGATCAACCTCGAGGGAAGGACGGAAGTGGTTTCCGCGCAGAGGGGTTCGGTCGACGCCATCGACGTATTGGGCGAAACCGTCTGCATGGTCGCCATGCGCGAGATGCGGCTTCAGGAGCTGTACTGCGCGCAGGCCGGCGGGAAGGATGCGCGAATTACGAGCTGGAACGATGATTTTTACCTTGCCAAACCGCCGATCGCGCCCGAATGCTGCAATTTTGTCAACGCAGATGGCGTTGAAATTCACGGCTTCGTGATCAAACCGGCGGACTACCGGCCGGACCGGAAGTATCCGGTGATTCTGGACATCCATGGAGGCCCTCATCTGAGCTACGGCGCCGTCTATTATCACGAAATGCAGTATTGGGCCAATCATGGCTACTTTGTCATCTACTGCAATCCGCGCGGCGGCGAGGGACGCGGCAATGAGTTCGGCCTGCTCAGCGGAAAGTTCGGCACGATCGACTACGACGACATTATGGCGTTCTGCGATGCGGCGCTTGAGGCGTATCCGGCCATGGACGCCGGGCGCATGGGCGTTACCGGCGGAAGCTACGGCGGGTTTATGACCAACTGGATCATTGGCCACACCGACCGCTTTGCAGCCGCGGCGTCCCAGCGCGGCATCTCAAACTTCGTCAGCATGGAGGGAACGAGCGATATCGGCACGCTGTTCGCGAAGGGGCAGGTGAACGCCACGACGCATACCGACGTCGAGAAGATGTGGCGCCATTCGCCGCTGAAGTATGCGGATCGATGCAAGACGCCGACGCTGTTTATCCATGCCGAGCAGGACTACCGGTGCTGGATGGTCGAGGCGCTCCAGATGTATACGGCGCTGATCAACAACGGCGTTCCGACGCGGCTGTGCCTGTTTCACAATGAGAACCATGAGCTCAGCCGCAGCGGCAAGCCCAACGCGCGCATTCGGAGGCTGACCGAGATCACGAACTGGATGGACCGCTATCTGAAAACTGAACAGGCATGACGGATGCAAATCCCGTCCGCGCGGCGAAACAGACGTTTCGCCGCGCATTTTCCTTTTCAAACGCCTTCACGGCCGAGAGAACGGGGCGGACGCTTTATGTGCGCCCGTCTGCGGAATCTTTTGCTGCGCGGAAGGCGCTTCTGCCAAGGCGCCCTTCTGCCCCCTCGCGCGGGGATTGCCGCATTGCCTTTCCGCATCCGCTGCGTTGACAAACCGGCGGAATTCTCCTATAATTGATATAATAGGAATTTTGTGCGCCCGTGCGGCCTGTGCCGGGCGCCTACGGAAGCGGGGCGGTTGGATGAACATCGCGCTGATCATCGCGGGAGGCCGCGGGATGCGCATGGGGCAGGAGATTCCCAAGCAGTTTCTGACGGTGGAGGACAAGCCGGTCATCGCCTATACGATGGAGACGTTCCAGAAGCACCCGGACATCGACGCGATCGCCGTGGTCTGCGTCGAGGGCTGGGATTCGATCCTGAGCGCCTATGCGCGCCAATACGGCATTTCAAAGCTCAGGCACATCGTGCCCGGCGGTGAGAACGGCCAGGCGAGCATCCGAAACGGCGTGTTCGAGCTCGAGCGCCACTACGCGCCGGACGACCTCGTGCTCATCCACGACGCCATCCGACCGCTGGTTTCTCAGGACATCATCTCCGAGTGCATCGCCACCGCGCGCGAGCGCGGCTCGGCGATCGTGGCGATTCCCTGCCAGGAGGCCATGCTTGAGACCGGGGATCAGATTTCCAGCAGCCGCGTCTGCCCGCGCGAAAACCTCAAGCGCACCCAGACGCCGCAGGGCTTTCCGCTCGGCCGCATCGCCGGCGCACACCGGCGCGCGCTCGAGCGCGGGATCACGAATTCCGTCGCGTCCTGCACGCTGATGGTCGAGCTGGGCGAGCCGGTCTACTTCTGTGCCGGCTCGGAGAAGAACATCAAGCTCACCACGCCGGACGACATGGAGATCTTCCGCGCGCTTCTGCACCTGCGCGACCGACAGGAGGGACGTCAATGAGCAATCCACAGCAGGGGGACTCGGTCGCCCTGAACCTCCAGGATGTTCAGGCGGTCGGCCTGGACATCCTGCTGAAATTCGACGAATACTGCAAGCGCCACGGGCTGCGCTTCTATCTGTGCGGCGGCACGCTGCTCGGCGCGGTGCGCCACGGCGGGTTCATTCCGTGGGACGACGACATCGACGTGTTCATGGCGCGCCCGGACTTCGACCGCCTGATCGAGCTGGACAGGACCGAGCCGTTCGGCGGCGACTACGAGCTGGCCTGCGTGCTCAACGGCAAGCTGCCCCGCGCCTTCGCGAAGCTGTACTTCACCCGCACGCACGTCGACCGGCCCTACCTGAAGCCCATCGGCGGGCCGCATCTGTGGATCGACATCCTCCCCGTGGACGGCCTGCCGGACGATCCCGGCGTCTACCGCCGGCTGCTCAGGCTGCGCAACTTCCTCGAGATGCAGAACCTCGCCTCCATGTGGAAGGTGGGCAAGGGGCACCGCAAGAAGATGATCCTCCAGTATGCCGCCCGCTATCCGCTGGCCGTGCTGGTGGGAAAGTGGCGCTGGGCGCGCTGGATGGACCGGCTGGGGCGCCGCCTGCCCTATGAGACGTCCCCGACGGTGGGAACGCTGGTCAGCGGCCGCTATGGCCCCGGCGAAGCCATGCCGAAGGCGCGCTATGAGATCCCTGCGAAGATCGACTTTGCCGGGCATTCGTTTGAGACGATGTCCTGCTACCGGGAGTACCTCTCAGGCATCTATGGCGACTATATGACGCCGCCGCCGGAGAATTGCCGGGGCTCGCACATCGTGGGCGTCACCATGTCCCGCGGCGACTTCGATGCGCTGTGCCGCAAGCACCCGGAGCTGCGCGAAGGACACCCGGAGCTGCGCGGCGGAAAGCGAGGAGGCCATGGAAAGACAGTATCTGACGCTTGACGAAATCCACGATCTTTTGAGCGACATGCTCCGGCTGGTGGACACGATCTGCCGCGCCGAGGGCATCCGCTATTTTCTCTCCGGCGGCACGCTGCTCGGCGCGATTCGCCACAAGGGCTTCATCCCGTGGGACGACGACATCGACCTGATGATGCCGCGGCCGGAATTCGAGCGCTTTCTGAAGGTCGCGCCGAAGCGCGTCTCCGGGCGGTACGAGCTGGCCTTTCCGGGGCTTACGCCGGACTACGCCTTCCCATGGATTCGCATCCACGACCGCTGGACCGCCGTAGAGGACGACGGCACCCAGCGGGCGCGGACGAGCACGCTGTTTCTGGACATCTTTCCCATCGACGGCATGCCCTCGAATCCGAAGCTGGCGGAGGCGTTCTTCCGGTGGATCCGCGCGCGGGACATTCTCTTTCGCTGCGCGCGCAAGCGGGAATTTCAGCCCGGCGAGCGCCTGCGCTGGCTGAAGCGCCCGATCATGGCGCTGACGCGCGTGCGCCGTCCGGCGAGCTATGGAAAGGCGCTGTACCGCGCCGCCGGGCGGTTTTCGTTCGACAAGTCGCACTACGCGGGCGTCTGTGTGATTACGCACTACGGCAGCCGCGAGCGCATGCCCGCGGAGGTGTTCCGCGGCGCGGTGGACGTGGCGTTCGAGGGCGGGCAATATCCCGCGCCGATCGGCTACGATACCTATCTGCGCGCGCTCTACGGCGACTATCTGCAGCTGCCGCCGGAGGATCAGCGCGCGTCACTGCACAACCTGAAGGCGTGGCGGGCGGAGGGCTGACCGCCTGCGCCGGACTTTTTCTGGAGAGGAGGATGGCGGTATGAAGCTCGCCGGACATCCGCTGTACCGGGCGGATCTGGAGGCCGCGGCCGATTGGCCGGGGCTGGAGGCGCTTCGCGGCGCGACGGTGCTCGTCACGGGCGCGACCGGCTTAATCGGCGCGTGCCTGACCGACGCGCTCGCATGGGCGAACCGGACGCGCGGCCTCGGCGTGCGGGTGATCGCGCTGTGCCGGAACGGCGGCCGTGCGAGGGAGAGGTTCGACGGCGCGGACGGCGTGTCGGTCGCGCAGGCCGACCTGTCCGGCGATTGTGGGGAGCTGCCGGCGGCGGACTTCGTCGTCCACGCGGCGTCCAACGCCCATCCGATGGCGTTTTCCACCGATCCGGTCGGCACGATGCGCGCGAACCTGCTGGGCACGATACGGCTGCTCGAGCAGATGCGCGCGGGCGGGCGGCGGCTGCTGTTCGTTTCCACCGGTGAGATCTACGGCGAAAATCCCGCCGTGACGGACGGCTTTCGCGAGGAGGATTTCGGCAGGATCGACCCGATGAATCCCCGCTCGTGCTACCCGGAGAGCAAGCGCGCGGCGGAGACGCTCTGCGCAAGCTACGTCCAGCAATACGGGCTGGATTGCGTCGTGGCGCGGCTGTGCTACGTCTACGGCCCGACGGTCGCCCCCGGGAACACCCGCGCCGACGCGCAGTTTCTGAAAAAGGCGCTGGCGGGGGAGGACATCGTGCTCAAGAGCGACGGCGCGCAGCTGCGCTCCTACTGCTATGTCGCCGACGCGGTGCGGGGGCTGCTGGCGGTGCTGCTCTCCGGCGCGCGCGGCGAGGCGTACAACGTCGCGGCGCGGGGCGGTGCGCACACCATTCGCGAATATGCCGAGACGCTGGCGCGGCTGGCCGGCGTGCGCGTGGCGTTCGATTTGCCGCCCGAGGCGGAGCGGCGCGGCTATTCGGCCGTGACGCGCGCGGTGCAGAACCCGGCGAAGCTCGAGGCGCTCGGCTGGTCGGCGCGCGTGCCGCTGGAGGAGGGCCTCTCGCACACGCTGCAGATTCTGCGTCCGTCGCGGCGGCAGTGATGCCGCGCAGCTTGTCAAAAAAAGATGCGCAGAACAGCCAGTAAAATCAAATCTGGCGACATGCGCGGCGGATTTGCGATATTTTTCTGAAGGGAAATTTCATTTCCCGGAAGAAAAATATCTACCTTGCACAATTTGCGACCGGAGTTTTCCTCAGAAAACTCAAGCAAATTGTGGTAGGGGGGCAGGAGGCGCAGAATCCCTGGGATTCTGCGGTTTCGCCTTTGGGCGAAACTGCCACGGCTCAAATTGAAAATTTGAGGCGCGGCACCTGGCGGGGGAGCTTGCTCCCCTGTCCACACAGGCTGTCAATTTTTTGACAGCCTGAGCGGCAGTGACGCCGCGATTGCTTTTGCGCGATGAATGTGGTATACTCGATGTACGGGGAGGCGGCGGCATGGCGTTCGAGTTCGACGGGGAGAAGTACGCGCGGGCGTCGCGCCCTCAGCGCGAATGGGGCGGCGATCTGATCGGCGGGCTTTCATTGCGCGGCGACGAGGCCATCCTCGACCTCGGCTGCGGCGATGGCGCGCTGACGGAGCGGCTGGCCGCGCTCGTGCCGGAGGGGCGCGTGGTGGGCATTGACGCCTCCGAGGGGATGATCCGCGCCGCCGAGAAGCGCGCGGGCGAAAATCTGTCGTTCGTCCGGATGGACATTCGCGACCTCGGCTTTCGCGAACAATTCGATCTGATCTTCTCCAATGCGGCGCTCCACTGGGTGAAGGATCACGAACGGCTGCTGCGCCGCGCGCGCGAGGCGCTTAAGTTAGGCGGCCGGCTGGCGTGGGACTTTGGCTGCGCGGGCAACTGTGCAAATTTCATTGCGACGGTTCGGGAGCAGATGGCGCGGCCGGCCTTTCAGCCGTACTTCGTAGACTTTGAATGGCCGTGGACGATGCCCGCGCCGGCGGATTACGCCCGGTTGGCGGCGGCGTGCGGATTTCCCGATGCTGAAATCGCGGAGCTGAACCGCGACCGCCATTTCGCGTCCGCCGGGGAGATGATCCAATGGATCGATCAGCCCTGCATCGTGCCGTTTCTCGCGCATTTGCCCGAGGGCAAGCGGCCGGCCTTCCGGCAGGCGATGATCGATCAGATGCTCGAGCGCACGCGCGAGCCGGGCGGCACATACTTCGAGACCTTTCGCCGGATCCGCCTTGCGGCGGTTCGGCGGTGAGCTGCGGAAGGAGGATTGCATCGCATGAAGAATTGGATGAGGCGCATGGCGGCGGTTCTGATCGCGCTGGCGGCGCTGTGCGCGGCGGCCGCCGCGGAGACACTGTACGACACGGTGCGGCTGACGTTTGAGGATGGCTTTTCGCTGTCCGTGCCCGCCGACTGGGTCAGCTACGAGGTGCCCGACGAGCTGGCCGACGAGGGCTATTGCTACTGCCTGGGCAGCGCCGACGGCGAGCGGCTGATGTACATTCAGCTCTGGCCGACCAGCTGCGAGGATCTGGACGCGCTGCGCGAGATGCTTTCGGTGCGCGATGAGATCGTGTTGCGCGAGGGCAGCGAGGATCAGACGAACTTCCTGATGTACAATTTTGTGGAGGAGGACTGCAGCGGCTGCGCGACGTTGCTCGGCGAGAGCGTGCTGAACCTGCTGTTCATTCCGCAGTCCGACGCCGACAACATGCTCATCGCCGCGACGGTGATGGAAAGCTACGAAGCCGTCGGGGAGTAGCGCTGTGCGAGACGGGCGGCTTTGCGGGGAATTGCGCGGCGGGGCCTTCGCTCCGCGGTCGCGTGGGACATTCCTTTTCCGTTGATGCCGCTTTGGGGGCGCTTTCCCCTTGCGTGGAAAGTTGATAAAAATTTTCTGAAGGGGTTGACAAGCCGCTCTGGACATGATATAATTACTCTTGCGTTGAACGAGAGGACGGCGCAAATGTCGCGGGGTAGAGCAGTCCGGTAGCTCGTCGGGCTCATAACCCGGAGGTCGAGGGTTCGAATCCCTCCCCCGCAACCATATGCCGGCGTATCTCAGTTGGCTAGAGAATCCGGTTCATACCCGGAGTGTCATTGGTTCGAATCCGATCGCCGGTACCACCATTGTCCTTACCAGAGTGTCATGCTGGTAGGGATTTTTTATTTCTTCATTTATATATGGTTCGCGGGAAATCGGGCTTTTCAATCCGGTTTTCCGAAAGCGATGACTCCGGGAGTCTACCAGAAGAAAGCGCGGCCGGTCAAAGGCCATAGCAGAGCGCGGGAGGGCCGAAGTCCTCCCGCGCTGGAATCGTGCCGATCTCTGAAAGGGGATAAGTGCCGTAAAATCCGGCCCACGGCGCTCAGTTTTCCGCGGACACCGCTTCGTCCGCCACCGTTTCGGAAAAATCGGCATGGGTGGGCGCTGACGGCCGCAGCGCGAACCAGACGGCCAATATGAGCACCAACACCGCTGCGATCGCCGTTCGCCGCAGCAGTCTGGAGCGCTGGCGCAGGTATTGCGCGTGCAGCGCGGCGAGTTCCTTTCCGCTGAATTCGCCGTCCGGCTCCCCGGCGAGGAAATCAATTTCGTCTGCGCGGACATTCTCTGTCCGGGAGGATGGGATCGTTTGCCCCTTGCGCCGCCTCGCTTCGCTGCCTTTGGCTGCCGTCGCATGCCCCCGCGGGACGGAGCGGCTTTCAATTTCCTCCCCGCTGGCGGCGCAAAATTCCGGCTCGTTAATACCGTCCTGTCCGGCCGCGCGTACCTGTGGGATGGCACGGCCTCTGAGATTCTCCCCGCTGGCGGCGCAAGGCTCCGCATTGGCAGCGCTGTCCTGTCTGGCCGCACGCCCCCGCGGGATGGAGCGGCTTTCAATTTCTTCCCCGCTGGCGGCGCAAAGCCCCGACTCGCTGGCATAGCCTTGTCCAGCCGGCGTGCTCTCGGCGCGCGAGCGCACCGCGTCCGATGTGCAGGCGATTGCGGCAAAGTGACTTCGATGGCAGCGCGCACAGGTGTCCGCATCGTTTGGATTCAGCCGGCCGCATACACAGCGCCAGATCTGGGAAGTCTGCTTCGGATAGCAGACGGCATCCGCACCGGCAAAATCGCGCAGCGCGTCGAGCTCGGCCGGAGCGATCGCGGGCAGCGGCTCCAGATCGGCAAACGGCCCGTCGCCGGCGCGCCATTCGTCGCCATCGTCGAATCCAACGCGCGAAAACCGCAGTTCAAGCCGGTTGGCGTCGGGAAGGCGCGAGGTCTCCAGCGCGATGCGAAAGGCGCTTTCCCCGGGCGCGCGGAGCGAATCGGCGCGAAAAGGCGTCGCCATGCGCTTTCCGCTGGCGCTGAACCAGCCCGCCGCGCCCTCGAGCCAGGCGACGCGGCGGCGCGTCAGGTTGTACAGCCGGACCGATGCGCGCATCGCATCGCCGTCGCCGCTGAGCGCGTAGCCGCGCACCTCCACCGGACAGCTCAAATCCACCTTCACGCAATTCCCTCCTTCGCTGAAAGACATCCGTGGACACATTATAGCATGGCCTGCGGAGGGATAGACCCGATGACGGAAAAATGTCTCGCCGATGTTGTTATTTTGTGCATTTTCAGGGGAGAAATGGCAGGCATGACCTGTGCGGCAGCGCGGCAGGCTATGCCCGAGGAGGTGTTCGCATGGATCAACGTGAACCGGACGTCGCTTCCGCGACGGAGTGCACCGGATTGATGCCCGCCCTGCCGCAGGATGAATCGCAGGACGTGAACAGCGCGCGGCTGTATGGCATCCATCCCGCCAAGCGCCGTAGGCGTGCAAAGGCAAAAAAGAAATGACATACGCGCGGCGATCTGATATAATGGAGAAAACGGAAGCCCGTTTGAAGACTCCCGAAGGCGCGCCTTCGGCTTTTCCTTCAGACGGGCGTTGAGGCAAAGGGGCGCTGAGCATGAGCGGCAAGGTGACGTTGGTGGGCGCAGGCCCGGGCGGCGTGGGGCTGATGACGGTGCGCGGCCTGCGCGCGCTCGAGGCGGCGGAAGTGGTCGTGTACGACCGGCTGGTGGACGAGGAGATCCTCGCGAGGATCCCGGCGGACGCCGAGCGCATCGACGTCGGCAAGCGCGCCGCCAATCATCCCGTGCCCCAGCCGGAGATCAACCGCCTGCTATTGCAAAGGGCGCTCGAGGGGAAGAACGCCGTCCGGCTCAAGGGCGGCGACAGCTTCCTCTTTGGCCGCGGCGGCGAGGAACTGGAGCTCCTTGCGGAGAACGGGGTCGAATTCGAGGTTGTTCCCGGCATCACGTCCGCGCTGGCCGCGCCGTCCTGTGCCGGCATCCCCGTGACGCATCGGGATTATTGCGCGTCCGTGCACATCATCGCCGGCCACCGGCGCGGCGACGGCGCGCTTTCGCTGGACTACGACGCGCTCAGGCGCGCGGGCGGCACGCTGGTGTTCCTGATGTCCGTGGCGACATTTGGCGAGATTGCCGGAGGGCTGATGCGCGCGGGCTTTGCGGCGGACTTTCCCTGCGCGATCGTCGAAAACGGCGCGCGTCCGGAACAGCGACGGCTGGCAACCACCCTGGGCGATGCGGCGGCGTGCATCGCGCGCGAGGGTGTGCGCTCGCCGGCCGTGTTTGTCGTCGGCCGCGTCTGCGAGCTGGCGGATCGCTTCGACTGGTTCGGCCGTCTGCCGATGCGCGGACGCCGCGTGCTGGCTGCCCCGGACGCGGTCTGCCTGTCTGAGCGGCTGCGGGAGCTCGGCGCGCGCGTGACCGACATGCCTGTGCCGAAGGTGAAGTGGCTTCCATTTGAACTGCCCCGGCCGGGCAGTGCGCTGCTGCTCGACGGCGTTACGGCAGTCGAAGCGCTGTTTGCGCGGCTGGACGCGCTGCGGCTTGACGCGCGGGCACTGGCCGGTTGCCGCTTGATCTGCCCCCCTGCGGCGGCGCGCGCCCTGCGGTCGCACGGCCTTCGCGCGGACGAGGTTGTCGAAGACTGGCCGGAGGACGTTGGTTCCGCGATCCTGTTGTGCGAGGAGGAAGAAGCTCGGGGAGAATCGCCGCGCGTCGGTGCGGACGCAATCGTCGGGAACGGGTCGGAAGACACAGATTCCGAGATATCGTTATATGGAAAGGAAGAAACCCAGGGCGAATCGACGTATACTGGTGTGGACGCAGCCGCCAGTGACTTGCCGGAGGAGGCCGGTTCCGCGATCTTGTTGTGCGAGGAAGAAGAAGTCCGGCGCCGATCTTTGTACCCTGCCGGTGCGGACGCCAATTTTCCGAGATTGCGCGCGGCATGGCGGGAGGAGGTCGCGCCGGTGGAACCCGGCGTGGAGTTTGTCGTTTG
>MHCFC02800__coassemble_675_pt1 | contig 18214 bp, 15 predicted proteins | sample MHCFC02800__metabat2_low_PE_014 | metagenome-assembled genome bin MHCFC02800 | reverse complement strand
CTACTATCCGGTGATGGATTTTCGCGACAAGCGCTTCCACAGGCTGATGGTGCTCGCCCTGCCGGCGCTTTTGTCGATGGGCGTCAGCGAACTCAACCACATGATCGACAACATGCTGGCGTCCGGCCTGCCGGAGGGCACGCTGACGTCGCTCACCTCGTCGTACCGGCTGGTGACGTTTTTGCAGGGCGTGCTGATCGTGCCGCTGACGACGATCATGTTCTCGAAGATGAGCCGCCATGTGGCCGAAAACGACCTGCGCGGCGCGCTTCGGATGACGCGCAGGAGCCTGCTTCTGCTCGCGCTGGTGGTGCTGCCGGTCGTGGCGATCGGAGCGGTTCTGTCCGAGGACGTCATCAAGTTTGCCTACATGCGCGGCGCGTTCACGCTCGAGGACGTCTGGGCGACGGCGGGCGTGCTGGCGTGCTATGTCATTGGCGTGCCGGCCTATGGCCTGCGCGATTACTTAAGCCGCATGTTCCACGCCGTCAAGGACACGAAGAGCCCGTTCTACGTCTCCTGCGTGGTCGTCGTACTCAACGTGGCGCTCAACCTGATCCTGCGCGAGTGGATGGGCGCGAACGGCCTGGCGCTGGCGACCTCGATTTCCAGCTACATCGGCGTGGCGATCATGTTCGTGCAGCTGCGGAAGCGGTTTGGCCGGTTTGGCACGCGGCGGACGATGCGCGAGCTGGGAAAGATCCTCATCGCAACGGCGGTCTGCGCCCTCGTGTGCGCGGGCATGAACGCCTGGCTGCCCGAGGCGACCGGTACATTGCGCGTGACGCTCAGGCTGATCGCCTGCACGCTCGTGGCGGGCACGGCCTATCTCGCCTGCGGGCTTGCGCTGCGCGTGCGGATGCTCAGGCGGCTGTTCGGCCTCAGCTGACGGCGGAGCGGCACATCTGTTTGTATTTTGAAAGACGGAGGGAGAAGCCATGCAGAACGACGAACGCCTCATCGCCACGGGGTTCCGCGAGGAGGACGAGGACGCGGAGCAATCGCTTCGCCCGAGGAGCCTGGCGGAATACTTTGGACAGGACAAGCTCAAGAAGAGCCTGAGCGTCTACATGCAGGCGGCGATCGAGCGCCGCGAGCCGCTGGATCACATCCTGCTCTACGGCCCGCCCGGGCTGGGCAAGACGACGCTGGCCGGCATCATCGCCGCCGAAATGGGCCACAACATCCGCGTCACCAGCGGCCCCGCCATCGAGCGCGCCGGCGATCTGGCGTCGATTTTGACCAACTTAAACGCCGGCGACGTGCTGTTCATCGACGAGATCCACCGCCTGAGCCACACCGTCGAGGAGGTGCTCTACCCCGCGATGGAGGACTTCGCGCTCGACATCATGATCGGCAAGGGCCCTTCGGCGCGGTCGATCCGGCTGGATCTGCCGAAGTTTACATTGATCGGCGCGACCACGCGCGCGGGCATGCTGACCTCGCCGCTGCGCGACCGGTTCGGCATCAGCTTCCGGCTGGAGCTGTACACGCCGGAGCAGCTGGCCGTGATCGTCGTCCGCTCGGCGAAGATCCTGAAGATCGCGTGCGACCCCGACGGCGCGCTGGAGATCGCCAGCCGGTCGCGCGGCACGCCGCGCATCGCCAACCGCCTGATCCGCCGCGTGCGCGATTTCGCGCAGGTCAATGGCGACGGGCGCATCACGCTCGAGGCGGCGCGCGAGGCGCTGGACATCCTCGAGGTGGATGAGCTTGGCCTCGACCACACCGACCGCACGATGCTCAAGACGATGATCGAGAAGTTCGGCGGCGGTCCCGTCGGATTGGACACCCTCGCGGCCAGCACCGGCGAGGACGCGGCGACGATCGAGGACGTCTACGAGCCGTACCTGCTGCAGCTCGGCTTTCTGATGCGCACGCCGCGCGGCCGCGTCTGCACGCAGGCGGCCTACGACCACATGGGCGTCCGCATGCCGAAGCCGGAAAAGGGCCCGGCGGATGGACAGGTGAGAATGGAGTTGTGAGGATGATTCAGGAGAACACGCCGCGCTTGGAGACCGAGCGGCTGATCCTGCGGCGGTTTGCCGAGGACGACGTTCCCGCCATACTCGACGTGTTCGGCGACGTCGAGGCCAACCGCTTCCTGCCGTGGTTTCCGCTCAAATCGCTCGACGAGGCCGCGGCGTTCTACCGCGAGCGCTTCGCCGCCGTCTACGCGCGGCCGTCGGGCTGTATGTACGCCATCTGCTTCAAGGGCGAGGACGTGCCCATCGGATACATCCACGCCGACGCCGATCCGCCGCACGACTTCGGCTACGCGCTGGCCACGCCCTATTGGCACCGCGGGATCACCACCGAGGCGGGCCGCGCCGTGATCGAGCGCGTGCGCGCGGCGGGCTGGCCGTTTCTGACCGCCACGCACGACGTGAACAACCCGCGCTCCGGCGCGGTGATGCGCAAACTCGGCATGCGCTACGCCTATTCCTATCGCGAGCACTGGATGCCCAAGGACATTTCCGTCGTGTACCGGATGTATCAGATCAATCTTGACGGGCAGGACGGCCGCGTCGACCGCACCTACTGGGAGCGGTTCCCGGAGCACTTTGTAGAGGAAGGAATCTGAATGAAGCTCTCTGATTTCATGTACGACCTGCCCGAGGAGCGCATCGCGCAGACGCCCGTCGAGCCGCGCGACCACAGCCGGCTGATGGTGCTCGACCGCGGGGCGCATACCGTCGAGCACAGGCACTTCTACGATGTCATCGACTATTTGAACCCCGGGGATGCGCTGGTCGTCAACGAGACGCGCGTCATTCCGGCGCGGCTGTACGGCGTGCGCGCCGGCGGCGGGGCGTGCGAGGTGCTGCTGCTCAAGCAGCTCGCGCCGAAGCGCTGGGAGGCGCTGGTGCGCCCGGGCAAGAAGCTGCGCCCCGGCGCGTTGGTGACGTTCGGCGAGGGGCGGCTGGTCGGCCACATCGCCGGCACGACCGACGCTGGCGGCCGGATCGTCGATTTTGAATGCGAAGGCACGTTTGAGGCCGCGCTCGACGAGCTGGGCGAGATGCCGCTTCCGCCGTACATCCACGAGCACCTCGAGGACCGCGAGCGGTACCAGACCGTCTATGCGAAGCAGGAGGGCTCCGCCGCCGCGCCGACCGCGGGGCTGCACTTCACGCCCGAGCTGCTTGGGCGCATCCGGGAAAAGGGAATCGACATCGTCCCCGTGCTCCTGCACGTCGGGCTGGGGACGTTCCGGCCGGTGAAGGTGGAGAACATCGAGGAGCACGAGATGCACGCGGAGTTCTTCGAGGTCACGCCCGAGTCGGCGCAGCGGATCAACGCCGCCCGCGCGCGCGGCGGCCGGATCGTCGCCGTGGGCACCACGAGCGTGCGCACGCTGGAGTCCGCCGCCGAGGACGGCGTGCTCGTGCCGAAGCGCGGCGAGACGAGGATCTTCATCCGCCCCGGCTATCGCTTCCAGATGGTCGATGCGCTGATTACGAACTTCCACCTGCCGGGCTCGACGCTGGTGATGCTCGTGTCCGCGCTGTACGACCGCGAGCACATCCTCGCCGCCTATGAGGAAGCCGTGCGCGAGGGCTACCGGTTCTTCTCGTTTGGCGACGCGATGCTGATCCAGTGAGCGCCGTGCAAAGACCTGCGAATGGGACACAACTGAATCTTTGCGGCCACAGGGCCGCGCGGCCCAAGGGCGGACCGCCGGGCCGGGAGCGATCCCGGTTCGGCTCTTTTTGTTGAAATCTGCGAGGAATTGGAGGAAAGTGAATGAGAAAAGAGCAAAGCTGCCGAATGCCGGACTACTATCCCCACTTCGCCTGCAAGGGCGGCGCGTGCCGTGCGACGTGCTGCCGGGGCTGGGACGTCTCACTGCCGATGGACGAATACTTCCGCCTGCTCGGGCTGGACTGCTCGCCGGAGCTGAGAGCGCGGCTGGACGGCGCGTTTCACGCCGTCGATGCGCCCTCGCCCGAGCGCTATGCGCAGATTTCGCACAACTGGCTGGGCGACTGCCCGATGCAGCGGGAGGACGGGCTGTGCGCGCTGCAGTGCGAGTGCGGCGAGACCGTGCTGCCTGCCGTCTGCCGCCGCTATCCGCGCGGCGCGCGCGGATTGTTCGACCGCGAGTGCGCCTGCTCGAACAGCTGCGAGGCGGTGCTGGAGATGTTCTGGGATCGCGAGGCGTCGCTGGGCTTCGTCGAGGGCTCGGACGGCGGCCTGTTTCCGGAAGCTGCGCCCGCGCCGGAGCCGCGCCGGGCGCAGCGCTACCGCGCCATCCGCGCGCTGTGCTTCGGCACGATGCAGGACCGGTCGCTCGGCCTTGCGCAGCGGCTGCTGCGAATCGGGCGAATGCTGCGCGCGCTGAACGAACTGGGACGCCGGCCGCTGGGCGCGGAAGAGGCCAGTTTTTCCGAGGCGCTTCGCCGTTGCAGGGAGATCTTTGCGTCGGACGGCGAGGCCCCGCGGGATCTGCCGGACGGCGGAGGGAGTTCGCCCAGTGCGCCGTGCGGCGGAAAATCCTCCGCTCCGGCGGATGAGGCGGATGCTTCCGGGGCAGCCGTCCGGCAGAGTGGCGCGGCGCATTCCGCTCCGGCGGACGAGGCGGCCGCCTCCGGGGCGGCTGTCCGGCAGGACGGCGCGGCGCATTCCGCTTTGGCGGATGAGGCGGATACTTCTGGGACGGCTGTCCGGCAGGACGGCGCGGAATCCTCCAATCCGGCGGATGGAGACGCCCGCCTTGCACTGCGGTTTTTGCGGCGCGTCAACTGCGAGCTGGGCCTCGAAAGCGGCAGCGTGGGCGAGTACGCCGCGCGGGTCGAGCGGGCCGTCGAGGCCGGCGGAGAGGATTGCCTTCGCCCGGGCGTCGCGCGCCTGCGCGCCGCTTATCCAAATTGGGAGGTCTTTCTGGAACACATGCTGGTCAACCACATGTTCTACGAGTGCTTTCCCTTCTCCGAACGGCGCGAGACGATGACCGACGAATACGCTTCGCTGGGCACTGTCGCGGGCTATGTGACGCTGCTGTGCGCGTTTGGCCGCCGCGGAGACCGCGCGGAGGATCTGATCGACGTGGCCGCGGCCGGGTTCCGGCTGATCGGCCATTCCGCATTCGACTGGAATGCCGATGTGCTCTGGCGCGCGGCGGCCGGGGAGGTTCCGCTGGCCGACGCCTGCGACGTGCTCGTGCGCGGCGCGCTGGGTTAAGGGCGACTTTGCCGCGGTTTGCCCTCGATTTTACCCAATCGGGGCTTGACATTTGTACGGATTCGTATTATGATACCTTGGTACGAATCCGTATTTTTGTTTGGAGGGAAGCATATGGGGGTGGATAACGATCTTGAGGCCATCCGCCGCCTGATGTTCGCGGGCACGCGGATCGACGGCGCCTACTATCTCTACGCGCGGCGAAGGGGAATCAAGGAAAACGCGCTGACGCTGCTGTATGCGCTCGACGGCGGCGAGCCGCGCACGCAGACGCAGCTTTGCGCCGAATGGCTGATCCCCAAGACGACGATCAACACCAACGTCCGCGAGCTGAAGCAGGCGGGTCTGGTGGAGCTGTGCGCGATGCCGCACAGCCGCGAAAAGGCGGTCCGGCTGACCGAAAAGGGAAAGGCGTTTGCGGAAGAGGTGCTCAAACAGGTCTACGAAGTGGAAAGGCGCGCCATTGAGGCGACGCTTGAGCGCTATTCGAGGGAATTCGTGGACGCGATGGATTGCTTTGCCGACGCGCTCTGCGCGGGATTCGACCGGGAGGCCGGCGAGCGCCCCGACGGAGAATCCGAGGGGTTTCATGAAAGATGAATGCAAGAGAAGATGCCCGTCCGCCTTGAAGGGCGGCGGATCCCGGGAGGGCGCTCCCGGGCGGAATATCGGGGACGGAGGCCCCTGTCGAGAGAGTTTATGAATACCCATGATCTTTACGTCAAGACACCACCACTGAAACTGTTTTTCTTTGCCGCGCTGCCGGGCTCGATCAGCATGCTCGCGTCGGCGCTGTACCAGCTGATCGACGGCATGCTCGTCGGCCAGCTTCTTTCGGCCACGGCGTTCGCCGCGCTCAACCTGGCGATGCCGTTCGTCATCATCAACTTCGCGCTGGCCGACCTGATCGGCGTCGGCTCCTCGGTGCCGATTTCCATCCATCTGGGACAGGGGCACGACGAGGAGGCCAACAACATCTTCACCTGCGCGTGCCTGATGATCGTCATCACCGGCGCGGTGGTGGGCGCGATCATGTATGCGCTGGCGCCGGCGCTGATCGCGATGATGGGCGCGGAGGGCGAGTTTGCGCAGCTCGCGGTTTCCTATCTGCGCGTGTACGCGCTGTGTTCTCCGGTGACGACCATCGTATTTGCGACGGACAACTACCTGCGCATCTCCGGCCGCGTGCGCACGAGCATGGCGCTGAACATCGTGATGTCGGTGTTGAGCGCAGGACTGGAGTTCCTGTTCCTGGGCGTGATCGGCATGAGCATTGAGGGCGCGGCGCTGGGAACTTGTCTGGGCATGGTGATCTGTGCGATCGCGGCGCTGAGTTTCTTTGCCACCGGCCGGCTGCAGCTGCGGTTCTGCCGTCCGAAGTTCAACTTCCCGATGATCCGGCAGATCGTCAAGTGCGGCACGCCGAACTTCCTGAACAACATCGCCGGCCGCATTACCAGCGTGCTGATGAACATGCTGCTCGTCCGCCTCGGCGGCCAGAACGCCGTGTCGGTCTACGGCATCCTGATGTACGTCGATGGCTTTGTGCAGCCGCTGCTGTACGGCATGTGCGATTCGCTTCAGCCGGCCGTCGGCTACAACTGGGGTGCGCGCCGGCTCGACCGCGTGAAGTCCATCGAGCGCTGCTGTTTTACCGCCGGCGGCATCCTGTCGCTGGCCTCGGCGGTGGTGATCTTCCTGATCCCGGGGCCGATCGCCTCGCTGTTTGCGACCGACGCGGCGCTGATCGGGCAGGCGGCCGCCGCGCTGCGGCTGTTCAGCGCAACCTACATCACCCGGTGGTTCTCGTTTGCGACGCAGAGCTACATGCTCGCCGTCGAGCATTCGCTGCAGGCGTCGGTGATCTCGGTCTGCACGGCGCTGGTGTTCCCGGTGCTGCTGATCGCGGCGCTGTGGCCGCTTGGGCTGACCGGCATCTGGCTCAACTTCGCCGGCACGTCGGTGCTGGCGGCGGCGCTGTCTGCGGTGGTTATGCTGCGCTTCCGCAAGGACTTCCGCCGCGTCGCCGAAGAAGCCGCCGGCAAGGCTGCGGAAGGGTGACTTTTTCGGAAAATGCCTGTCTTGGCTGCGGGTGGGGAGCTTGCTCCCTGCCCGCATTTTTTCTGCAAGCGCACGATTGTGCCGCCGGATTCACAATTCTCAAACAAAACGGCAGCAATTTGCAAATCATCGCGGCGTAGAATACAGGCAATTCAAGGAAAGGAAGCAAAGCATATGTCTGAATCCAAGCTGAATCGCGCAAACGAGAAGATCAGGGACGCCGTGGTGGACGGCTACAAGGCGATCGAGGACGGCGTCGTGGGCGGCTACAAGAAGATCGAGGAGGGCGTCGTCGGAGGATACAAGAAGATGGAAGAGGGCGTCGTGAGCGGGTTTGAAAAGGTGAGCGACCACTTCATCGAAAAGTTCTTTGCCCACGAGGGCGAAAGCGTCGAGGAAGCCAGAAAGCGGCTGGCAAAACAGGCGGGGGATCTGAATGCCGAACCTCCGTCCGGGGAGGGTGCGGATCGGCAGTGAGCGAGAAGCCGGCGCTGCCTGAGCGGGCTTTGTCAGCGCGTTTCAACATCCTGAGGCCGGCGCTGCCTGAGCGGGCGGCGCCGGCCGCTTTGCCTCTGTAAAGGAGCGGCTCCGCCAAAGCCGGCGTCTTTCGTCCGTGAAAGGCCGTCTTTAGTTTAACCGTTTGGCAACAAAACTCCAATCAATCTCAAACGATCGGCCGGTATACTGGGGACGAAAGGCGAAAGGAGGGCGGTTCGATGCGAAAGTCCGTCTCGCGGATGATCCAGACGACTCGGGACATCGCCGCCTCCTTTGAGATGCAGTTCGGGCCGAAGCGCGGGCGGTCGCTGCAGGTGGCGGGCGCGTCCTGCATCGCCAGTGCGGCGGCGGGCATGGGCAAGCTGGCGATGGGGCTGGCTTCGCTGTCGCTGTTCACCTGCGTGAGCGCGTTTTACAGCTTCGCGATGGTCGTCGCCAAGGTCGTCGCGCTGTCCGCGCTCGTGCGCGGTGCGGGGCGGGACGCGCAGCTGCGCTCCTGCAAGCTGGCCGGGCGGCTGCTGGTGGCCGCGAGCGCGCTGTACATGCTCTATTCCGCCCGGCTGATCTGGAATCCGATCGAGCGGGGCTTTCACCTGTATGTGGCCATCGGCATTGCGGCGTTCACGTTCTTTGAACTGGGGCTGAACATCCGCGGCGTGCTGGTGGAGCGGCGTGGGAAGGAGCCGCTGTTCTACGCGCTCAAGACCATCAACCTGGCCTCCGCCTGCATCAGCCTCGTGCTGACGCAGCGGGCGCTGCTGGCGCTGGACGGCGGAGAAAACCTGTCGGGCATCCATATGCGGGCAAACGTCCTGATGGGCCTGCTGATGGGCGGCTTTGCGCTGCTGCTGGGGGTCAGGCTGATCCTGCGAATGAAGCGCGCGGCGCGCGGCACGAACTATGCATCGGTGAACCGGCAGCTTCGCCGCCTGGCAAAGCGCGGCGGACTTCCGGTCTTCTGGCGGCCCGCGTATCTGCGCGATGCCGCCGCGCCGCCGCAGTTCGGCGTGTACGTGCCGCGGGCCGCGCTGCCGGACGATCTCGCGTGCCTGTGCGCGATCGCCCGGGATGTGATGAAGGTCGAACTGCGGCCCATCCCCGATGCGGGCGGGCCGCGCTGCCAGACAGAGGAGGAGAGAGCATGATTCGCATTCTGGTCGTGGACGACGACGCCGACCTGAACCGGGCGGTGTGCACCTATCTGAACGACTCCGGCTTCGAGGCCAGGGGATGCCTCGGGGCGAACGACGCCTATCAGGAGATGTACAACAAGCACTACGACCTGATCGTGTCGGACATCATGATGCCGGACATCGACGGCTTTGAGTTTGCGCGCACGGTGCGGCGGGTGAACGGCCACATCCCGATCCTGTTCATGTCGGCGCGCGACGACCTGCCCGCCAAGCAGAAGGGCTTTCAGCTGGGCATCGACGACTACATGGTCAAGCCGATCGAGCTGGACGAGCTGCTGATGCGCGTGCGGGCGCTGCTGAGGCGCACGAACATCGAATCGGCGCACCGGCTGGCCGCCGGAAACCTCGTGCTCGACTCGGACGCCATGTCCGCCGTCGTGGACGGCGCGGAGGTGCCCGTCACCACGCGGGAGTTCAACATCCTGTTCAAACTCCTCTCTTACCCCAACAAGACCTTCACCCGCGCCCAGCTGATGGACGAATTCTGGGGCATGGAGAGCGACAGCACGCTGCGGGCGGTGGACGTGTACATCACCAAGCTGCGCGACAAGTTCTCCGGCTGCACGGGGTTCAAAATCGCCACCGTGCGCGGGCTGGGCTACAAGGCGGTGCCGCAGCCATGAAGCCGCTGCCCAGGTATTTCGACGGCATCCGCGTGCCGAAATATGTGTTCTTCATGTCGCTGGGCATGCTGATGCTGTTGAGCGGAGTCCACGTCGGCCTGATCCTGCTGCTCTACCGCATCAACGCCGACCCGATCGTGCTGGTGCACGTCGTCCTGCTCTACTGGGTGGCGGTGGCGATCGGGCTTTCGCTGTACATCCAGCGGCAGATGCGCAAATTTTATGAAGAGCCGATCCAGCGCATCGCCCGCGCGGCCAGCCAAGTCGCGCGGGGGGATTTTTCGGTGTACCTGCCGCCGGTGCACACGCCCGACCACCTCGACTGCCTCGACGCGCTGACCGAGGACTTCAACCGCATGACCGAGGCGCTCGGCTCCATCGAGACGCTCAAGACCGAGTTCTTCTCCAACGTCTCCCACGAGATCAAGACGCCGATCGCGGTCGTGCTGAACACGGCCGAGCTGCTGCGCAACGAAAACCTCGCGCCCGAGGCGCGGCAGGAGTACGTCGAGACGATCATCCATTCCTCCAAGCGGCTGTCCACGCTGATTACGGACATCCTCAAGCTCAACAAGCTGGAAAAGCAGACGATCTCGCCGCAGCCCGAGGCCTACGACCTCTGCGCGCAGCTCGCCGGTTGCGCGCTGCAATTCGAGAACACGTGGGAGAGAAGGGGCATCGAATTCGAGGCCGATATGGAGGACGCGCGGGAAGTCCGCCTCGACGCGGGGCTGATGGAGCTGGTCTGGACCAACCTGCTGTCCAACGCGTTCAAGTTTACGGAAGCGGGCGGCACGGTGACGCTCAGCGAGCGGACGACGGAGGAAGGCGTCGCCGTGTGCGTATCGGACACGGGCTGCGGCATGGACGAGGCCACCTGCGCGCGCGTGTTTGAAAAGTTCTATCAGGGCGACACCTCCCACGCCACCGAGGGCAACGGCTTGGGGCTTGCGCTGGTCAGGCGCGTACTGGAGATGATGGACTGCCAAATCGCCGTACAGAGCGCGCCGGGCAGGGGCACGGCGTTTACGGTGACCATTCCGCAAAGGGAAGGTGAGCAATATGAACCCAACTGAAAGACAACCGTTTGTCTCCTGGGACTACAAGGAGATCGCCGTGGAGAGCGCGTACCTGTCGCAGTATCTGGACGCGTATGCCTGCTTCGGCTGGCAGGTGGACCGGGAGATGGAAAACGCGGGCGGGCGGGCGCGCCTGTCCCTCAGGCGGAACCGGCACATCCTCAACAAGGTGGAGCTGACGCGGCTGGAGCGGCAGTTTGAGGCGTGCATGAACACGATCCAGGCGCTGAAGGCGTCCATCCACAGCCGGGCGACGATGGCCGCGCTGGTCGTGGCGATGATCGGCACGGCGTTCATGGCCGGCGCGACGTTCGCGGTCACGGCGGCGCCGCCCATCGTCTGGCTGTGCGTGCTGCTGGCCGTTCCCGGCTTCATCGGCTGGGGCGGGGCGTATTTTGTATACAAGCGCGTGTCCGCGCTGCGTGCGCGCGAAGTGGAGCCGCTGATCGACGGCAAGCGCGATGAGATCGAAGAAACCTGCAAAAAGGGCGCGAGGCTGCTCGATGGCTGACGGCGGCTTCGCGGTTCCGTCCAGTGCGGGCGCGGCTTGCGCTGACTGGCCTGCGAGGCGCTTTGCCTGAAGAACTGCATGGCGCGGGAGAATGAAGCCTGCCGGGCCTGACTGCCAAAGGGGAGAAGCCGTTTTGGACGGATTCTCCCCTTTGGCATGTGCAGAGCGGGCTTTCAGATCCATTGCGCGCAGTCAGGGCGGCATCTGCCGCCATTGTCCGCATGGAATGCGCAGACCCTTGCGCTGAAGCGGGTTGGCAGTCGTTCCGGCCCGTCCAATCAGCGCTCATCGTCCATTTTCGGCGATGAGCGGACAGGGGAGAAGGCGCTGCTGTTCCACGGGGCGGCCGTGGATCATCTCGTCGAGCGTGCGCGCGGCGGCCTCTCCGATCGCTTCGGCGGGATAGAAAATTGAGGCGGGGCGCTGCGAAAGCTGATCGAGAAATTCGATCCCGTCGAAGCCCATCAGGCGGCAGCAGGACGAGGGATCCCATCCCAGATCGACGATCCGCTTGCGGATGCTCAGCATGAACAGGTCGCTGCTGCAGAATATGCCGGGTTTCTCCGGCGAATCGGACAGAATGGATTCAATTCGATCGAGGTAGTCGGCGCTGGAGATCAGCTCTCCGCGCATCTCCGGGTGCTCCTGCATGAACTGCAGATATCCATCGGCGCGCTCCGACTGGGCGGAGAGGTTTTCCGTGCCGAGCCGCCGAAGCGGAGGGCAGACGAAGTGCACCGTGCGGTATCCCAGATCGTAGAAGTTCTGCATGCCCGTCCGCGCGCCTGCGGCGTTGTCGCCTCCGACAAACGGAAAGCCCGGCAGCCGGTTGGACATGGCGACGACGGGAAGGTTGAGCCCGCGCAGGTGCGCGCAGAAGTCCGCGCTGTTGTTGATCGGGACGAGCAGTATGCCGTCCACCAGCCGGTCGATCAGGCTGTCGATGAGGTTTCGCTCGCGGGCCTGATCCTTCCGGGAGATGCAGATGTAGCTGAAGATTCCCGCCTGTGTAAAATAGCGCTCGATGGCGCTGACCAGGGCGGAGAAATGCTGGTTGTACAGGTCGAATACGATGATGCCAACGGCGCGCGTCCGTCCCGTGGAGAGGCTGCTGGCGAGATAGTTTGGGCGGTAGCCATACCGGCCGGCGATGCCGAGGATGCGTGCGCGCGTTTCTTCGCTGATTCCCGGCTTGTTTTTCAGCGCCCGGTCCACGGTTGTTCGGGAAACATTGCACATTCTTGCGATCTCGGCGGCGGTGATGGACATCCTCGAACCCTCATTTCTCTGGTCTGGCTTCCCTAATATTATCTCCTATGGGGCGGGTTTTGTCAATTGTTCGCCGGGGAATTTTCCACATTCGGACGAAAAAATGAGTTATTTTCTATTTACAAAACAGGTAAAACATGCTATAATGCAGTGGAAACGTACACGAGTACGTAATAAAAAGGAGGAAATTTGCCATGAAAAAACTGATGTCACTGCTGCTGGCGCTGCTCCTGGTTTTGGCGGGGGGGGGTTACTGCCTTCGCTGAAGAAGGGACGGACATCCGCAACCTGATCGGCGATGGGGAGAACACGATTTCCATTGCGTTTGACGGACAGTCCTTCAATGAAGAAGCGCTGTTCGGCGTGCTGGAGGATTTTTACAATGAAACCGGCATTTCCGTCGAAGTGATTTACGTCGCCTCGACAGGCGGCTGGGGCGGATTCTTTTCCAAGATCCAGACGATGATTGCCGGCGGCGATGCGCCGGACGTGATCCGCATTGCGATTGAAGGCTTTGAACTTTTCCTGGACAACGGCATCATCGTCCCGCTGAACGAGTATGAGGAAAAGTATCCGGAGTTTGCGGCGCTGGTCAGCGACAACCATGAAAAGCTCACCGAGCCCTTTACGGTGGACGGCCAGATCTATGGCTACGGCTTCGACTGGAACAACGTGGTGACGCACATCAACCTGAACCTGCTCGAAGAAGCGGGTCTGGAGATGCCGGATGTCGAGTGGACGACGGAAGAATTCCTCGAATACGCGAAGGCGATGACCATGACGCGCGAGGACGGGACGCAGACCTATGGCGTCTATATTCCCACCTCGTACTTCCAGCTCAACGCATGGCTGTACAACTGGGGCGCCGCGATTTTGAGCGACGACATGACGGAATCCGTAATCAATTCGCCCGAGGCGGTTGAGATGTTCCAGTTCCTGCACGACCTGATCTACGTCGAGGGCGTAGCGCCGATTCCGGATTCCGCGACGGGTGGCGAGGGCGAGTTCATGTCCAACCAGATCGGCATGATCTTCGGCGGACGCTGGCTGCTCAACGGCTACAATACGAATGGGTTCTACGATGTGGACGTCGCGTACATCTCGACCGAGGCGGCCAACCAGGTCATCTCCGGCGTCGGCATCTTCCCGGTTGCCGCGGCCTCGGACAAGAAGGATGAAGCCTATAAGCTGTCCGCGTGGCTGTGCTCTGCGGACGCTCAGGGCCGGATCATGGAGAACGGCGCGATCCCGACCTCGACTTCCTGCATGGAGACGGTGCGCGAGGCGGAATTCCCGGCCAACAGCTATATCTTTGCGGATTCTGCGGACATCGCGCGCTCTGTGCAGTGCCCGGCGGAGTACGCCGATTTGCAGGAGATCCTTGACCGCTATGTCGGCCTGATCTACGCCGACGAGATGGACGTCCAGTCTGCGCTGGATGCCTGCAAGGAGGAAATGGATCTCGTGCTGATGGGATTCTGATCTCGCTCTTTCATGGGTGAAGTGCATCCGGGGCGAGCGATCCGTCCCGGATGCATTGAATCGAGCGTTTCCGCTGGAAAGGAAGTGTCGTAAGTGGCCGTCATGGAAACCATTGCGCGCGCGCAAAGGCGCAGCCGCAGGCGTGAGACGCTCTCCGCCTATCTCTTCCTGTCGCCTGCGCTGCTGATTTATCTGGTCTTTGTCATATTCCCGCTGATCATCGTCGTGTATCTGATGTTCCATTCCTACAACGTCATCACGCCCGCCGAGTGGAACGACTACAAAAACTTCATCCGGGTCGGTTTGGACAGCCGCATTTGGACGACGATGCTGAATTCGTTCAAGTATGTCATCCTGATCTGCCCGATGCACATCGTGTTTTCCATCCTGCTGGCGCTCGCCGTCAACACGATCAAAAACCGGACCGCGGTCTTTGCCGTGCGGACCATTCTGTACTTTCCCACGCTGCTGGCCGTTTCCTCGGTTGCGCTGGCGTGGACGTTTATCTTCAGCACCGACTTTGGCATCCTCAACTGGTTCCTCGGCTTTTTTGGCGTGGAGAGGATTCCCTGGCTGAAATCATCCACATGGGCGTATGTCGCTTCGATGATCTTCAGCCTCTGGAAAAACGTGGGCCTGTATTTTCTCTACATCTACATCGGCCTGCAGGGCGTGGACAAATCCGTCCTCGAAGCGGCGGAGCTTGACGGGGCGAAGCCCGCGCGGAAGTTCTTCAGCATTACGCTGCCGATGATTTCTCCAACGCTGTTTTTTGTGATGATTACCATGATGATCGGATGCATCCAGATCTTCGACGAGCCGTACATCCTGACGGGCGGCGGTCCCGGAGATTCGACCCGGTCGTTTTCGCAGTATATCTATCAGACGGCGTTTGTCTCGCAGAACTACGGCTATGCCTGCGTGCTGGCGATGATGATGCTGGTCATCGTCCTGGTGATCACGCTGGTTCAGTTCAAGGGCAGCGCCTGGGTCAGCTATGACCGGGATTGAGGAGGGATCGTTTGTGGAACAAAACAGCGTCGTTCGTTTTTCGCAGGGCGTCCGCAAAGCGATCATCGTCGTCCTGCTCGCCGTTTTCTGTGCGTTTATGCTGATCCCGCTTCTGTGGATGGTCTCTACGTCTCTGCGCTCGCCGCTGGAGGCATTTACGCTGCCGCCGGCGATCATCCCCACGACATTTGACCTGGCAAACTACCGGGAGGTCTTCAACAAGGTCGATTTTTTTGCGTTTATCAAGAATTCGCTGATCGTGTCCGTGTCGGCGACGGCGCTGCAGCTGCTCGCGTCCTCCATGGCGGCCTTTGCGTTTTCGCGGCTGAGGTTTCCCGGGAGGAATGTGGTCTTCATGATGTTTCTGGCGGCGCTGATGATCCCGGGCCAGGTTCTGTCGATTCCGCGGTTTATCATTATGAGCAAGGCGGGATTGATCAACAACCTCCTGGCGCTGATTCTGCCGGCGGTCTTTTCGGCGATGTCGATCTTTCTGCTCAGGCAGTTCATGCTGACCATTCCGAGGAGCTACGACGAGGCGGCGTACATGGACGGCGCCACTCGCGTGCAGTGCTACGGGCGCATCATCGTGCCGATGACAAAGCCGGCGATGATGGTCATGGCCATGCAGACGTTTGTGGCGACGTGGAACGATTTCTACGGCCCGCTGATCTACATCAATTCGGTGGAGAAGATGACGCTTCCGCTGGGCCTGACGCAGCTCAACGGCGTGCTGGGCACGGGAAACAAGGCCGCGGTGATCGCGGGCGTCGTGCTCTCGCTGATTCCTCCGCTGCTGTTCTACTGCTTCGGGCAGCGGTATCTGATCGAGGGAATTTCGATCGGCGGCTTGAAGTAGGCGGCGGACGTTCCGGCAATTTTCCGGCAGATTCCAGAAAACGCGAAGGAGAGTAACAGCATCATGGAAAGAATCTACACGGGCGCTAAGCGGCAGGAAATCTCATTTCCCCTCGGCGGGATTGGATCGGGCTGCATCGGACTTGACGGCACGGGCCGGCTGCGCGATTGGGAGATTTTCAACCGCCCGGCGAAGGGCAGCGTCAACGGGTTTTCTCATTTCGGCATCAAAGCGGAAGCGGACGGGGCTGTGCTGGACGCCCGCGTGATGAACGCCGACCTCATCGGTTCCTACGCGGGGCAGTATGTGGAGCACAAGCGCTATCAGGGCTACGGATTCGGCCCTTCGCGCTACCTGCTCAGCGGCGTTCCCCATTTTCGGGACAGCGCGTTCAAGGGCGAATTTCCGCTCGCGGAAGTGGCGTTCATCGATGAGAGCTTTCCGGGGGAGGTCAGCCTTTGTGCGTTCAATCCGTTCATCCCCTCCAACGACCGCGATTCGAGCATCCCGGCCGCGCTGTTCACGCTGCAGGTGCGGAATACGGCCAGCCGCGCGGTGACCTATACGTTTGAACTGTCGGTCAACAATCCGTCCCAATGCGGCCATGTCAACCGGATCGTCCGCGAAGGGAACTTTCAGGGCGTTGAATTGGCGGACGCGCAGGCCGGCGATTGCGCGCCGGGCTATGGAAGCGTCGTGTTCGGCGTGCCGGCAGGCGTGCAGATGCAGGCGCAGCAATACTGGTACCGGGGCGACTGGTTTGACAATCTGGGCGTGTTCTGGCACGATTTTACGGCGCCGGGCCCCTTGAAAAACCGCGTGTATCAGGAAGATGGCGGAAACTACAGCGTCCGCGAGGACGTGGGAACGGTGGCGGTTTGCGCCGAAGTCGCCCCCGGCGAAGTGTGGCGGCAGCGGTTTCTGATCGCGTGGCACTATCCGAATTGCGTCAATTATTGGTCGGATGGGCAGGACAAACGCGGCCGGACGTGGAAGAACTATTACGCCGCGCTCTTCAGCAGCGCGACCGCGGTGGCGGACTACGTCGCGACCGAGTGGGACCGGCTGGAGGCCGAGACGGTTCGCTTTCACGACGCGCTGTACGGCTCCGATCTGCCGCCTGAGGCGCTCGAGGCGATTGGGGCGAACCTCTCAACGCTCAAGTCGCCGACGGTGCTCCGGCTGCCGGAGGGGCAGTTTTATGGCTTTGAAGGATGCCACTGCGACGAGGGCTGCTGCGAGGGCAGCTGCACCCACGTCTGGAACTATGCCTTCGCGCTGCCGTTCCTGTTTCCCGGACTCGAGCGGTCGATGCGGGAGCTGGACTACACCTACAACCAGAACGACGACGGAGGAATGCCCTTCCGGCTGCAGCTGCCGCTCGGGAGCGAGCGCTCCAAATTCCGGCCCTGCGTCGACGGGCAGATGGGCGGCGTCATCAAGACGTACCGGGAATGGAAGCTCAGCGGCGACGACGCGTGGCTGCGCAGATGGTGGCCGAAGGTGAAAAAGTCGCTCGAGTACGCATGGGCGCCGACGAACGGCGACCGGTGGGATCCGGAGCGCACGGGCGTAATCACGGGCCGGCAGCACCATACGCTCGATATGGAGCTGTTTGGCCCCAATGCATGGCTCAATGCGTTTTATCTCGGCGCGCTGAAGGCGGCCGCCGAGATGGCGGAAGCCGTCGGCGACGGCGGCAGCGCGAAGCTGTATGCGCAGCTGTACGCGCGCGGCCGGGATTATACCGACCGCGAACTGTTCAACGGCGAGTATTATTGCCAAAAGGTCGACATTCGCGATCCGCATGTGCTCGATCCCTATGAAGCGGGCGACACGCTGACCGGCGGCTCGACCCGGGAGACGTATTGGAGCGACGAGGCGGGCCAGCTGAAATACCAGATTGGCGAGGGCTGCGGCGTGGATCAGGTGCTCGCCCAGTGGATGTGCGAGCTGTGCGGCGTCGGCGAGATCCTCGACCCTGGGCACGTCCGCTCTGCGCTCGGCGCGATCTACCGGCACAATTTCAAGCCGTCCCTCCGCGAGCATTTCAATCCCTGCCGGATTTACGGGCTGAACGACGAATCGGGCCTCGTGATCTGCGATTGGCCGGAGGGCGCTGAAAAGCCCGTGGTGCCGATTCCCTATGCGGAGGAGGCCATGAACGGCTTTGAGTATCAGGCTGCGGCGCACATGATCATGCATGGCATGGAAGAAGAGGGGCTGCGCGTGGTGCGCGGCATCCGCGCGCGCTACGATGGAGAGAAGCGCAATCCGTGGAATGAGTTTGAATGCGGCAGCAATTATGCGCGCAGCATGGCGAGCTATGCGCTGCTGCTGGCCTATTCGGGCTTCCGGTTTGACATGCGGGAGGGGAAGATGGGCTTTGTCCCGCTGAAGGCGGGAAGATACTTCTGGTCGCTGGACGGCGCATGGGGGACGGT
>MHCFC02800__coassemble_661_pt1 | contig 18917 bp, 15 predicted proteins | sample MHCFC02800__metabat2_low_PE_014 | metagenome-assembled genome bin MHCFC02800 | reverse complement strand
GTTTTCGGGCATCGCCGGCATATTTACGGCGCCATGGGTGGGCTTTGAGAATTTCGCCCGCTTCTTCAATTCCTACTATTTCGGAAGAATCATGGGCAATACGCTCATCATCAGCTTCTATAAACTCCTGTTCGGCTTTCCGGCGCCCATCCTGCTGGCGCTGTTGCTCAACGAGATGCGCTTTATGCGCGCGAAAAAATGCATTCAGACCATCTCCTATGTGCCCTATTTCATCTCGTGGGTCATCGTGGCCTCGCTGCTCAACAGCATACTGACGACGGACAATGGGCTTGTGAACGTCGTCCTCAACAAGCTCGGCTTCCGGAGCATCTCATTCATGACCAACCCGAAGTATTTCCGCGGCGTGCTGGTGGTCTCGGACATCTGGAAGAGCGTGGGCTACGGCAGCATCGTCTATCTCGCCGCCATTTCCGGCGTGAGCCAGGAGCAGTATGAGGCGGCGGAGCTCGACGGCGCGACGCGCCTGCAGCGCATCTGGTACATTACGCTGCCATCCATCAGCACGGTCGTGGTCATCATGTTGATCTTCCGCGTGGGCAGCCTGCTGGACGCCGGATTTGAACAGGTCATGCTGACCTATTCCACTTCGGTGTACAGCGTGGCCGACATCATCGACACCTACGTCTACCGCGCGGGCCTGCTGGATTTGGACTATTCGTATTCGGTGGCCGTTGGCTTCTTCAAGTCGGTGGTCGCGGCGGCCTTGCTGCTGGGGACAAATTTCATCTCTCGCCGGCTCACCGGCGACGGAATCTGGTAAGGGGGGATCTGGAATGCGCGATGAAAAGGGCAGAAAGCTGCCGAAGAGCGAGGTTGTCTTTCAGATTCTGCTGCTGGCGTTCATGCTGCTGCTGACCGCGACGTTTGTCATCCCGTTTCTGCTGGTGCTGGGCACGTCGTTTGTCTCCACGGCGGAGGTTGCGCGGCGCGGCTTTGTGTTCTTTCCGGAACAATGGGACTTTTCCGCCTACCAGATGATGCTGTTCGACAATGACGAGATCTGGCGCGCCTACGGCGTGACGGCCTTCGTGGTCATCGTCGGCACGTTCCTGTCGATCATGGTCACCGCGGGCTTTGCCTATGTGGTGTCCAAGCGAAACCTGCCGGGCCGGACGTTTTTGATCGGGCTTGCGTTTGTCACGATGGTGTTCAGCGGCGGACTCGTGCCGACCTACATGGTCGTCAAGGCGCTGGGGCTGATTGACACGATCTGGTGTATGATCATTCCAACCGTGATGAGCGTCTGGAACATGCTGATTTTGCGGAATTTCTTCTATACGATTCCGGAGAGCCTGGAGGAATCGGCACTGCTGGACGGCGCTCAGCCGTATCAGGTGTTCTTCCGGATCATCCTGCCGCTGTCCAAGCCGGCAATCGCCACGATCTGCCTGTTTTACGCGGTCGAAAAGTGGAACGCGTGGTTCGACGCGGCCATCTGGCTGAGCAGCGACGACCTCTATCCGCTGCAGCTGGTGCTGCGCAAGTATGTGCTGATGTCCTCGACGCAGGATCTGACCTTTGACCTGGCCACGGGCGCAAAGCCGCCGGACATGGCGATCAAGAGCGCCATCGTCGTCATCAGCACGCTGCCGATGCTGTGCATCTATCCTTTTATTCAGAAATACTTCGTCAAGGGCGTCATGGTCGGCTCGGTCAAGGGCTGACGAGAGGGGGAGAACGCAAATGCTCGGAACCATTGCGCTGGATCTGCCGCCTTTGCCGGGCAATCCCCGCAACAGCGAAGGCGCGATGCTTCGCCTTCGCAGCGGCGGGATTCTGCTGGCCTACTCGCGCTTCACCGGCGCGGACGCGGCGGACGATGCCCGCGCGGAAATCTGGGCCGCCATATCGATGGACGAGGGAATGCATTTCGGCGCGCCGAGGTGCCTGTTCCGGCCCGATCCCGCGGAAAAGAACCTGATGTCCGTGTCGCTGATGCGCATGGCAAACGGCGACATCGGCCTGTTTTACCTGCTCAGGCGGGACGACGCCGACCTGCGGATGGTGCTCAGGCGGTCGTCGGACGAGGGGCGCAGCTGGTCGGCTGCGGCGATGTGCATGCCTGCGCCCGGGTTTTATGTGGTCAACAACGATCGCGCCGTCCGGCTGGCCAGCGGGCGGATCTATATTCCCGCGGCCTGCCACCGCCGCAGCGTCGGCGAGGACGGTGCGCTGCACTACGACAGCCGTTCGGAATTCGTCGGCTTCTGTTCGGACGACGACGGCCGCACCTGGCGGGAATGCGAGGGAAAGGCCGTGCTCGCGCCGATGGGGTGCAGCCGGTCGGGACTGCAGGAGCCGGGCGTGCTGGAACTCCGTCCGGGGCTGTTGTGGGGCTGGGCGCGCACGGATCTGGGAAGACAGTACGAATGCTTTTCCATGGACGACGGCGAGCATTGGACGCCCGCCGAGCCTTCGCGGTTTACCTCGCCGCTGTCCCCGCTGTCTGCCAGGCGTTTGCCGGACGGCCGCGTGCTGGCGGTGTACAACCCCGTTCCGCTGTACAACGGCAGGCCGGAGCGCGTCGGCGGCGTCTGGACGGGCGGGCGGACGCCGCTGTGCATCGCCCTGTCCGGCGCGGATGGCCGGAGCTTCTCTGCGCCTGTGGCGGTCGAGGAAGATGCGGGAAGCGGCTATTGCTACACGGCCATCCTGCCCGTGGCCGGCGGCGTGCTGCTCGCCTATTGCGCCGGCGGGCCGGGCGACGGCTCGTGCCTTGCGCGGCTGAGAATTCGCAGAATTTCCAATCGGGAATTGGAGGGAATCCGATGAACATCCACATTCGATCCGACGAGGAGCGCCGCCGCTGCGCGCAGGCCGAGGCCGATCTGCTGAACCGGCGCGCGGAGACGCCCGAGGAGCGCGACGGCGCCGAGTGCTATGCCATGAAGAGCGCCGAGGCGATCGCCCAGCTTCGCGAGGCGCGCACGGGGCGGCTTCCGGAGAACCGGTTTGACGAGATGAAGATCGCCATCGAGACGATCACCGGCGGCGCAAACACCGTGCTGCTGGACGATGCCGGCATGCCCAGCGTGATGGTGGCGCTGCCGCTGATGCGCATGGGCGATCTGTACGAGGATGGCGGGGAGGCGATACACCCGGCGTGGATCGTCGATGGCGCCGTCAAGCAGGTGATCTACGTCTCCAAGTACATGAACTTTGTGGCGCGCAACCGCGCCTATTCGTTGCCCATGCGCGACCCGCACGTGTTCTTTCCGTTTGAGGAGGGCGTGATGTTCAGCCTGAACAAGGGACGCGGCTGGCATCTGATGACGAACCCCGAATGGATGGCCGTGGCGGCATGGTCGAAGCGCAACGGCACGCGGCCGCACGGCAATACCGACCGCGGCGGCTATCACGCCGCGCCGCACGAGAAGGGCGTTCCCTCCTGCATGAACGGCTACGAGGTGCAGCGCACGCTCAGCGGCAGCGGCCCGGTGACGTGGAACCACAACCACGACGCCTCCGGCATTGCCGATCTGGTGGGAAATATGTTTGAATGGGTGGGAGGATTGCGCCTGCTCAATGGCGAATTTCAAATCATTCCCCAGAATACGGCGGCTGTCTATTCAGCGGATATGCTCAAGGCCGACAGCCACTGGTGGCGTGCGATCACCGTCTCCGGCGACTATGCCGCGCACGGCGAGCGCGATACGCTGAAGGTCGATGGCATGGTTCCCGGCGACGCCGAGGAGCGCGACCACCTGCTCGGCGCGCCGCTGGTGAGCACGAAGATCGAGCGCCGGAGCTATACCGGCGACGACATCCAGGGCAACCAGGGCTATCTGGAGTGCAACTTCTGCGACCTGAAGGCCGAGGAAGGGCTCGAAGTGCCGCAGATCGCCAGGACGCTCGGCTTTTTCCCGGACGAGACCTGTCTGCCGGAGGACGGCATCTTTGTCGCGCGCAACTACGGCGAGCGCATCGCCGTGCGCGGCGGCAAGGCGGGCAGCCGGGAGCGCGCGGGGCTGAACGCGCTGCACTTCTACAATCCGAGATTCTATGACGGCAGCGCGACCATTGGCTTCCGCAGCGCTTATATCGACTGAGAATGGAGAAATCGTATGAAAGAGAAGTACAGGGGAATCTTCCCGGCATTCTATGCGTGCTATGAGGCGGACGGCCGGGTGAGCGCCGGGCGCACGCGCGCGCTGGTGCGGCATTTGATCGGCAAGGGCATTCGGGGCGTGTATGCCTGCGGTTCCTCGGGGGAGTGCATCTACTTGGATGTCGACGAGCGCAAGGCCATGCTCGAGGCGATCATGGACGAGGCGGCCGGGCGGCTGACGGTCATTGCGCACGTCGCTTGCAACAATACCCGCGACAGCGTCGAGCTTGCGCGGCATGCGCAGTCGCTCGGCGTGGACGCCATCGCGGCCATCCCGCCGATCTACTTCCGCTTGCCGGATCACGCCATCGCCGAATACTGGAACGCCATCTCCGCCGGCGCGCCGGACACGGATTTCTTCATCTACAACATTCCCCAGCTGGCCGGCGTTGCGCTCAGCGCGGGATTGCTGCGCAGGATGCTGGAGAACCCTCGCGTGGCGGGCGTGAAGAATTCCTCCGTCTCCACGCAGGACATCCAGGTCTGGAAGAGCATCGGCGGCGAGGATTTCGTCGTGTTCAACGGGCCGGACGAGCAGTACGTCGCCGGGCGGAGCATCGGCGCCGACGGCGGCATCGGCGGCACCTATGGCGCCATGCCGGAACTGTATCTGAAGATGCACGAGCGGTTTGAAGCGGGCGATCTCGCCGGGGCGCGGCGAATCCAGTATGCCTGCAACGACATCATTGAGGCGCTGTGCAGCTCGCGGGCGAATATGTATGCGGTCATCAAGGAGACGCTGCGCCGCCGCGAAGGGCTTGATCTGGGCGGCGTCCGTGCGCCGCTGGCCGGCGTTTCGCCGGAGGACGAGCCGGTGATCGAGCGCTGCTGCCGGATGATCGACGGGGCAATTTCGGCATTTGTCGGATGAGAGGAAGGATGACGATGGATCGGAAGCGTTTGGAAGGGTACCGGCGGGAGATTCGCGCGCAGCTCGGCAGCTGCATCGATTTCTGGCTGAAGAACGGCATGGATGCGGAGTGCGGCGGCGTGCTGACCTGCCTGGACCGGCGCGGCGAGGTATTTTCCGGCGATAAGAGCGTCTGGATGCAGGGCCGCTGTGCGTGGACGTTTGCGAGGCTGTGCAGCCTCTACGGCGCGCGGGACGAGTGGCTGCGCGCGTCGAAGAGCTGCATCGATTTTCTGGAATCGCACTGCGTCAACCGTGCGCAGGGAGGCCGGCTGTACTTTACGGTGACCCGGGAGGGCCGCCCGCTGCGCCAGCGCCGCTACTGCTTTTCGGAGGGCTTCGCCGCATTGGCGAACGCCGAGTACGCTGTGGTGACCGGCGATGCCGGCGCGCTGGATCGCGCCCGGCGCTACTATGACATGGTCTGGATGCTCAACAACGGCGGCCCCGATCCGGTGGGCATGCCGCCCAAGACCGACCCTGAGGTGAGGCCGATGCGTGCGCTGGCCGATCCGATGATCTATCTGAACATGACGTCCGTGCTGCGGCGCGTGGATCCCGAGCGCGAGGCGGAATATGCGAAGCGCGCCGAAGCGTGCGTCCGCCAGATCGTGGGCCTGCACATGAAGCCCGATCTGGGCTGTACGCTCGAGACCGTCGCGCCCAACGGCGATGCGCTGCTCGATACCGTGGCCGGGCGCGTGGTCAATCCCGGGCACGACATCGAGTGCTCGTGGTTTTTGCTCGAACAGGCCGGCCGGACGGGCGACGCCGGATTGCGCGGGATGGCGGCGAAGATGTTCGACATGGCGGTTGAGATGGGCTGGGACGAGGAATACGGCGGGTTGAAGTACTTCGTCGACTGCCTCGGCCGTCCGCCGGAGGCCTATGAGCACGACATGAAGCTCTGGTGGCCGCACACCGAGATGCTGATCGCCGCGCTGATGCTGTATCGCGATACGGGCGAAAAGCGATATGCCGAGTGGTTTGCCCGCGCGTGGGACTACAGCATGGCCGTGTTCCCGGATCGCGAATACGGCGAGTGGTACGGCTATCTTCGCCGCGACGGCAAGCCCACCGAGCCGGCCTGCAAGGGCTCGACGTTCAAGGGGCCGTTCCACTATCCGCGGATGCTGATGATGGTGGATCAAATGCTCGGCGACCTGCTCGACCGTGAGGAAGGAGGCTATGAAGATGGTTCTGGATCGAATTGAGAATTTGGACGCCTATCTGCCGGCGCTGCCCGCGTTGGCGCGCGTCCGCGAGTATCTTGCCGCGTCCGGCGGCATGCTGCCCGATGGCGGCGCGGAGCTGGGCAGCGGCGTGCGCGTCAACGTTGCGGAAAACGCGCTCGCCCAGACGGGGCGCTATGAGGCGCACCGCCGGTTCATCGACCTTCAGCTGGTGCTTGAGGGGAGCGAGGCCATGGAATGGGCGCCGCTGGACGAGCTGTCGGGCGGCGGCTACGACGAGGCCCGCGACATCGAATTCTTTGAAGGGGAACCTGCGGGCGGCGCAGCGCTTGGGTTGGCGGCGGGCATGTTCGCGATCTTCTACCCGCAGGACGCGCACAAGCCGGGCCTTCGCCACCGGCACGACCGGGCGCGCAAGGCGGTGTTCAAGATTCCGGTGTGACGCATGAGGGCGGCGGTTTCCCGGGAAGGGGGAACCGCCGGCTCTTTTCTCAGGTGCAAGGTCTTCCTGAACCGGGCGGATGCGTTTGCAAACGGCCGGTTCAGCGCGTAATTTGAGGTTGACAGATCGCGCGCAGGGGTGTATAATAAGTAAGACCGAATCTGACAGGCACTGCAAGTGTGTGTGCAGTGTTTTTTGTATTCGGCTAAATTTGTGTCTGTCGAGCCGCCGCATCCGGCGTTGCTCAAAAACGATAAGGAGGTCCCTGAAAATGGCGGATACCCGCGAACTGACGCTTACAGACAAGAAAAAGCTCGAAGAGGAGCTGGCCGGCCTGATTGAAGCCAAGAAGCGCGTGGCCGAAGATATCAAGGTCGCCCGCGGCTTCGGCGATCTGAGCGAAAACGCCGAGTACGACGAGGCGAAGGCGGAAGAGGCGCGCGTCTACGGCCGCATCGCGGAAATCGAAAACACGCTGCGCAGCGCCGTGTTTGTCGACGACAGCCGCGTGTCGACCGACGCCGTCGCCGTCGGCACCGTGGTGCGCGTGCTGGATATGGAATTCAACGAGGAGGAGGACTACACCATCGTCGGCTTTACCGAGGCCGATCCGATGAAGCTGTTCATCTCCCAGGAGTCGCCCATCGGCGAGGCGCTGATCGGCGCCCACGTCGGCGACGAGGTCGACGTCAAGACGCCGGGCGGCATGCTCCGGCTGAAGGTGCTCGGCATTCGCCGCAGATAAACGTCTCCATTCCAACCGGCGTGCCCCAAATCCGGCAGGCCGGTTGTTTTCAACTTCCCTACGATGAGATGAGAGGAGCGCTTCCCCATGTCCGATGAAACCCGCAACGTGGAGGCGGCTGAGCAGGCTGTTTCCGAGCAGAACCGCATCCGCCTCGAAAAGCTCGGCAAGCTGATCGAGGAAGGGCGCAACCCCTACGAACTGGTGCGCTTCGACCGCAGCCACCGCTCCGGCGAGATCCTCTCCGGCTATGACGCGCTGGAGGGGAAGGAGGTCTCCATCGCCGGCCGGATGATGTCGCGCCGCGTGATGGGCAAGGCCAGCTTCGCCCACCTGCTCGACCGCGACGGCCTGATCCAGATCTATGTCCGCCGCGACGACGTCGGCGAGGACGCCTACCGCGACTTCAAGTCCTACGACATCGGCGACATCGTCGGCGTGTCGGGAACGGTGTTCAAGACGAAGTCCGGCGAAATCTCCGTCCATGCGCAGAAGATCACGCTGCTGACCAAGTCGCTGCACCCGCTGCCGGAGAAGTTCCACGGCCTGAAGGACACCGACACGCGCTACCGCCAGCGCTATCTGGACATGATCGTCAACCCCGAGGTGCGCGATACCTTCGTCAAGCGCTCGCAGATCCTGCGCGAAGTCCGCGCATTTCTGGATTCGCGCGGCTACATTGAGGTCGACACGCCCGTGCTCGGCACGCTGGAGATCGGCGCCGCCGCGCGCCCGTTCGTGACGCACCACAACGCGCTGGACATCGACATGTACCTGCGCATCGAGACGGAGCTGCACCTGAAGCGCCTGATCGTCGGCGGCATGGAGAAGGTCTACGAGGTCGGCCGCATCTTCCGCAACGAGGGCATGGACACGCGCCACAACCCCGAGTTCACCACCGTCGAGATGTACGAGGCGTACACCGACTTCCACGGCATGATGGACATCATCGAGGAGATGTTCAAGACGGTTGCCCGGAACGTCTGCGGTACGACCGACCTGCCCTTCATGGGCGAGACGATCCACTTGGGCGGCGAGTGGGCGCGCATGACGATGAAGGAGGCTGTTCGGAAGTATTCCGGCATCGATCCCGATTCGTGGGCGTCCGACGAGGAGGCGCGCGCGGCGTGCAAGGCCGCAGGCTTCGAGCCGGAGGCGGCGTTTACGCGCGGCGAGTGTCTGAACCTGCTGTTTGAGGAAACCGTCGAGGACAACCTCATCCAGCCGACGTTCATCTACGACTACCCGATCGAGGTTTCGCCGCTCGCGAAGCGCAAGAAGGACGACCCGATGCTGACCGAGCGGTTCGAGTTCTTCATCAACCGCATGGAGTTCGGCAACGCCTTCTCGGAGCTGAACGATCCCATCGACCAGCGCCAGCGCTTCGAAAAGCAGGTGGCCGCCAAGCGCGCGCAGGGTGCGAATGCCTCGGTCGACGAGGACTTCGTCACCGCGCTGGAATATGGCCTGCCCCCGACGGGTGGTTTGGGCTTTGGCGTCGACCGCTTCGTGATGCTGCTGACCAACTCCGACAGCATCCGCGATGTGCTGCTGTTCCCCACCATGAAGCCTTTGGACTGAAGCGGGGCAGAGCGGCCAGGGGTCGGAGACCGGACGCGGCGAAATGGGCTTGCCGCCAGGGTGCTTTCCGGACTGGGCGGCGCTTGATGAGCAATGTGAAAAGGGAAACGGCGAATCCGCATGTCGAACGCGGATTCGCCGTTTATATTTTGGGCGTCTGCGCGCTTTCACGCAAGGGCGCGTGCGAGCGCTTTCAGCGGAGGGGGCGGAAGCCTGTTGCTTGCCGGATCCCAAGGGACGCTCACGGCCGGGTGAGCTGGCGCACCCATTTGTAGCTGTTGACGCGGATGAACGCCGGCACGCACTTGAACACCTGATCCGAGTTGAGCAGTATGATGACCACAATCGGCGAGAGGTTCCAGACGAATGCGGCGAGGTACGACAGCGGCAGCACGATGAGCCAGATGCTGATGATATCGACGATCATGATGAATTTTGTATCGCCGCCACCGCGGATGATGCCGCCGTTGACGGGCATCTGGTACGACATCGTGACCAGCACCACGCTCTGGACGATCATGTAGGCATTGGCGAGCGCGCGCGTCTCGTCGGAGATGTTGTAGATGTCCAGCATCGGAATGCGGATGATGAACAGCGCCGCGCCGAGGATCAGGCCGATCGCGACGAACATCACCTGCAGCGTGCGCGAATACTCGCGAATGCGCTCCATGCCGCGGTTTTCGCCGATGGTCTTGCCGATGATGATTGACGCGGCGGAGGCCGCGCCGACCGATGCGACCTTGAGCAGCTGGAAGATGTTCGATGAAATCGACTGCGCGGCGATGGCCACCGGGCTCATGTGCCCGAGGATGACCGTCTGCAGCGCGTTTGCCACGCCCCACAGCGCCTGCGTCAGGATCACCGGCGTCGCGACGCGCAGGAAATCGCCCAGCATCGCCCGGTCGACGCGCAGGAAGTCCCGCAGCTTGAGGCGGATGCGCCGGTCGTGCAAAAAGACATAGCCGATGAGGATCAGGCACTCGACCACGCGGGCAGCCAGCGTGCCGATCGCCGCGCCGCGCACGCCCATCTCCGGCGCGCCGAAGTTGCCGAAGATGAGCACATAGTTGATGACGCAGTTCAGCGCGAGCGACAGCACCGACACGCCCAGCGCGATGCGCACCGATTCGGCGATGCGCATCGTGCCCATCAGGATCGCGGATACGCCGAAAAACAGGTAGGTATAGCGGATGATGCCCAGGTACTTCACGCCCTCGTCGATGATCGCCTCATCCGGCGTGAAGAGGCCGACGACCTCGCGCGGGAACAGCGATACCGCGGCGAACAGCGCGACGACGATTGCGAGCGACACGCGCATGGCGATCGACGACAGTTTGCGGATCTCGGCGGTGCGCGACTGGCCCCAGTACTGGCTTCCGAGGATGATCATGCCGTTGCTGACGGCATAGACGACCTGCTGCAGCACGAACTGAATCTGATTGACGGCCGACACGCCGGCCATGGAAACCTCGGAATAGCGGCCGAGCATGATGTTGTCGGCGAGGTTGACGCTCAGGATCACGGCCTGTTCGAGCATCAGCGTCGCGCAGAGCACGCCGAAGGTGCGGTAAAACTTCCGATCGCGGGTCAGCATGTTCGATCGCTCCCAAACTGTGAGATGATTTGCACGGGCACGGGGCCCTGTACTGAAATGGCTCAGAGCGCCGGCAAAGCCTGCAAACACAAAAATTGCCCTGATCAAACGGGAATCAGTGGCAATTTTTGTTTCTGTCGTCAGCTCGCCTGCAAAATGCAGCTGCTTGCACAGGCTTCTTATTTGCAGGATCGCTTCCTTGCCTTGCAGGCTTTCTCAGCGGCTTTTAACTGAAATGGGCCTTACTGCACGGTGGCCGGCACATCGGTCGAGGCGGGAACCTCAGTGGCCACCGTCGCGGTCAGGTCGAGCGTGCCCGTCGAGGTGGAGGTGTCCGCCGCCGAGGCGGAGACGTCCGTCGTCGGGACGTCGGAGAGGAAGCGGCCGTTGAGGACGGTGAACGACACGTCGTCGGGGAACAGCAGGTAGTCGAGATGGCCCTCTCCCTGGAGGTCGGTGTACCAGAACACGATGCCCATGGAGTAGATGTCGTCGGGCAGCTGCGATCCGTCGAGAATCACGCGGAAGTCGCTGGATTCGACGTTGACGCACAGAGCGCCCGAGTGGTCGACGCCGGACAGTCCCGCTTCGCGCGTGGGCAGCACCAGCATCGAGGTGCCTTCCATGGATTCCGGCAGCAGCACGAGGAACACGTTGGTGTTCGCCGCGTCGTAGTTGGCGTTGTTGATGTAGGCGTAGCCTGTCAGCTCGAGATAGCGGTAATCGTCAACCTCGGAGCGGACGCTCGACGTGAGGGCGAACGTGGCCTCATCCAGCGTCACCGGGTCGGGCAGGGCATAGCCGTCGGTCCGGGTCGGCGAGACGCCATTGGCCATGGTGGTCGGCGCGGGCGTCGGCGACGGGCTGGGCGTCGGCACCGGCGTCGCAGTCGGCGCGACCGTCGGCGTGGGCGTCGCGATGGCCGTCGGCTCAACGCTCGGCTCGCTGCTCGCCTGAGGTTCGTCCGTCGCCTCGGCCGCGGGCACATCAGGCGCGGGCGTCGGGGTGGTTTCGACATACGGGCGCATGGAAGTCTCCGGGTCGAGCTGATCGGAATAATCCATGGACAGCCAGAAATAGGCCACCAGAACGACGATGATTACGAAGAAAAGGCCGATAAAGCAGTGGAGCACCGCTTTGCTCTTGCCATTGCGCTTATAGCCCTTTTGCATATCGAAACCCTCCAACACAAACTGCTATACAGTTATCATACCGAACCGGCGCGCCGCTGTCAACGGCTAAAATGAAAAAATAGAAATAATGTTACAATGCGGCCGGCTGGCCGCGAAGATTGGCGCAGGGCTGCCAATCTTGGCGAATCCTGCCGGGCGAAGGCGCGGATGGAAGCCCGTCCGGCGCGCCGGATCCCTCCCTCCGGAGCCGGAGGGAGGGCGCGCAGCCCGCGCGGTCCACGGCGGGCACAGGCAAAGCAGCCCCGTTTTCCCGCGCGGCCAAGCGCCTTCGCAGAAAGGGCTTGCCGCGGGGGTTACTGCGGCGTCAGATCCATGTAGCGCGCGACGAGCATCGGATAGTACTCGGCGTTGTACATGTGGCGGCCGGAGACGTCGGCGTAGGCGGTGTAGCTTCGGCCGAAGCTGATGTCGGTCGTGGCCGACTGGTTTTCGAGGATGACGAGCTGCGGCTCGGCGTCGGTTCCGACGTTCATGACGAGGTAGGTCGATCCGTTTTCCTCGAAGCTGTCGATGACCGGGCCGACGCAGAGGAACACCTGGCCGTTCCACTGTTCGTACAGGCGGCGCAGCTGATCATAGTCCATGGCCCATGCCTGCGCGGAGTAGGCGGCGAGCGTGGGTTCATATTCGATGGTCAGGCTGATGACGGCGTCGTCGCGCCCCTCCATCGACGCGCGGAAGCGGACGGTGTTGTCGCCGAACGAGGTGAACCGCGCGATGAACTGGAAGTCGCCGGTCGTGGGATCGATGCTCAGGCTGTCCTCGACGTAGGGCGTCTCGACGGTGATCGTCGCACCGGGCTCGACGGTGCCGGTGATCGCCATGACGTCGTTTGACGAGGTATAGGCGACGGACGAGGACAGTTCCAGCTCGATGTCGAACGCCTCGCGGTAGATGTGCACCTCCTGGCGCGTCTCGTGGTGCTGCGGCGTCTGGACGATGATGGTGTAGACGTTGTCGCCGATGGGATAGACGTTGACGTTTTGCGACAGAAGGCCGCTTCGGTCGACCATGTCGGTCACGTCCTCGCCGTTGACCATGACCGTGCTGCCCGGGACGACCTGCAATTCCAGCAGGTACAGCGATGTGACGATCTGCTCGCCATCCTCGGCGGGGCTGATGACCGTCAGCGGGGAGTCGGGCACCTCCACGGTGAATTCCACGTTGGGAAGCTGGGTGCGCGCGCCGGTCTCGTCGATCAGCACCGGCGAGAGCGAGACGTTCGCCGCCTCGATTTCGCTGACGTCGCCGGTAAACCAGTCGGCGTCGGCGATCGTCGTGCGCGCAACGCCGCCGGCGATGGTCAGCGAGCGGTTCAGCTCAGGCAGGAAGATCTGATCGCCGTCCGAGCCGTAAAAGACGATGGAGTGGCCCTGGCGGTGGTCGCTCATGGTGACGGTGTTGACCGTCGGGGTGTATTCGCCGCGCGTATACAGGCGCGTGATGCGGTAGCTGGAGGCCCAGTAGACGACCCGGTAGATCCCCACGATCATCAAAAACACGCAGACCGTGCAGGCGACGCCAATCAGCCAGCGCTGCGGGCGCGTGTAGCGCGTGCGAGAGGGACGGCTTTCCCTCGGCGCTTCCGGCTCGGGCGTCTGACGGGCGCGCGAAAGCGGCTGCTTGCAGTTGGGGCAGTATTGCGGGTTTCCGGCAAACGAGCTGCCGCAGTAGGGACATTTCAAAGCGGGGCTTCCTCCTTTTGGTGGTCGGAGCGGCATTCAGACGCCGCCCTATCGCCATTATAGCATAAAATCCGCGCGCCGGGAAGAAATGTTTGTTCGATTTTTGTGTTTTAGGCTCGACTTTTTCAAATTCTATGCTATAATATAATCTGATAAGTTCTTCGGAGGTGTCAAAATGGACGACTTTTTGGAGCAGGTTGCGCGCCGGCGGCATCAGGGCGTGTTCACGCTGATGTATGTGCTGATGTGGGTTGTGATTGTCATCAGCGGCTTTTCTGCGCTGATGTATCTGATGAACATCATGGGCGTGGACGCCGAGGGCAATTTTCAGTTCAACTTTATTGCGCTCATCTTTGCGGTGGTGTTCGGCGGCATCGCCTTTTTGCTGTGGCGCCGCGCGGACTATTGCAAGATGGAATACGACTACTCCTTCACCAACGGCACGCTGGACGTCTCGCGCGTGCTGAACAACAAGCGCCGGCGCTATCTGACGGCGCTGGACATGAAGGACGTCGTGCGCTGCGGCCCGGCAAAGGGCCCAGCGTTTGTCAAGACGCTCAACGAGCCGAATATCAAAAAGCACAACTGGTTCCTCAACCGCGACGCCAAATTGTATTACTTCTATTTTATTAAAAAGAACGTCAAGCACATGGCCGTGCTGGAGCTGTCGGACGAGATGGTCGAGATGATCCGATCGAAGAGCTATCTGCAGCGCGGCGTCTGGGCGGACGAGGACGGGAAGTCCAGCTATGGCGTATCTTGACAACAGCGCGACCACGCGCGTCTGCCCGGAGGCGGTCGAGGCGATGGTGCGCTGCATGCGCGAGGGTTTCTACAATCCTTCGGGCGTCTACCGGCCAGCGGTAGACGCCTTTCGCGAGGTTCGCGCCTGCCGCGAAGCCGTGCTCAAGGCGGTGCACGGCGAGGATTGCGACCTGATCTTTACCTCCGGCGGCACCGAGGCGAACAATCTGGCCATCCTGGGCTCGGTCGCGAGGATGCGCGGCCCGCAGGTCGTGGCGGTCTCGGCGGTCGAGCATCCGTCGGTGCGCGAGTCGTTCGAGGCGCTTCGCGCGCAGGGGCACGACGTGCGCGTCGTCGGGGTGACGGAAACCGGCGAGCTTCGCTGGGACGAGATGGAACGGGCGCTCGACGACGGCGCGTCGCTGGTCAGCTGCATGCAGGTCAACAATGAGACCGGCGCGATCCTCGACGTCGAGCGCCTCCACCGGCGGATCGCCGGCCGCGCGCTTCTGCACGTCGACGGCGTGCAGGGCTTTCTGCGCGTGCCGTTTTCGATGAAGCACGCGGAGATGTACACGCTCAGCGGCCACAAGATCCACGCGCCGAAGGGAATCGGCGCGCTGGTGGTGAAGAAGGGCGTCCGCCTGGCGCCCAGGCAGATCGGCGGCGGACAGGAGAACAACCTGCGCTCCGGAACGGAGAACACGCCCGGCATCGCGGGGCTGCGCGCGGCGGTCGGGGCGATGCTCGCGCGCGGCGACGTCGCGGCGGCGCTGATGGAGAAGAAGCTGCGCCTCTTGTCGGCGTTTCAGGAGGCCGTGCCGGCGCTTCAGGTCAATGGCCCCGCGCCCGAGGACGGCGCGCCACACATCGTCAACCTGAGCTTTCCCGGCGTGCGCGGCGAGACGATGCTGCATGCGCTGGAGGCCAGCGGCGTCTATGCGTCCACCGGATCGGCCTGTTCGAGCAAAAAGCGCAAGGTCAGCCCGGTGCTGCTCGCCATGGGGCTTTCGCCGGACCGCGCCGAGTGCGCGCTGCGCTTCAGCCTCTGCCCGGACACCGCGGATTCGGAGATCGACGAAGCCGCGCGCGCGCTGAAAGGCGCCTACGACGCGCTCAAGCGCTTTCAAAGGAGATAGGATACCATGCGGGATGTTTTGCTCGTCCGCTACGGCGAGGTCTTTTTGAAGGGCGCCAACCGCCCGTATTTTCTGAGAATGCTGACCGAGAACGTGCGCAAGGCGGTCAAGCCGGTGGGCGGCCACGTCTGGCTGTCCGACGCGCGCATCTACGTCTCGGATTTTTCCGACCTTCAGGACTGCATCGCGCGCGTGACGCGCGTGTTCGGCGTACACTCCGTCAGCCCTGCGGTCGAGATGGAGAAGGATCTGGATGCCATTTCCGAGGTCTGCATCCGCATGATGAAGGACTATTCGGGCACGTTCAAGGTGTTCGGCCGCCGGTCGGACAAGTCGTTTCCGATGAATTCGATGGAGATCGGCCGCGAGATCGGCGGGCGGGTGCTCGAGTCGAACCCGAACCTCCGCGTGGACGTCCACAAGCCGGTGCACCGGCTGAACGTCGAGATTCGCGACAACGCCTACGTCTGCGTGGAGGAGATCCCCGCCGTCGGCGGCATGCCGATGGGCACCGGCGGCAAGGCGGCGCTTTTGCTGTCGGGCGGCATCGATTCGCCCGTCGCGGGCTTCCAGCTGATGAAGCGCGGCGTGCGCTGCTGCGCGATCCACTTCCAGAGCCCGCCGTACACCGGCGAGCTGGCGCGCGACAAGGTCATGACGCTGGCGAAGGAGCTCTCGGCCTACTGCGGCGGGATGCGCGTCTACCTCGTGCCGTTCACGAAGTGCCAGCTGGAGATCCACGAAAAGTGCCCGGACGGGCTGGGCACGCTGATCACCCGCCGGTTCATGATGCGCATCGCCGAAAAGATCGCGAAGAAGTACGGCGCACAGGCGCTGATCACCGGCGAGAGCCTGGGGCAGGTGGCCTCTCAGACGATGGAAGCGCTGGTCTGCACCGACGCCGTGGTCGGCATGCCGGTCTTTCGCCCGCTGATCGGCTTGGACAAGACGGAGATCATGGACATCGCCGAGAAGATCGGCACCTATGCCACGTCCATTCTTCCCTACGAGGACTGCTGCACGGTGTTTACGCCGCGCCATCCCGTGACCAAGCCGAAGCTCGACACGATGCCCGACGCCGAGCGCAGGCTCGACATCGACGCGCTGGTCGACGAGGCGGTGGAGAACACGGAGGTCGAGTGGGTAGAGTGACGGCGGACGCCTGAAGAGGAGAGAGCTATGACCGTTGGCGAGTACATCGCAAAGCTGAAGAACAACCCGATGTTCATGCGAAACGTCACTTCGTGGCGCGTCGTGCCCGAGCGCGCGGCGCGCTACGGCGCATTTCCGGCGTCGCTCGATCCGCGCGTGGCCGATGTGCTGCGCGCGCGGGGGATCGAGCGGCCGTACATCCACCAGAGCCAAGCGATCGAGGCGGCGCTCGCGCGGCGGGACTTCGTCGTGGTCACGCCGACGGCGTCGGGCAAGACGCTGTGCTACAACGTACCGGTGCTCGACGCGATTCTGAAGGACGAGTCTGCCCGCGCGCTGTACCTGTTCCCGACGAAGGCGCTGGCGAGCGATCAGGCATCGGAGCTGTACGCCCTGATCGAGGCCATGGGCGTGGACATCAAGGCGTACACCTACGATGGCGACACGCCGGCCTCGGCGCGCACGGCGATCCGGCAGGCCGGCCACGTCGTGGTGACCAACCCGGACATGCTGCATCAGGGCATCCTGCCGCACCACGCGAAGTGGGTGAAGCTGTTTGAGAACCTCCGCTACGTCGTGATCGACGAGATCCACGCCTACCGCGGCGTGTTCGGCTCGAACCTCGCCAACGTGATCCGGCGGCTCAAGCGCATCTGCGCGTTCTACGGGTCGTCGCCGACGTTCATCTGCTGCAGCGCGACGATCCGGAACCCCAAAGAGCTGGCCGAGGCGATGACCGGGCGCGAGATGCTCTTGATCGACGAAAACGGCGCGCCGGCGGGCGAGCGGCACGTCGTGTTCTACAACCCGCCGGTCGTCAACGCGCAGCTCGGCATCCGTGCCGGTTCGATCCCGGAGACGCGCAACATCGCCGCCGGGTTGCTCAAGTCGGGCATTCAGAACATCGTGTTCGCCCGCGCGCGGCTGACAGTCGAGGTGCTGGTGCGGTATCTGAAGGACATGGTGCGCGACCCGCTGGGCAACGCCGGCCGCGTGCGCGGCTATCGCGGCGGCTACCTCGCCAGCCAGCGGCGCGAGATCGAGCGCGAGCTGCGCGCGGGGAACATCACCACGGTCGTCTCGACGAACGCGCTGGAGCTGGGCATCGACATCGGCCAGCTCGACGCCTGCGTGCTGTGCGGCTATCCGGGCACGATCGCGAGCACATGGCAGCAGGCCGGGCGCGCGGGACGGCGCGGCAGCACGTCGCTGCTGATCGTCGTCGCCAGCTCGAGCCCGATGGACCAGTACATCATCAACCATCCGGACTACTTCTTCGGCCAGTCGCCGGAGCAGGCGCTCATCAACCCGGACAACCTCTACATCCTGCTCAACCACGTCAAGTGCGCCGCCTACGAGCTGCCGTTCGAGGAGGGCGAGCAGTTTGACGGGCTGGAGGACACGCCGGAGCTGCTGGGCTACCTCGAGGACGAGCACATCCTCCGCCGCGTCGGCGGGCGGTACTATTGGATGGCCGAGGAGTTTCCGCAGGCGGGCATCAACCTGCGGTCGGCGTCGGACCAGAACTTCTTAATCGTCGACATCACCGATCCGAAGAAACACCGCGTGATCGGCGAGATGGACCGGTTCACGGTGCCGATGCTGCTGCACCAGTACGCCATCTACATGCACGAGGGCACGCAGTATCAGGTGGAAAAGCTCGACTTCGACGACAAAAAGGGCTATGTCCGGCGCGTAAACGTCGGCTACTACACCGACGCCGACCTGACCACGAGCCTGAAGGTTCTGGACGAATTCGAGCAGCGGCCCGACGGCGCGTGGACGCGCGCGCGGGGCGAGGTGCTGGTCTCGTCGATCGTGACGGTTTTTAAGAAGATCCGCTTCGACACGCACGAGAACCTCGGTTGGGGCCCGGTGACGCTGCCGGAATTGGAGATGCAGACGACGGCCTGCTGGTGGACGCTGCCCGACGGGCTCGAGCAGAAGTACGAGCGCGAGCCGCTCAAGAATGCCATGGTCGGCCTGGCGCACCTGATCCGACACATCGCGCCGATCGACCTGATGTGCGCGCCGCAGGACATCAACGTCGTCTACCACGTCAAGGACCCGTTTACCGGCAAGCCGACGATCTACCTGTACGACTCCGTGCCGGGCGGCATCGGGCTGTCCGACCGCGTGTTCGAGATGGATCGCGCGTTGCTCGCGCGGGCGCGGGAGATGCTCGCGGACTGCCCCTGCCCGGATGGATGCCCCGGCTGCGTGGGCGTCACGGCGGGGTCGGGCGCGAAGGCGACGCTCAGGCGGATTCTCGATGAACTACTTGCGTAGGTGGACGGGGGAGCTCCGCGCCCCCGCCACTGCCACCCCCTCCAATTTTTGCTCGCGCCGCTTTGAGACACAAGCAAAAATTGCAAGGAAGCGATTTTTGCTCTGGGAAATGGGATTTCCC
>MHCFC02800__coassemble_631_pt1 | contig 20233 bp, 14 predicted proteins | sample MHCFC02800__metabat2_low_PE_014 | metagenome-assembled genome bin MHCFC02800 | reverse complement strand
GCACCAGCGGCTCGGCGTTCCCGCCGCGGCGCTGGCGGTAGATCGCCCACGTCAGCGCGAGCACCGGCAGTGCGGAGATGTCATAGTCCTGTTCGAGCACGTCGTTCGCATAGCGCAGCAATTGCCGCTCGCCGACCGTCATACCGGCCATCAGCGCATCGGCATCGGGCATCATGCTCTGCGCGGCTCCGGCGTCCACCGGAAAGACCTTCGCCATGTCGACGCCCCGAAGCCGCATCAGCGCCGTGACGTGCACCCGAAGCTCCGGATCGACCTCGCGGTCGAACAGCATCAGGCGTATGGCGCTGCGCGCCTCGTCGTCGTCCAAGGCGGCGATGATGAGCACCGCCATGCGGCTGAGCGGGCCGTCGTCGGCCGTCGCCGCCCAGCGAACCGCGCGGCGGAACTCGGGATTCTCCGCCCACTCCGCGCGAACGCCGGCCAATCCGCCGTTGGCCAGCCCTGAAATCCATTCCTGCCGGCGCTCATGCTCTTTGTACGGCAGTTGGTAGGCGTATTCCGGCTCGTTGCGGCCGAGTTCTCCGCGCTCGCAGGCGGCCAGATAGAACCGGGCGACCTCGTCGTCCGGATCGATGCGCAAAATCCGCCGCCAGAACCGGCCGACCTGATCGTCCGCCGCGCCGGTCCGGTGCAGCGCCGTCGCGCGAATGTGCAAAAGCCGCCGGTCGAACGGCGCTTCCTGCAGCGCGAGTCGCGCGCACTCCGCCGCCTCGGCGTCCATCTGCGCCTCGCTGAGCGAGTACAGCAGCAGGTGCTGGTCGGCGCCGTCGGGGCGCAGCTCGATCGCGCGGCGCAGCAGCTTCCGCGCGTCCTCCTCCCGTTCCAGCGACCAGAACACCTGCGAGGCGATGCACAACGCCCGCGCGGACGGTGGAAAGCCCTCGGCCGCGCGCGAAGCTTCCTCCAGCGCATCGTCCGAATCGCCCTCCAGCAGCCGCGTCATGGCGTACAGCGCGCGCATTTCGTACTGTTCCGGCGACAGCGACAGGCTTCGCTCAAACATCCGGCGCGCGCCGGCGAGATCGCCGCCGCGCAGCGCCTCGCACGCGCGGTCGGCCACGCGCATCGCCCGGTAGACCTTGCGGCTCGCGGGCCGGTTGAGCGCGTCAAACGCATCCAGCTCGTCGCTCAGCCTGCGCACCTCAGGCGCATGGACGCCGTCGGGCGCGGCATGGCGGTACATGCGCAGCGACTGCTGAGCGCCCTCCAGGTCGTTCATCCCCAGCTGATTGAGCGCAAGGCCATAGTAGCATTCCGCGGGGGCGTCGTCCTGCGCGAGCATATCCAGCAGCAGGCGGTTGGACTGCTCGTGACAGCCCATCTCGCAATACAGCTCCGCCAGATCCAGCCGGTACTCGCGGTTTTCCGGCGAGCGCTCGACCGCGTGGCGCAAGAGCTCCAGCGCATCCACCGCGTTGTTCTCCCGGCGGTTCACCATCGCGCGATGGTGAACGTAGGCCGGGCTCCGGTCAAAGGAAACCACCTTGGGATTCTGCTTCATTTCCCCTCCCGAATCGTCGCCGCCTCGAGCAGCGCTTTTAACTCATCCTCGCAAAACGTATACCGCTTGTTGCAGAAGTGGCAGTCTACCTGCGCGCCATGCTGCTCGCGGATCATGTCCGAAAGTTCCTCAGCGCCCAGCGCGACGAGCACCTGCTCGATGCGCTCGCGGCTGCAGTTGCAGGCGTAGCGCGGCTGGCGCGTGGAGAGGATCTCCGGCTCGAGGTGCATCAGCAGCTGCGGCACGGAGTCTTTCAGATGATATTCCCGCATCGTTCCGGAAATATCCATGAACATGCCCGCGCTGGCCTCGATCGACGCGATCGCAGCCTCGCTTGCGCCCGGCAGGATCTGGATGATCAGCCCGCCCGCCGCCTCGACGCGCTCGTCGGACACCAGCACGCCCAGCGACACCAGCGACGGCGTCTGCTCCGAGGCGGTGAAGTACATCGCAAAGTCCTCGGCGATTTCGCCGGAGACCAGGTTGACCTGGCCGACATACGGCTCGCGCAGTTTGAGGTCCTTGATGACCGTCAGCCGGCCCTCCTTGCCCACGGCCGCCCCGACGGGCAGCTTTTTGCCCGTGCGCGGCAGGTCGACGCCGGGATTGTCGACGTAGCCCTTGACGGTGCAGTCGCCGTGCGCGACGGCGAGCACCGTGCCGATCGGCCCGCCGCCCTTGATCTGCGCGCTGACCGACTCGTTGTCGCCCTTGAGCATGCTGCCCATCATGACCGTCGCCGTCAGCGTGCGGCCCAGCGCGGCCGTCGCAATGCGCGAAAGGCCGTGGATCTCCTTCGCGCGCTGGACGAGCTGCGTGCTCTCGATCAATATCGCGCGCGCCTGCCCGCCCATCAGGGAAATATCGTAAAGTCCATCGGAATTCATCCGCGGTCGCTCCTCTCGTAAGCGGGGATTCTCTCCCCTATTCGCGCCTGGCGGCAAAGTGCAGCCGCAGCTCGCGCTCGCCCGGCGGCGCGAACGTCCGGTCGCCGAACACCTGAATCTCTGAAAAACCGCACGCGGCGAGCCAGTCGGTCAACTCCCGCGCGGTGTGCGCGCGCTGGACGTGCGTCTCTCGAAAGCGGCGGAACAGCTCGCCCTCCGCGCGGCGAAAGAAGGTCAGATCCATTCGGACCGTCCGCCTTTCGCGGTCGAACCGGTTCGACCAGAGGTAGGCGACGTCGTCGCGCTCCTCGCCGAAAAAGTTGCCGCCCAGCACGGTTTCCAGCTTATATGGCGACGAGACGTCAAACGCCAGCGCCCCGCCCGGACGAATCGCCGCATGTGCGGCAGAGAAGAACGCCTTGACCCTCGACTCGCCGAGCAGATAGTTGACGCCGTCGCAGCCGCAGACCAGCGCGTCCACCGGCTTCGGCAGCCGAAGCGCGCACATGTCCTCGCGGACGAGCATCACCCGCTGCCCGGCCGCGCGCGCCTTGTCCGCGGCGGCGGCGAGCATCTCACCGGAGAGGTCGGCGCCGGTAACGCGGACGCCCCGCTTCGCAAACTCGACCGAGAGCGAGCCCGTGCCGCATGCGCAGTCACACAGCGACGCCGGATGTACGCCCAGCCGCGCCAACAGCGCGAGGTAATAGTCCGCCCACGCGGGATAGTCAAAGTCGTCCATGAGCTGGTCGTAGACCTCGGCGAACGCGGAATAGGCGCTCATCGCGTCCCCTCCCCGCCGAAGATCAGCTTTTCAAACACGCCGACGCCGGTCAGCAGCGCGCGCTCGTCGAAGTCGAAGCGCTGGCTGTGCAGCTGTTCAGTGTGCGCCGAATCGCGGCAGCCGCAGAAAAAGTATGCACCCGGAACGGCGCGCTCAAACTCGGAAAAGTCCTCCGAGATGGCGACCGGATCGATCTCCTGATACGCTTCGCCCGCGCAGGCGCGCACGCGCGAAACGCAGTCCGCGTCGTTGACGACGGCCGGATACGACTGGATGACCCGCAGCTCGCTGCGCGTGCCGTACAGCCCATCCACCGCGGCGAGCGCGTCCGAGACGACCTGAAGCGCGCGCCGGCTGACCTCGGAATCGTAGGTGCGCAGGTTTCCGCGCAGCGAGGCGTGCTCGGAGATGACGTTGTACACCTTGCCGGACTCGACGCTGCCGACAGTCAGCACCGCCGGTTCGAGCGGGCCGATCCGCCGCGTGACCGCCGCCTGGGCATCGACAATGAAGCTGGCCATCGCCATGATGGCGTCGCATCCCAGCTGCGGCGTCGCGCCGTGCGCCGCGCGGCCCGCGATTTCGATCTCCCACGTGTCCACGGCGGCCATCATCGCACCCGTGCGGCAGCCGATCGTCCCCAGCGGCAGCGACGGCATGATGTGCATGCCGTAGACCTCCCCGACGCGCGGATTGTCCAGCGCGCCGGCGTCGATCATCCGCTTCGCGCCGCCCAGGCTCTCCTCCGCCGGCTGAAACAGCAGCACCACATCGCGGTCAAGTTCGCTGCGCCGGCCGGCGACGATCCGCGCGACCATCAGCATCGCGGCCATGTGACCGTCGTGCCCGCAGGCGTGCATCATGCCCGGGTGTTCAGACCGGAAATCGTGCTCCGTCTCCTCGGGAATGCACAGCGCATCCATGTCCGCGCGCAGCGCAATCGCATCTTTGACCGGCGCATTCGCGCGGAACACCACGCGGATGCCCTCATCGCAGGGCTTGACCTCATCTGCTCCCAGCAAAGCGAGCTGAGAAACCAGATAGGCGCGCGTCTGGGGAAGATCGTAGCCGGATTCCGGAATCCTGTGCAGGGCGCGGCGGTCGGCCGTCATCCAGCGCAGGCGTTCGTCCGATGAATACATACGCATGTCATCGCCTCGTTTATGCCAAACTCTCACTTTATTCTATCACAACGTTCGTCCCAATGCAACGAATGCCGCCCAAAAACCGCGCCGCTTTCGATGGAATAACGCGATTCTAACGCAAAGGAAGCCCCCTTATCGTTGCGGGAGCTTCCCCTGTGCGCATTCGCGCTATTTCGACTCGCCGCGCTTCTGCGCGACGTTGGCGCGGACGCCGTAAACCGCCTCCTTGAGCACGGTGTACAGCACCGCTGTCAGCGGCACGAACAGCAGAATTCCAAACACGCCCATCAACCCCTGGCCGATCAGCACCGCGGAGATCACCAGCACGCCCGGCAGGCCGATCGACGAGCCGACGACCTTGGGATAGATCAGGTCGCCCTCCAGCTGCTGGAGCACTACGATGAACACGATCAGCAAAAGCGCCTTGATCGGGCTGACCGTCAGCACCAGCAGCGCGGCGATCACGCCGCCAATCCACGCGCCGATGATCGGGATCAGTGCCGTAACGCCAATGAGCATCGAGATGACCGGCGCGTAGGGGAAGCGGAAGATCAGCATTCCGACAAAACAGAGCAGGCCGAGGATCACGGCCTCGAGGAACTGGCCGCGCACGAAGGCCGTAAACGTGCTGTATGACAGCCTCGCCAGCCGGACGATCTCATCGCAGATCCGCTCGGGCAGAAAGCGGCGGCCGACCGCATACGAAAAGCGGCCGATCTTTTCCTTGCCAAGCAGCACATAGATGGCGATGATGACGCCGAAGACCAGATCCGTAATCGTGCCGAGCAGCGACGCCGTCATGTCCACGGCGACGGTCGCAATGGTCGCGCTCTCCTCGCGGATCCAGTTGAGGATCTGGTTGGAAATCTCGTTGATGGAGGACTGCAGGTTCTGGATGGTCGTCGGCTCGATGCCGATCTGCGTCAAAAAGTTGCCCAGAAGCTCACTCAACTCGTTGGCCGACTGCGGCAGTACCGAAATGAACATCCCGATGACCTCGCTCAGCCGCGGAATGATGACGATCATCACCAGCACGATCAGGCTCAGCGCCGCAAGCAGCGTCAGCAGCAGCGCAGCCGCCCGCAGCAGCCGCCTCTTCGGCTTGCGCTTGCAATGGGAAAACAGCTTCTCCAGCAGGCGTTCGATCGCGGACATCAGCACGTTGAGCACGAACGCCATGCAAAGCCCCAGCACGATCGGCGAAACGATCGCCCAAAACTTGCTGAACCCATTGGCCAAAGGGCCGAGGTTTTGCAACACACAGTACAGACAGACGCCAAACGCAATTAACAGCATTCCCTTCCGCAATGAAAAGCGGGATTCCGACATGGTTCCGTTCCCCCTGAATGAATTTGCATCCGACCGCACGACGAGCAGTTCAAGCCGGCGACCAGACGGACGGACAGCCCCTTTCCACACATCTCTGCGCTTCCCGCAATGCAAAGGTCAGCAATTCCGGCAACGTCCAGTGGTGGCATTATAACACAGACTTGTTATGATTGCAACAAATAAATTCCCAGTCTTGTGGTATAATAGGAGCGTGAGCCAAATGCGCCCGTTTCGCCGGGCGATGCGGACCCTACAGAAGGAGGACGAAAACATGCATTGCGTAAAGCAGATCACCAACGACATGTACTGGGTGGGCGCGAGCGACCGCCGTCTGGCGCTGTTTGAAAACGTCTACCCGATTCCGCGCGGCGTTTCCTACAACTCCTACGTCCTGCTGGACGAAAAGACCGTCCTGCTGGACACCGTCGACCGCAGCGTCAGCGACCTGTTTCTCGAAAACCTCGCCCATGTGCTCGGCGGCCGGAAGCTCGACTACATCGTGGTTAACCACATGGAGCCGGATCACTGCGCGACGCTGCAGGAAGTCGCCCGCCTGTATCCCGAGGCGAAGATCGTCGTCAACGCCAAGACCGTCCAGATGATCAAGCAGTTCTTCACCTTTGACATCGACAGCCGCGCCCACATCGTCGGCGAGATGGACACGCTGTGCACCGGCCGCCACACGCTGGCGTTTGTCATGGCGCCGATGGTCCACTGGCCCGAGGCCATGGTGACCTACGATACGACCGACAAGGTACTCTACTCCGCCGACGCCTTCGGCACCTTCGGCGCGATCAACGGCAACATCTTCGCCGACGAGGTCAACTTCGAGACCGAGTACCTCGAGGACGCCCGCCGCTACTATACCAACATCGTCGGCAAGTACGGAACCCAGGTGCAGGCGCTGCTGCGCAAGGCAGCCACGATCGAGATCCGCATGATCTGCCCGCTGCACGGCCCGGTCTGGCGCAAGAACATCGACTGGTTCGTCGACAAGTACGTCAAGTGGGGCACCTACACGCCCGAGGAAAACGCCGTCATGGTCGCCTACGCCTCCGTCTACGGCAATACGGAGAACACCGCCAACATCATCGCCTCGAAGCTGGCCGATGCCGGCGTGCGCAACGTCAAGGTCTACGACGTCTCCACGACGCACTCATCCGTGATCGTGGCCGAGGCCTTCCGCGTCAGCCACATCGTATTCGCTTCGACGACCTACAATGCCGGCATCTTCGTCAACATGGAGAACCTGCTCAACGACATCGTGGCGCACAACCTGCAGAACCGCACCATCGCGCTGGTCGAAAACGGCACCTGGGCGCCGACCGCCGGCGGACTGATGCGCGAAAAGCTCTCCGCGCTGCGCAACTGCACGATCCTGAACGACACGCTGACCCTCCACTCCTCGCTCAAGGAGGATCAGATGGCGCAGGTCGATGCGCTCGTCGCGGCCGTCGTCGGCTCCATGAAGCCCGCCGACGTCATCGTCCACGACGACAAGAAGGTCGAGCCGAACGCGATGTTCAAGCTCTCCTACGGCCTGTTCGTGCTGACCGCGAAGGGCACGCGCGACAACGGCTGCATCATCAACACCGTCACGCAGATCACCGATACGCCCAAGCGCATCTCCATCGCCGTCAACAAGGCCAACCATACGCACGACCTGATCATGAACAGCGGCGTGTTCAACGTCTCCGTGCTGACCACGGACGCGACGTTCGCGCTGTTCCAGCGCTTCGGCTTCCAGAGCGGCCGCGAGGTGGACAAGTTCGACGGCTTTGCCGACGTGGCGCGCAGCGAAAACGGCCTGTACTACGTCACGCAGGCGTCCAACGCCTTCATCTCCGGCAAGGTCATCCAGACGCTGGACTACGGCACGCACACCGTGTTCATCGCCGACGTGACCGAGGCGAAGGTGCTCTCCAACGCCCCGTCCCTCACCTATGCCTACTACTTCGAGCACGTCAAGCCGAAGCCGGCCGCGCTGAGCGAGCAGAAGGGCTGGGTGTGCAAGATCTGCGGCTACGTCTACGAGGGCGACGAGCTGCCGGCCGACTTCATCTGCCCGCTGTGCAAGCACGGCGCGGAGGACTTCGAGCGCCTCGGCTGAGCGAGCGCCTTTCTCCCCTCGACGGGAAAATATTCGCATATGCCGCCTCATGGCGGCGCACCGGCCTGAAACCGCGCCCCGGCAGGAACGCCCTGCCGGGGCTTTTTGCGCGGCGCTGGGCGGGCGCGCAGACCGCAAAGATTGCAAAAAGGCTCCCCGGCGGAACCGTCCGTTCCGCAAGGGAGCCTTTTTGCTACAGCGTCTTCAGCGCCTCCGTGATCTCCTCAAACGCCATGCTGTGCGACGCCTTGACCAGCACGCAGTCGCCCGTCCGAATCCATTCCGGCAGTGCAGCGACCAGCGCCGCTTTGTCGGGAAACCAGACCGCATTGCTGCCCGCGCGCTTCGCGCCCTCATAGGTGCTGCGGGAGAGCTCGCCCGTGGTGAGGATGAGATCAATCCCCCGCTTTGCCGCGTGCTCGCCGACGCCCTCGTGCAGCGCGGCGGTATTTTCGCCCAGTTCGAGCATGTCGCCCAGAATGCACACCTTCCGTCCCGGCAGCGCAGCGAGCGAATCGATCGCCGCGGCGGTCGAGGTGGGGTTTGCGTTGTAGCAGTCGCTGACGATGGTCAGCCGCCCCGTCTCGATCACATGCGCGCGCTCGCCGACGTTGCGGAAGCGGGAGATGCCCTCGGCGATCTCCGCATCGCGCATGCCGAGCGCCGAGCCGACCGCCGCTGCCGCGAGTGCCGCGTAGATCATGTGCACGCCGTAGGCTGGAATGGTCGCCTCAAACGCGCTTGCGCCATGCCGGATCGTGCAGCGCGCGCCCCGGATGCCGAGGTTTTCGATGTTTTCGGCGATGAAGTCGTTCCCCGGCTCCATGCCGTAGGTCAGCCGCCGCGTCGGCGGGTGGAAGCGGCCCAACAGCGCATCGTCGCCATTGAGCACGGCCAGATCGTCTTTGCCCATCGTCTCAAAGATCTCGGCCTTCGCGCGAAGCACGCCCTCCCGGTCGCCTAGGAATTCCAGGTGCGAATCGGCAATGGCGCTCAGCACGGCGATGTTTGGGCGCACCATGCGCGTCAAGCGGGACATCTCGCCAAAGTCGCTGATGCCCATCTCGACCACGGAGACCTCGTGCGCGTCGTCGAGCTTGAGCAGCGTCCACGGCACGCCCAGCTCGTTGTTGAAGTTCTTCTCCGTCTTGTGAACGTTGAACCTCGCCGAGAGCACCGCCGCGAGCATCTCCTTCGTCGTCGTCTTGCCGACGCTGCCGGTCACGCCCACGACGGGAATGTCAAACCGCGAGCGGTGCCACGCGGCCAGCGCCCCGATCGCGCGCAGCGTCGAATCCACGCGCACGCAGGGCTGCTCGTCCGGCCTGGGATCGCGCTCGGACAGGCAGCAGGCCGCACCCGCGCGCAGGCAGTCCGCCATGAAGTCGTGGCCGTCGGCGCGCGCGCCGGCAAAGGCCACGAACAGCGCGCCCGGCTTCACTTCGCGGCTGTCGCTGGTGACAAACGCAATTCTTCCATCGAGCGCGGCCGGATCGCCGAAGTACGTCCCGCCCGTCGCCGCGACGAGTTCGCGAAGGGTGAAGTGCTTCATGCCATCCTCCCCTTCATCGCCAATTCCACCAGCCGCTGGCAGAGCGATTCATAGTCGACGCCGGCCGCCGCGGCCTCCTGCGGGAGCAGGCTCGTAGGCGTCATGCCGGGCAGCGTGTTGATCTCGAGGAACCAGATCTCGCCCGCCTCGTCCAGCATGAAGTCGGCGCGGGAATAGTCCTTGAGGCCGAGGCAGCGATGCGCCTTCAGCGCTGCTTCGCGCAATCGCGCATCGGTGGCATCGTCGACCGGCGCGGGACAGATTTCCTCCGTCGCGCCAGCCTGATACTTGCTGCGGTAATCGTAAAAGCCCTCGCGGGGAATGATCTCAATCGGTGGAAGCGCGCGGTCCTCCAGCACGGCGACGTCGATCTCGCGCCCGCGGATGTAGTCCTCCACCAGCACGCGGCCGAGCGAGAGGTTCTCCTCGAGCGCCCGGGCCATCTCGTCTTTCGTCTCCGGAATGGACACGCCGACGCTCGATCCGCTGTCCACCGGCTTGACGACGCACGGAAGCCGGAACTCGCCGGACAGGCGCGCGATGTCCGCGGCATCGTATTCGACGACGCGACTCTCGGGCGTGCGCAGCCCCGCCGCCGCGGCCAGCGATTTGGTCAGCGCCTTGTCCATCGCCAGCGCGCTGGCCAGATGGCCGCTTCCGGTGTACGGCACGCCGAGGAGGTCGAGCGCCGCCTGGATGCGGCCGTCCTCGCCGCACGCACCGTGCAGGCCGAGGAACACCACGTCGGCCAGCTGGCAGAGCTCCAGCACGCCGCGGCCGATCAGACTCGGGCTCTTCCATGGGCGCGCAGCGTGCACCTCGTTCAGATCCGGTGCCTGCTCCGGCACGCGAACCTCCGCAAGCGGCGGAAGCGCTTCAAACAGCGATTCGAGCGAATCGGGAACCGGCTCAAGCCCAAAGTACATGTCCACCAGAACCGCCTGATGCCCGCGTGCGCGCAATGCGCCGCAGATCAGGCTTCCGCTGGAGAGGGAGACATCGCGTTCAACGCTCAGTCCGCCGCAGAGCACAACGATTTTCATCGGCCGACCACCTTTCTGCGGCTCTCCCGCGCCACTTGCGGGAAAACCGGTCTGGATGATATTGTACCATAAACTATGTTACCGTTCAACGAATCCGAAAATTCCGCCGGAAACAAAACCGCTTCCCAGCGCGGCGGACGCCGGAGCACTGGCGGCCTCGCGCCGCGGCGTTCAACGGGACATATCGGAAATGAAAGCCCGGAACGCATATGCACGACCCGGCTGCCTCGCGCCACATCCGCACTACTCGCGGCCGGCGGACATCCGCGGCAGTTGCGGACGCTCCAAACCCGCCTTCGCGCCATGCAGGCGGCATTTCCGCGTCCGTAGTCAGCGCTGCTCCGCCCGCATCTTCGCCCAGCGCGCGGCTTCGGCCGGATCCATCAGGAGGCTGGGAAAGTCGTTCAGATAGCTCGCGCGCTGCTTTGCATCGAGCTTGAGATACCCTTCCAGGTTCTCCATGCTGACGTTCCCGCAGGAAAAGAGCTGCTCGGTAAACGCCTTGCCGTCCATGCCGGATTTCACCTCGAGGTCGGCAATGCGCTTCATGCCGTAGTAGTAGCAGGTGAAGTAGCCCTCCATCTGCTCCTGCGCGCGCACCTGTCCGCGCGCGGTTCCATGGTCAAACCCAAGCTCGTCCATGTACAGCTGGACGCACTCCCGGATCGGCCGGCCCTCGAGCCTGAGCATCAGGTCGCTGCGGATGCGCACGGCGGTATGGTGGCGGCGGAATGCGACAAACAGGGGATAGAACGGATCCTCCGGAAACACGAACTCAAACAGCCGCTCGCTGCGGTGCGCGACGCCCTCGATCAGCGGAATGTGCTTGGCGCCGAGCTTGACCGTCTCCGGCAGCGAGTCGGTGACGTTGCGGACGTACTGGATGTGGTGCCCCGGATACGCCTCGTGCACGGCCTGCATCTTCAGCCAGCCGTCCGAAATGGCGCGGAAGTTGCCGTCGTTGAGAAACGCCGTGCCGGTGATCGGACGCAGCCGCCCGTCGCCATCAGAATAGCCGCCCCACGGAAACGACTGGCGGATCGGATACGGCACGCGCTCCAGCCGGCACGCCTCCTCCGGAAACCAGACGTATTCGCGCGCCGCGGCCCGCGCCCGTTCGAGATAGCCCCGCGTGCGGCGGAACATCTCGTCGGGCGAATCGCACGGCCCGGCGTAGCGCGCCAGCACTTCGCTGACCTCCTGCATCGTGCGCGGCTGCGCGGCGATGGGCAGCCTGCCGGCGATTTCAAACACCTCGGCGCGGGTGCGCTCCATCTCCGTCCGATGCCACGAGAGCAGCTCGTCCAGCTCGACGCCGAGCTGGCCTGCGAGCACGCCGCGGTAATATGCCTCCGAAAACGGAACGCTGCGCTCTTCGTCGTCCGCGCATGCGCTTCCGCCCGGCTGAATGCCTTCCCATGCGCCGAGCTTTTCGCAGACGGACAGAAGCCGCTTCGCGAGCGCCGCGCCCTCCTTCTCGGACAGCGACGGGAAATACTGGCCGACGTTCTCGGCGTAATGGCGGTAGTTGCCGGCGACCTCGGCGCACTCGGCGGCAAGCGCCGCTGTGTCTGCTTCCTTCGCGGACTGCGCGCACTGCCGGACGCCGTCGAGCAGCTCGTCCAGTCCGTCCAGCTGCGCGCCAAGGATCTCCGCCTTCTCGGCGTCTTCGCGGGTATCGACGCCGGCGAGGTTTTCCAGCCTGCGCGTCAGCTTCGCAATGGCCGCCGCCGGCTTGGAAAAGCTGTTCGCCAGCAGCACCTCCGCGGCGTCGAGAAAGTCGCCGAAATGCCGCTTCATCAGCGCAAAGGCCGGCTCCGGCGCATCGAGCGCCGCGACCTGCGCCCGCGCGGCGGACAGCTGCGCCTCGAGCGCGCGGCGGTTCTCCCGCGTCGGCGCGAGCGTCTCGCGCTCGTACATCTTCGCGCCGCGCAGCCGGTAATCGACCTTCGCGCAGTCCAGATCCGCGCGGCGATAGCGCTCGACGAGTTCCGTTCGATCCATCTTCATTCCTCCTGTCCCTTCATTAAAATGCGCACAAGGACGCCCTGCCCCTGTCTTCTGGAAATATGATACCCATTCTGTAATCATCGTTGATGCGCACAAGAAAGCCCTTCGCCGCCGCTCAACGAGCAAAAAGACCCATGCGGTGAAACGCCGGAAACCGCCGGACGGAGCCTGCGCATCGGCGGCTCTTCCGGCGGCTTTCTCGAGGCGGTTCGCGCCGCCATGGGCTTCGACGGCGCACCGCCGTCCACAAGGGTCTGAAAATTCCTGAAAATGCAGGTTCGGCATTCTTCGGCCGTCGGACGCTTCGAATTTTGATTCAGCGCCGCGAAGCCTGCAAAGGCTCCGCAAAACAAGCGGAAAATGTGCCTGATATTGCAAATTCTCCTTTTTCAGGCGCCCTTCTGATTTGGCGCGGTGGGCGGATTTGCAGATTGGGTCAATCGTAGTAGTGCGGCTTGACGCCCGCCGGAATGAGGCTTTCGTACTTTTCGCCATCCAGCCGGCGGTCGAGCTCCGCGCGCGCGTCGGCGATCAGCTGCGGATTTTCAAGCAGCTTTTCGCCCGCCCGGGCGAGCACATAGCCCGCGTGCAGCATGCCCTTGATGGCAATGGACGACTTGCCCTGCGCGACCCACTGCCAGCTGTGGCCGCCCGCGCCGTAGCTGTAGCAGTTGACATTTGCGGTGCAGGTCGGTACGACCCAGCTGACGTCGCCGACGTCGGTGCTGCCCATGCCGCAGCGGTCGGAGCGCAGCGTCTCGACGTAGTAGTCGCAAAGCGCGCTCTCGCGGATGTTCTTCACCAGCTTCGCGCGGTCGGCGATGTCGTCCGGCAGGTGCGAAAGCTGGCCCTCGATCGGGAAGGTGTCCTTGAACGACTGCGCATAGGCGCGTTCCTCAGCCGTGTACTCGGGCACGCCGGCCTCGCGGAACACCTCGTCAAGCAGGTTTTCCAGCACGAAGTTCGGCACGGTGTTGCTCAGCCCCTCGTCGAACACGACCTCCAGCTCGGTGTCGGTCATCAGCGCCGCGCCCTGCGCGATCTTCTTCACGCGCTCGTACAGCGCCTGGCACTTCGGGTTCGTCGTGGAGCGCACGAAATAGCGCGATTCCGCATGGGACTGCACCACGTTCGGCGAAGCCCCGCCCGGATCGGTGATGGCGTAGTGGACGCGGTCGGTGTCCTCCATGTGCTCGCGCAGGTAGTTGACGCCGACGTTCATCAGCTCGACGGCGTCCAGCGCGCTGCGGCCGAGGTGCGGCGCGCCCGCGGCGTGCGAGGCGACGCCCTTGAAGCGGAAGTAGCACTGGATGCAGCTCTGCGAGCTTCCGGTGGAGACCATGTGGTAGGACGACGGATGCCACGTCAGCGCGACGTCGCAATCGTCAAAGAAGCCGTCGCGCGCCATGTACGCCTTGCCGGAGCCGCTCTCCTCGCCGGGACAGCCGTAGATGCGGATCGTGCCGGCATAGCCCTTTTCCTGCATGATGTCGCGCAGCATCAGCCCCGCGGCAATCGCGCCCACGCCGAGCAGGTGGTGGCCGCAGCCCTGCCCCATGTCCGTCTTCGCGCCCGGCTCGGGCGTCTCGGCGGTGCAGTCGGCCTTCTGGCACAGGCCGTAGAGCGCGTCAAACTCGCCGAGGATCGCAATGACGGGTTTGCCGCTGCCCCACGAGGCCATGTAGCCCGTGACCGTATCGGCGACGTTCGTCTGCACCTCAAAGCCCATCTTCTTCAGATACTCGACCTGGCTTCCGCTGCACTCGAACTCGCGGAAGCTCGGCTCCGGATGCTGCCACGCATAGTCGACCAGCCGCTCCAGATCGGCGCGATACTTTTCAAACATATCCTTTCCTCCTCGAACTGCATTGACAGGCGCGGACAGCCGGAGCCGCCCGCGCGAACTGAAAGTCTTTCACCGCTCAGAAACCGAAATCGGCGTGCACCTTGAAGCACGCGACCTTGCGGCCTCCGACGTCCCTCAGCTCCGGCATTTCCGCGGCGCAGCGCTCCTGAGCGCACGGGCAGCGCATTCGGAACGGGCAGCCCGGCGGCGGATTCACCGGCGAGGGCAGCTCGCCCTGCAAAATCACCCGCTGGCGCGACTTGCCGATCACCGGGTCCGGGATCGGGATCGCGCTGAGCAGCGCCTGCGTGTACGGGTGCATCGGATGGAAATAGAGGTCGTTGCTATCGCCGATCTCGACCAGATGCCCCAGATACATCACGCCGATACGATCGGAGATGTGCTTGACCATGCCGATGTCGTGCGCAATGAACAGGTAGGCGATGCCCATCTGGCGCTGGACGTGCTTCAGCAGATTGATGATCTGGGCCTGAATGGAGACGTCGAGCGCGGAAATCGGCTCATCGCAGATGATGAACTTCGGGCTGAGCGCGAGCGTCCGCGCGATGGAGATGCGCTGGCGCTGGCCGCCGGAGAACTCGTGCGGATAGCGGCGGATGTGGTCGGGCTTCAGCCCGACGGTGCGCAGCAGCTCCACCGCGCGCGCATCGCGCTCGGCGCGCGTGGCGTAGATGTGGTGGACGTCCATCGGCTCGCGGATGATCTCGCCCACCGTCATGCGCGGGTTGAGCGAGGCGTAGGGATCCTGAAAGATCATCTGCACCTCGCGGCGGAACTTCCTGAGCGGCTCGCCCTTGAGCTTCGTGATGTCCTCCCCGCCGATGACGATCTGACCGCCGGTCGGCTTGTTGATCTTGACGATCGTGCGGCCGAGCGAGGACTTTCCGCAGCCGGATTCGCCGACCAGGCCGAGCGTCTCGCCCGGATAGATGTCAAACGACACGTCGTCCACGGCCTTGACGATCTGCTTCGGGGAAAACACGCCGCGCGTGACGTCAAAGTAGGTCTTTAAGTGCTTGATGCGGACATAGGGTTCCGTCACGGACGGTCACCTCCCCTCCCGCGCCGCGCAAGCTCGTTGAGCCAGCAGGCGCTGATGTGCGTCTCGGAAAGGCGCGTGGGCTCCGGCATGCGGAGCTTACAGATCTTCATCGCCTTCTCGCAGCGGTCGACGAACGGACAGCCGGCGGGCGGCTTGAGCAGATCGGGCGGCGAGCCGGGAATCGGCACCAGATCCTGATCGTCCTCCTCCGGGTTGTTGATGCAGGCCAGCAGGCCCTTCGTGTAGGGATGGTTCGGCTGATAGAAGATCTCCTTGTCGGTGCCGGTCTCGACGACCTTGCCGCCGTACATGATGTTGATCCGGTCGCACATGCTGGCCACGACGCCCAGATCGTGCGTAATCATGATCGTGGAGGAACCGGCCTTGCGCGAAAGGTCGCGGATCAATTCGAGGATCTGCGCCTGGATCGTGACGTCCAGCGCCGTAGTCGGCTCGTCGGCGATGATGAGCTTGGGGTTGTTTGCGAGCGCGATGGCGATGATGATGCGCTGGCGCATGCCGCCGGAGAACTCGTGCGGATACTGCCGGATGCGCTTCTCCGGCGAGGGAATGCCCACCTGCCGCATCAGCTCCAGCGCGCGCTGGCGCGCCTCGGCGTGGCTGAGCTTCGTGTGGTTGAGAATCGGCTCGACGAGCTGCTTTTCGATGGTCAGCACGGGGTTCAAAAACGTCATCGGATCCTGAAAGATCATCGAAAGCGTCTTGCCACGGATGGCGCACATCGCGCGGTTGTACGCCTTGGCGGTCGGAAATGCGCCTCGGCTGATGTTCTGGCCGTCGAAGATGACCTCGCCGCCGGTCACGCGGCCGTTCTCGGCCAGCAGGCCCATCACCGCGTACATCGTGACCGACTTGCCCGAGCCGGATTCGCCGACGATGCCCAGGATCTCACCCGGGACAAGCGAAAAGCTGACGTCCCGCACGGCGTGAACCGTGCCCTGATCGGTGGAGAAGTCCACCGTCAGGTGCTTGACTTCCAATAGGTTTTTGCTCTCCTGCACGGCGATCACCTCTCTCTCGGATCGAGCGCTTCGCTCAGGCCGTCGCCGATGAAGTGCAGGCTCAGCATGGTCAGGCAGATTGCCGCCACGGGCCAGACCATCTGCATCGGATACAGCATCAGCTGCGAGCGCGCGTCGTTGGCCATGGTGCCCCAGCTCGCCATCGGAATGCTGATTCCAATGCCGACGAAGGCGAGGAACGCCTCGGTGAAGATCGCGTTGGGCACCATCAGCGTGGTGTTGACGATGATCGGCCCCATGCAGTTGATCACCAGGTGCTTAAACAGAATGTGCTTGCGGCTGGCGCCGATGACGTAGGCCGCCTGCGCGAATTCCTGCTCCTTGAGCGAGAGCACCTGCGCGCGCACCTGGCGCGCCATGCCGACCCAGCTGGAAATGCTGATCGCCAGCAGCACCGAGAAGATGTTCGAGCCGAACACGAGCATGATCAGTATGACGTACAACAGCGTCGGCACGGAATAGAGGATGTCAACGATGCGCATCAGCACCAGATCGACCTTTCCGCCGATGTAGCCGCAGATGCCGCCGTAGGTGACGCCGATGATGAGGTTCAGAATTGCCGCCGCAAACCCGACGGACAGCGAGATGCGCGCGCCGTACATCACGCGCACGAGGATGTCGCGGCCGAAGCGGTCCGTGCCGAACGGATGCTGCCACGAGGAGCCGGCGTTGCGCATCGTCAGATCCTGGCCGTCGTAGGTGTACGGCGAGACGATCGGCACCACGATGGCCGCCAGGATCATCAGCGCGATGAACACGAGGCTGACCAGCGCCAGCTTGTTCTTGCGAAAGCGCGACCACGCGTCCTGAAAATAGGTCTTGCTCTCCATCGCGACGAATTCGCTGTTCTTCTCGCTGTCGTCGAGCGTCTCGAACAGCTCGTCGGGGATCTCCTCCGGCGAGAGCGCGTCGACGTTCAGCGGGGAATTCGCGCGGTTCATCTTTTCTTCCATATTGATTCTGCGCTCCTTTCTCACTTCAGCCGAATGCGCGGATCCATCGCGGCCGTGATCAGGTCGGTCACGATGTTGGCGATGATGATGAACGAACCATAGAAGATCGTCAGCGCCATGATGAGCGTGTAGTCGCGGTTGGAAACGCTGTTGACGAACTCGGCGCCGATGCCTGGCACGGAGAACAGCGTCTCAACCACGAACGAACCGGTCAGCAGCGTGGCGATCAGCGGGCCGGCGTAGGTGATCACCGGAACCAGCGCGTTTTTCAGCGCGTGACGGATGATGACCTTCAGCTCCGAGGTGCCCTTGCTGCGTGCGAGCACCATGTAATCCTGCCGCATGACTTCCATCAGGCTCGTGCGCACGAGGCGGGTAATCATCGCGATCGGCGAGAGCGCCAGCGCGATGCTCGGCATGATGTAGTGCTGCCATGAGCTGAGGCCGACGATCGGCAGCCAGCCCAGCAGCACGCCGAACACCAGCATCATCAAAAGCGCCAGCAGAAAGCTCGGCACGCTGACGCCGATGGTCGACAGAAACGCCACCGCGCCGCTGACCCACTTCTGCTTGGAAAATGCCGCCGCCGTGCCCAGAAACACGCCGACCGACAGCGCGATGCAGAAGGCGACGATGCCCAGCGAGGCCGTCGCGGGCAACCCGGTCAGTATGATGTCGACGACATCCCTGCCCCTGCGGTTGAGCGACGTGCCAAAATCGCCGTGCAGCACATTTTTCAGATAGGTGGCGAACTGCGTCGTCAGCGGCTGATCCAGGCCGTAGCTCTCAATCAGCGTCTCGCGCACGGACGCCGGAAGCCGGCTGGTCTCCCCTGCGAACGGGGAGCCGGGGATGATGTGCATCATGAAAAACGTGATGGTCGCGAGCGCAAATAGCGTGACCACGCCGATCAGCGCGCGCTTGACGATGTACTTTGCCACGGGATCACCTTGCCTTCGTCACTTGAGATACTTGTCAAACCAGTTCATGATCTCGGTCAACCGGCGGATGCGGTGCCGCGGCTTCCCGGAGCGCGAGAGCGAATGGTTCTCGCCCTCAAAGAGGCACATTCTTGACGGCACGCCGAAGTACTTCATCGCCGAGAACATCTCCACACCCTGGTCGAGCGTGCAGTTGTAGTCCTCCAGCGAGTGGATGAACAGAATCGGCGTCTTCGCGTTGCACGCATACTTCAGCGGCGACTGCTCCCACATCTTCTCCATGTCCGTCCACGGCGTGCCGCCCGTCTCGTTGGCGTCGAACGTAAAGCCGATTTCGCTGGCACCGAAGTCCGCCACCCAGTTGGAAATGGAGCGCTGCGAGGCAATGGCCGCGAACCGGTCGGTATGGCCCTCGATCCAGTTGCACATAAACCCGCCATAGGAGCCGCCGGTTGCGGCGATGCGCGCCGGATCGATCTGCGGCACGAGCGCCAGCACGTGGTCGGTAAACTCCATCAGATCCTGATAGTCAATCGTGCCATAGCGGCCGCGCAGGTCGGCGAACGCCTCGCCATAGCCGTCGCTGCCGCGCGGGTTGCAGAAGAACACATAGTATCCCGCGCCGGCCAGCGCCTGCATCTCGTGATAGAACGCCGTGCCGTAGGCGCAGCGGGGACCGCCGTGGATCTCAAGCACGCCCGGATACTTCTTGCTGGGGTCAACGTCCTGCGGCTCGAGCAGCCAGCCGTCGATCTGCACGCCGTCGGAGTCGGTAAACGGAATGTACTTTGCTTGGGCGACGTAGTGCTCCTTCAGGAAGGCATCGTTGATCGCCGTCGCACAGCTGCGCGCGCCGCCCGCACAGACGTACACCTCGCCCAGCCGGTTGGCCTCGTGGCCGACGAACGCGATTCGATCTCCGTCCGCGTCGAACGCGCGGATGCAGCCTTCAAACGCCACGGCCTTCTCAAGCGCGTTCTGCGCAGTCAGGCGGTAGATCTCGGCGCGGTCCGCGCGCTGGCCGATGAAATAGATGTCCGCGCCAACCGCCTTCGCGATCTGACCGCCGCCGTAGGAGCAGTCGAACAGCACGTTCGGGCCGATCGAGAAGTCCATCTTCTGCGCAAGGGTCAGCGCCTTGGAAGCCAAATCGCAGCGATAGAGGTCGTGCAGCTGGCCCAGACCCCACTCGTCGAGCGTGCTCAGCGCCAGAACCGCGCGCTCACCCGCCAGCAGGCCGAGATCGACGCTGTACTTGCCCGGCTCGACCAGATCGACCGTCTCGCCCGTCGCGAGATCGCAGAGCTTGACCTCGCCGAACAGGCTCGATTTCTCCTGATAGTCGCAGCCGTAGTACAGCACGCGGCCGCCATCGCAGTCAAACCCGCGGACGTTGAAGAACTCGCCCGTCAGCTTCTCAAGCGAGCCGTCCCCCGAGTCAAAGACAAACAGCGCGCTGCGCAGGCGGGAGATATAGCCGCGGCCATTCGACCAGAACGGCAGCTCTTCGAGCACATGGTAGTCCTTCTCATCGCCCCGCAGCGTCTCGTCCATGTCCTCCGGCGGCTCGTTTAAGTCGACCACGGCATTGACCAGATACTTGCCATCGCCGAGCGGGCGGATGGCCGCGACGTTCAGCGGAACCTCGAACGCCTTGCGCGCCTCGCCGCCGTCGACCGGGAGCCGGTAAAAGCAGGTCTTCTTCCGGAACTTCTCCGGCTTGTCCGCCTCGCTGCGCTCAGTGGCGAACAGCAGCGTCCGGCCGTCCTCCCAGACAAAATCGGCCTCCATGCCGGAGAAGGTCAGCTGGCGCGAGGCGCCCGTCGCGTTGTCCAGCAAACAGAGCCACGATTCATAGCGGTTTTCCCTTTCATTCTGCTTGGAGACGACGTAGGCCGTATGCGCGCCGTCGGGACTCATCAGAGGATTGCTCGGGAACTGGATCTCCATCAAATCGCGAATTTCAATATTCTTCATAAATTGCTCCTACGCTCAAGCCCGGGGA
>MHCFC02800__coassemble_626_pt1 | contig 20518 bp, 18 predicted proteins | sample MHCFC02800__metabat2_low_PE_014 | metagenome-assembled genome bin MHCFC02800 | reverse complement strand
CTTTTTGTGTCCAAACAGACATTCCCGAAAACCAGTCTGTGGAAAACAATACTTTCCCATGTAACATCTCTTCGCCGTTTCTGCGCGGAAACCATCGAAGCACATGCGCTCATGCCGGTTTCATTTGCAGCCGCTGGCAGATCTCTTCGGCGATCGCGGCGGCTGAGCGGTTTCCCGCGGCGATCCAAACCGTCCTCGGATCGCGGCGGAACCAAGTGAGCTGCCGCTTGGCGAAATTGCGCGTCGCCTGCTTGACCTTGGCGATCGCTTCCTCCATCGACATCCTGCCCTCCAGCGCGGCGGCGATTTCCTTGTAGCCGATCGCCTGAGCCGCCGTCGGAAAGCGCGCTGCGTCCGCGGCCAGTCTGCGCACCTCGTCGATCAGTCCAGCGGCGAGCATATCGTCGACGCGCCGTTCGATGCGCCGGTACAGCTCGTCGCGCGGCCAATCGAGCGCAAAGATGCGCTCCTCGTAGTCGCCCTTGCCGCGCGCGTCTTGGCGAACCTGCGCGCTCTGTGGAATGCCGGTCAGCCGGTAGATCTCTAGCGCGCGCACGACGCGGCGAACGTCGTTCTCGTGCAGCCGCGCGGCGGATTCAGGATCGATCTCGGCCAGCATGTCGTGCAGCTTCCGCCGCCCGCCCGGCTCGTCGGCCAGCGCGAACAGCTCCGCATGCAATCGCTCGTCGCTCTGTTCGGAAAAGCTCAGCGGCTTAGTGATCGCGTCGATATACAGCCCCGTGCCGCCGCAGACCACCGGACGCCGGCCGCGCGCGAGGATCTCTCCGATGACGGCCTTTGCGCGGTCGCGGTACATCGCGGCCGTGAATTTCTGCGAAGGATCGGCGATACCGAGCATGTGGTGCGGTATGCCGCGCATCTCGTCCGGAGCCGGCATCGCCGTGAGGATGTCCATGCCGCGGTAGACCTGCATGGAATCCGCCGAGACGACCTCGCCGCCGATCCGGCGGCACAGCTCGACCGCGCACGCGGTCTTGCCCGACGCCGTCGGCCCGGCGATGACGATCAGTTCGGGTTTGCAAAAGCCCGCCATTTCATCCCCTCCATCACTGGATGCGCTTGAACATCTTCTCCAGATCTCGCTTCTGAACGGCCTTGACCACCGGCCGCCCGTGCGGGCAGGTGGGCGGCGCGCCGGTCTCGGTCATCTCGCGGATCAGCGCGCGGATCTCGGATTCGCTCAGCGAGTCGCCCCCGCGAACCGCACTCTTGCAGGCCATCTGCATGACCTCGGCGCGGCGCGCGTCGATCGTCGCGGACTTGAGCCGGCCCAGCGAGTTGATCATCTCCATGAACAGCGGCCGCAGCTCCGCGCGGCCAAGGATGAGCGGAACCGACCGAACCTGAATGTCGTGCTCGCCGAACGGCTCCACCTCGTAGCCCGCCGAGGCGAGTACGTCGAGGTTCTCGCGGATCAGCGCCATCTCGCGCGAGGACAGGCGGATGACCATCGGCGTCAGCAGCTGCTGCGACGCAGTCCCAGCCTCCAGCTGCGACATGTACATCTCGTATCGAATGCGCTCGTGCGCCGCATGCTGGTCGATCAGCAGCAGCGTATCGCCCACCTCGAGGATGATGTACGTCTTAAACGCCACGCCGACAATCCGATAGGGCAGCGCGTCCGCCGCGCCATCGCCGGAAGATTCGGCCGTCCGCACATCGCTGGAAGCTGGCTGCGGCGCGCTCGCTGCGCCCGATTCGCGCAGCGCGGCGCTTCCGCGTCCCGTGGAGTTGGCGGGCGCGCCTGCATAGCGCAGCCGCTCGCGCGCGAGCGCATCGTGGAACATTTCCGTCTGGACGGGTTTCTCCGACTCTGCGCGCCCCTGACCCGGCAGCGGCGGCATTTGGGGGCGCGTTTCGCCTTCCCTGGAAGCCGAGCCCGCCGGGAACGGTTCCCCCTTCTTCTCCGCCGGACGCGGCGCTTCGGCCGCGGCGCCGTCCATCCGACTTCCGGACGGCTCCGAACCGGCTCCTGTACTTCTCGTCGCACCGTCCGATACGGGTGAAGCGCCCGCCTGACCCGGCAGCGGCGGCATCTGAGCGGGCTTCTGAGCAGCGTCCGCCGGGGGCAACCCGCTCCCCTGCCCTGCCTTCGCCGCGTCCGGCGCGATTTCCCGAACGGCCGCGACGCGCTCGATCGCCTTCGGCTGGGCGGTATCCCGCGCAAACGAGAGCACGCGCTCGCCGTCAAACGCCGTGTTGAGCAGTTTTTCGACCGCCGCGCGCACCATGTCCTCGTCGCGGAAGCGCACTTCGAGCTTGTTGGGATGGACGTTGACGTCGATGGCGTTCGGCGGCAGCGACAGGTTGAGCGCGCACATCGGATACAGCCCGATCGTCACGCGGCTGCGGCAGACGGTCTCCAGCGCGCGGGAGAGCATCGCGCAGCGCACCGACCGTCCGTTGATGAAGAACATCTCGTGCGCCCGCGTGGCCTTCGCCAGCTCGCCGACGCCGATCATGCCGCGAATGCGCGTGCCGCCCTCCGCAGCGTCGACCTCGACCATCTGCTCCGCCTGCTTGCCATACACGGCGAACAGCGCGTGGCGCAGATTGCCGTCGCCAAAGCTGTGGTAGACCGTGGAGCCGTTGTTGACAAAGCGCACCGACACGCCCGGATTGCCGATCAGCAGCCGCGCGACCGCGTCGCCGACCAGACCGCCCTCGTAGGACGCCTTCTTCAAAAACGCCCGGCGCACGGGGATGTTGTAGAACAGGTCGCGCATGACAAACGTCGTGCCATCCGGGCAGCCGATCTCCTGCACGCGCAGGTTCTGCCCGCCGTCGATATGGATCCGCGTGCCGGAATCCTGACCCCGCGCGCGCGTCGTCATCTCGACGTGCGAGACCGCCGCGATCGACGGAAGCGCCTCGCCGCGAAAGCCGAGGGTTCGGATGTCGTCGAGCTGATCCGCCGTCTGCAGCTTCGACGTCGCGTGGTTCTCAAACGCCAGCCGCACCTGCCCCGGCTCGATGCCGCAGCCATTGTCCGTCACGCGCAGATAATCGATTCCGCCGCCGCGAATCTCGACGGTGATGGCCGTCGCGCCCGCGTCGAGCGAATTCTCCATCAGTTCCTTGACCACCGAGCTGGGCCGCTCGACGACCTCGCCCGCCGCGATGCGGCCGACCGTGGCCGCGTCCAATATCCGAATCGGCATGGTTTTCCTCCGTCATTCGTTCAGCAACCGCGCAGGAAGTCGATCCCCGCCTTCTCCGACGCGATTTTCCAGCCCTCCAGCTCCCGCTCGCCGCGCACGTCCGGGCGGAAGCCAAATTGATGGTAGACCTTGATGGCGACCCAGCTGGCCGTCTGCGTCGTAAGAAACGCCGACCGGTGCCCCAGCTCGCGCAGGCGGTGCATCGCCAGCGAAACCAGCGGCTTCGACAGGCCCCTTCCCTGATGCACGGCGTCGATCCCGACCCAGTGCAGCCGCCCCTGTGCGGGATCATCATCGCCGAACCACGCCGTGGCCGTCGCAAACGGCACGCCGCGGTCGGTCAGGAAGATCATCCTCTGGTCGAGAGCGTCGTCGCTCGGATAGTACTTGCGAAACCCTCGAACGCCGGCCTCGTAGGAATCAAACTCGCCTGCCGACTGCTCGATGCGCACCCAATGGTCGACATCGCCCGGCTGGAAGAAGCGCCAGCCATACGCCTGAGGCAGGTCAAAAACCGGAAGCGCGCCGAAATCGTCCAGCCGCATGGCCAGGCCGATCATCGGAACCGTCGAATCCCACATCGCACATTTCTCCCTTCTGCGAAGCTCAGATCCGCTTCGCCTTCTCGTTGAGTTCGTAGAGCTTGTTCAGCGCGTCGATCGGCGTCATGCTGACGACGTCCATCGCGGCGATTTCGGAGACGAGCTCCATCGGCTTGTAGTCGAGCATCCCGAGTTGGCGGTCCGACGCCGCCGGCTCCTCAAGGATGCTCTTGCCAATCGAACCGCCCGCCGTGCCGCCGGCCTCCAGCCGCGCCATGATCTGCCGCGCGCGGGAAATCAGGCTCTTTGGCAGGCCCGCCAGCCGCGCGACCGCCACGCCGTAGCTGCGGTCCGCGCCGCCGGGCACGATCTTGCGCAGGAAGATGACCTCCTCGCCCTGCTCCTTCGCCGTGATGCGGTAGTTGACCACGCCAGGCAGCGTGCCCTCCAGTTCGGACAGCTCGTGGTAGTGCGTGGCAAACAGCGTCCGCGCGCCGCACTTCTCCCCGGCGATGTACTCCACCGCCGCCCACGCGATGGACAGTCCGTCGAACGTCGAGGTGCCCCGGCCGACCTCGTCGAGCAGCAGCAGGCTCTTCGGCGTGGCGAATTTCAAAATCGTCGCCAGTTCGCTCATCTCGACCATGAACGTCGACTGCCCGCCGTACAAGTCGTCCGATGCGCCGATTCGCGTGAAGATCCGGTCGGTCAGCGCGATGTCCGCCGAGTCCGCCGGCACGAACGACCCCATGTGCGCCAGCAGCACGATCAGCGCCACCTGCCGCATGTAGGTCGACTTGCCCGCCATGTTCGGCCCGGTGATGATCATCACGCGATGATCGGCGTCAAGGTGCGTGTCGTTGGGCACAAAGCGCTCGCGCCCGATGGCCTCCTCGACGACGGGATGGCGCCCGCCGGCGATCTCGTAGCGCCCCTCGTCGTTGATCTTCGGGCGGACGTAGCCGTTTTCCGACGCGACCCGGGCCAGTGACAGCAGCACGTCCAGCCGCTTGAGCGCCTGCGCCGTCGATTGCAGGCGGGGCAGCAGGGCCTTGATCGCCTCGCGAATCTCGCAGAACAGCCGGTATTCCAGCCGGACGGCGTTCTCCTCCGCGCCGAGGATCCGATTCTCCAGCTCCTTGAGCTCGTCGGTGATGAACCGCTCGCAGTTGGCCAGCGTCTGCTTGCGGACGTAGTTGTAGGGCACCTGATCGTAGAACGAGCGCGTGACCTCGAGATAGTAGCCGAACACGCGGTTGTAGCCGATCTTCAGGTTCTTGATGCCCGTCCGCTCGCGCTCCGAGCGCTCCATCTCCGCCAGATACTCCTTGCCGTGGGCGGAGACATCGCGCAGTTCATCGAGTTCCTCCGAATAGCCGGATGCGATCATCCCGCCGTCGCGCACGGAGAGCGGCGCGTCCGGCGAGATGGCGCGGCGAAGCGTGGCGGCCATGTCCTCCATCGGGTCGAGCGCGTCGAGCGTCTCCCGGATCAGCGGCGCCGCCATGTCCGGCGCGCCATTGCGGATCAGCGGCACCTGTTCGAGCGTCGCGAGCAGCGCCAGACAGTCGCGCGCATTCAGCGTATCGTAGGCGACCTTGCTCAGCAGGCGCTCGACGTCATAGACGCCCGCCAGACGCTCCCGGAGGCCATCGGAAACCATCGGATCGCCCATCAGCGCCTCGACCGCATCCTGACGCTGGACGATTTCCGCCGCATCGTTGAGCGGCCGCTCGATCCACTCGCGCAGCAGCCTTCCGCCCATCGACGTACACGTGCAGTCGAGCACGCGCAGCAGCGTGCCCTTGCGGCTGCCATCGCGGATGGCCGCGGTCAATTCGAGGTTGCGCAGCGCGACGCGGTCGAGCGCCATGCGGCTGCGGCTGTTGTAGGCCTGCGCCGTGACGATGTGGGAAAGCGCGTTCTTCTGCGTATCGGTCAGGTACTTGAGCAGCGCGCCCGCCGCGCAGACCGCCGCGCGCTGGTCGGCAAAGCCCATCTCCTCCACCGTCTTGCCAAAGTGCGCCCGCATGCACTTCGCCGCAAGCGCATAGCCAAACCCTTCCTCGCCGGGCGCGCTGGTCATGCGACGGCGCTCCGGAAGAAGGCGGAGAAACGCCTCCAGATCGTTGACGATGATCTCGCTCGGCGCAATGCGCGCCAGTTCGTCGGCCAGCGAGGCGCGCGCATCTGGAATCTGATACAGGCCGAACTCGCCGGTCGATACATCGCACAGCGCGCAGCCGGCGAGATTGCGCCGCAGACAGACGGACAGGATGTAGTTCGCCCGGCGGTCCTCGAGCATGTTGCTCTCGATGACCGTTCCGGGCGTCACCACGCGGATGACCTTGCGCTCGACCAGCCCCTTGGTCAGCGCCGGGTCGGTCATCTGCTCGCAGATGGCGACCCTGTATCCCTTCTCGATGAGCCTTTGCAGATAGGTCTCCACTGCGTGGTACGGCACGCCGCACATCGGCGCTCGCTCGCTCAAGCCGCACTCCTTGCCCGTCAGCGTCAGATCCAGTTCCTGTGCGACGAGCTTCGCGTCGTCGAAGAACATCTCATAGAAATCGCCCAGGCGGAAGAACAGAATCGTATCCGGATACTGCTCCTTGATCTGCAAATACTGCTGCATCATCGGGGACAATGCCATCGGCCGCTCACCTCAGTCGTTCTTTGGTAGGCATGGGCGGCTTTTCCCCGCCCATGCGGAAATTCCGGCTGTCTTCAGTGGCAGCCGGCGCACGCGGAACAGTCGCCCGCGCAATCGTCGGAATCCATCTTGCCGGTCACGATGAACTGCAGAACCTGATTGACCTGATTGATCAGGCCGTTGAACTCGCCGCGCGCCTGCGTCAGCGCGACGATGTCGTCCATCATCTGCAGCCGCGCCTGGATGTCGTCCATCTCGTCGGACAGCCGCTTCAGCGCGCCGGGATCGGGGTTCGTCTGCTGCATCATCTCCTGGATGCTCGCGCGGCGCTCGAGCATCTCGCCCATGAGCTGCGCGGCCTCCTGGTTGCGCATGGCCTTGTCCTCGCATTCCTTCATCTTCCGGTAGGCCTCGCTTTCGAGCAGCGCCTCGCCCAGCTCGCGCGTCTTGAGAAACACATTGTCCATTACTCTTCCTCCTCAACGATTCTCCCGCGCAGCGTATTGCGCCCCGCGGAGGTGATTTCCACATCGACAAAGCGGCCGATCAGCTCCTCGCCGCCGGGAAAGTTGACCGTCAGCGCGCGCGGCGTCCGGCCGCTGACCGAACCCGCGTCGCGCGCCGACGCGCCCTCGACGAGCACCGTCTCCCGCCGGCCGATCTGGCCGCGCAGGATCTCGGCCGTGATTTCAGTCTGCCGCGCGATCAGCCTCTGAATGCGCGCAGACTTGACCTCGGCAGGCGTGCCGTCCGGCATGCTGGCCGCGCGCGTGCCCGTCCTCGGCGAGAAGATAAAGGTATAGGCCGAATCGAACCGAACCTCCTCGACCAATGCCATCGTCTCCTCGAACTGCGCCTCGGTCTCGCCGGGAAAGCCGACGATGATGTCCGTCGTCAGGCCGATCTCCGGCCGCGCGGCGCGCAGGCGGCGCACCAGATCGAGGTAGCGCCCGCGGCCATAGCGGCGGTTCATCGCCCGGAGGACTTCGTCGCTGCCCGACTGCACGGGCAGGTGCAGGTGCGGCATCAGGTGCGGCAGCTCCGCATAGGCGGCGATCAGCTCGTCGGAGAGATCCTTCGGATGCGAGGTCATGAAGCGAATCCGCTCGATGCCCAGCCGGTCGAGCCGGTACAGCAGATTCGCAAACTCGGCGCCGCCGCCGCGATAGGAATTGACGTTCTGCCCCAGCAGCGTGATCTCCTTCACGCCCGCGTCGCGCAGGCGGAGGCACTCGTCGATCACGTCCTCCGGCGCGCGCGAGCGCTCGCGGCCGCGCACATAGGGCACGATGCAGTAGGTGCAGAAGTTGTCGCAGCCGTACATGATGTTGACAAACGCGCTCAGCGCGCTGTTGCGCGCCTCGGGCAGTCCCTCGACGATTTAGCCGTCGGTCTGAACGACCTCGACCACCGGCTTCCGGTCGCGCAGCGCGCGATAGAGGTTCTCCGGCAGGCGGTAGAGGTTGTGGGTGCCGTAGATCAGGTCGATGAACGGGTACTTCTTCCGCATCACCTCGGCCATGCCAGGCTCCTGCGGCATGCAGCCTCCGACGCAGATCATCAGCTCCGGCCGGTCCTTCTTCAGCTCCTTGAGCCAGATGACGTTGCCCAGCGCCTTGTTCTCCGCGTTTTCGCGCACGCAGCAGGTGTTGTACAGGATCAGGTCTGCCCGCTCGCGCACCGGCTCGCGGGACATGCCCATCTCCTCGAACATGCCCGCGATCGTCTCCGAATCGCGCTCGTTCATCTGGCAGCCCATCGAGACGATGTGATAGGTTTCGGGCCGGCCGGGCATCGCCTCGACCAGCCGCATGTACTCCCTCTGGCGAAGGATCTCGCCCTCGGGCACGCGCGTGTCCAGCATCGTCGCTTCCTCCTCACTTCAATCGCCTCGCGCCGTCGGGCAGCGGATGCCCCGCGGGCGAAATTCGGTATTCGCTCTCCGGAAGGCGCGCGTCGGCAGCGGCATAGACCTCCATGCCCTCCGGCGCGCCGATCGTGTTCAGCCAGCCGGCCACCGGCGGCGCCGCCTCCACCAGCAGCGCGCCCTGCGGATGGGCGCGCCCGCGCGCCCAGACCTCGCGGATGGCGCGCCGGGCGGTCGTCTCGTAGGACGGCACCGCGCCCCGCCCGCCGCACGCCGGGCAGACGTGCATCAGCTGCTTGGTCAGCGGCCGGCGCGACTTCTTGCGCGTCATTTCGAGCAAACCCAGCCCGGTAAAGCCGACGACGTTCGTCCGGTTGCGGTCCGCCGCCATCAGTTCGGTCACGAGCTTGAGCAGCGCGTCCCGGTCGGCCTGCGAATCCATGTCGATAAAGTCGATGACGATGATGCCGCCGATGTCCCGCAGCCGGATCAGGCGCGCGATCTCCTTCGCGGCCTCGCAGTTTAAGCGAAACACCGTATCGTCAAACGACTTCCCGCCGACAAACTTGCCGGTGTTGACGTCGATGACGGTCAGCGCCTCGGTCTCGTCGATCACCAGCGAGCCGCCGGACTTGAGCCAGACGTGCCGCCCCATCCGCCGGTCGGCCTGCACGTCGACGCGGTACAGGTCGAACAGCGGCGTCTCCCCGGCGTATTCCGCCACGCGGCCGGCCAGCTTGGGCGCCAGCAGGCGGGCATAGCCCGCCGTTTGCCGGAACAGCGCCGCGCCGTCCACGCGGATGGCCTCGACCGAATCGTCGAGCATATCGCGCACGGCGCGCAGCGCAAGGCTGCCGTCCGAATGGATGCGCTTCGGCGCGCGGGCGACCTTCGCCCGCGCTTCGATTTCGCGCCACAGCGCGCACGCCGAGGCGTAGTCCGACCGAAGCGCGCCGGCGTCCACGCCCATCGCCGCCGTGCGGACGATCACGCCCATGCCGCTGTCCCCGGTCAGCTCCGCGGCAATCTCGTGCAGCCGGTCGCGCTCGGCGGGATCGACGATCTTGCGCGAAATGCCGACGTAGCTGACCGTCGGCAAGAGCACCGTCATCCGCCCCGGCACGGTGATATGGCTCGAAACCCGGCAGCCCTTCGTTCCGCCCGGCTCCTTGACCACCTGCACCAGCAGCTCCTGCCCCGGGTGCAGCATCTTCTCAATCCGCGCCCCGCGCATCCGGTCGGCCAGTTCGCCCGCCTCGCGGGTATCGACCGGAATGTCCCCGGCGTAGAGAAACGCGTTCTTGTCCAGCCCGATGTCCACAAAGGCTGCGTTCATCCCCGGCAGCACGTTCTGAACGCGGCCGAGATAGAGGTTGCCCGACAGGTATTCGCTCCCCGGGCGCTCATAGTACAGCTCGCACAGCTTATCGTCCTCGACGACGGCCAGCCGCGTCTGGCCGGCCACCGCCTCCAACAGCAATTCCCTCTTCATAGTCCGTGGTTAACTCCGTCATTCTTCCGCCAAAGCGGCGTTCGTCAAAGCGACATCAGCGGTCTGAGCGCGCCCGATTCATCCGCGCCCAGCAGGCACAGCCGGTGGATGCGCGCCTCAGGTTCCTCCGCGCCGGCGATGTCCGCGAGCGTCCGCACCAGCAGATCCGGCTTGAGCGCGTCCCGCTCCGTCAGCTTGAGCCGCGCGCGCAGTCCGGCGCCGTCCCGCACAAGCTCGATGGCCAGCGGCCGGACGTCCACCTCGCGCTCGCCGGACTTCGTCTTGCGGACGGCCATGACCTGCTCGCGCGCGAGGAACTCGTCCACCGCCTGAAGCGCCGCCTCCGCGCCCGCGCCGCTTAACGAAATCGCATAGTCCGCCGCGCAGACCAGCGCCATCGGCGCGGGATGGCGGTCGTCCACCATGCGCGCCTCGTAGACCGGCAGGTCGTCCGGAAGCGCCGCGCGGAAGGCCTCCTCCACCCGGCCGCGCCCCATCGGCGCGGCGAGGCCGAAGTCGAGCACCTCGTATTCGCTCGTCCAGCCCAGCGCGAGCGCCGACGCGAACGACATCACCGGGTGCGGGTTGAAGCCCTGCGTGTACTTGACCGGCAGGCCCGTGCGGTTGAGCGCGCGCTGGAAGAAGCGCTGCAGGTCGAGGTGCGAGATGAACCTGAGCCTCGGCTGCTTGCCAAATCGAATCATCGCCCGCATGCCGTCGCCTCCTCATACCGGTTCACGCCGCAGCCCACGCAGCCCTTGCGGCAGTCGTGCGTCGTCTCGCCGCGGGCGGCCTTCTCCCGCTCGCGCGCGAGGAACGATTTCGTCACGCCGCAATCGAGGTGATCCCACGGGAAGACCTCTCCGGCCGGCCGCTCGCGCAGGGCGTAGAAGGCCGGATCGACCCCCGTCTCCTCGAACGCGCGGAGCCACAGGTCGTACCGGAATTGATCCGACCAACCGTCGAACCGGCACCCCAGCCGGTACGCGCGCTCGAGGACGTCGGCCAAGCGGCGGTCTCCGCGGGCAAACACCGCCTCGATGAAGCTCACGTCCGGCGCGTGGTACTTGAAGTCGACGCCCTTGACCTCGCGAAGCGCGTCGCGCAGCAGCTTCTGACGGCGCACGACCGTCTCCGCGTCGAGCTGGGCTTCCCACTGAAACGGCGTGAAGTTCTTCGGCACGAACACCGATGCGCTGACCGTGATCCGCAGCCCTGGCGCGCGCCGCTCCTTCGGCACGGAGAAATAGCACCGGCGCACGAGCCGCGCGAGTTCCGCGATGGCGAGCACGTCCTCGTCCGTCTCGGTCGGCAGGCCGATCATGAAGTACAGCTTAACCGCCGACCAGCCCTGCTCAAACGCGTCGGTCACCGAGCGGACGAGGTCGTCCTCGGTCACGCCCTTGTTGATGACATCGCGCAAACGCTGCGTGCCCGCCTCCGGCGCGAGCGTCAGCGCGGTCTTTTTGACCTTCTGCGTCTCGCGCAGCGTCTCGGTCAGGACGTTGTCGATGCGCTGCGACGGCAGCGAAATGCGCACCCGGCGCGCGGCAAAGCGCTCGACCATCTCCCGCGCCAGCTCGGGCAGACAGGAGTAGTCGCCGCTGGACAGGCTCATCAGCGAGATCTCGTCGTAGCCGGTCGCGCCGACCAGTTTCTGCGCCATCTCCATCAGCTTCTCCGGGCTGCGCTCGCGCACGGGACGGTAGATCATGCCCGCTTGGCAGAACCGGCATCCGCGCGTGCAGCCGCGGAAGATCTCCAGCATGATGCGGTTGTGCACGACCTCGCCGTAGGGCACGATCAGCTTCTCCGGATACTCGGCGCTGTTCAGATCGGCGACCATCGCCTTTCGGACGACCTCCGGCGCACCGCTGCCCGGCCTGGGCGCGATGCGCGCGACCGTGCCGTCGGGATGATAGCCGACGTCGTACAGCGAGGGCACATAGATGCCCCGAATCTTCGCCGCCTCCTGCAAAAACGCCTCGCGCGGCGCGCCGGACGCCTTCCACGCCCGGTAGCAGTCGACGACCTCGATCGTCTCGACTTCGCCGTCGCCCAAGGCGACCAAGTCGACAAACGGCGCAAGCGGCTCCGGGTTGAACGCGCACGGGCCGCCCGCGATCACAAACGGGCCTTCCCTGCGGTCGGCCGCGCGCAGCGGCAGTCCGGCCAGATCGAGCGCGTCGAGCACGTTGGTAAAGCTCATCTCATACTGAAGCGTCACGCCCAGCAGGTCGAATTCCGAGACGGGCGTGCGCGACTCGAGCGAGAACAGCGGCACCCCCGCGGCGCGCATGGCGTCGGCCATGTCGACCCACGGGGAAAACACGCGCTCGCACCACGCATAGGGCCTGCGGTTGATCGCTCGGTAGAGAATCTTCATGCCGAGGTGCGACATGCCCACCTCGTAGGTGTCCGGAAACAGGAACGCAAAGCGCACGTCCACCTCGTCCGGATTCTTCATCACGGAATTGAACTCGCCGCCCATGTAGCGCACGGGCTTCTGCACCGTGGCCATCAGCGATTCAATCCGGTCGGAAAGGGTCAAATCCCATCCCTCCAAGCACAGTTGTATCTGCCTTACTTTATCACGAATTTCGCATTGTTGCAACGGCGAAATGTTAAACAATTCCGCGCGCGCCAAAAGCGGCGGCAGACCTCTTGACGCGGCGGGCGAAATCGACTATTATTTTGAAGATCGACAAGTTTCCTGCTGAACCGGCGAAATATGAGCGAGGGATGAACATGCAGAAGCGGCCTTTCGCGACGAGCGAAAAACTCCATGAAATCACCCGGGAGATCCCGACCCCCTACCATCTCTACGACGAGCGCGGCATCCGCACCACCGCGCGCGGGCTGCTAAACGCGTTTGCGTGGAATGCGGGCTATCGCGAATATTACGCGGTCAAGGCCTGCCCGAATCCCTTCATATTGAAAATTTTGAAGGAGGAGGGCTGCGGCGTCGACTGCGCCTCGATGGCCGAACTGATGCTGGCCGAAGCCTGCGGCTTCTCCGGCGACGAAATCATGTTCTCCTCGAACGAGACGCCCGGCGAGGAATACGAGTACGCCCGGCGGCTCAACGTCAACATCAACCTAGACGACATCACCCACATCCCCTTCCTCGCCGAGCACGGCGGCATTCCCGAGCGGATCTGTCTGCGCTACAATCCCGGCGGGGAGCTGCGCATCGGCAGCACCTGCATGGGCCAGCCCGGCGCGTCGAAGTACGGCATGACGAAGCAGCAGATCTTCTCCGCCGTCGGGCAGCTGATGGCGATGGGCGTCAAGCAGTTCGCGCTGCATGCCTTTCTGGCCAGCAACACCATTGAAAACGACTACTATCCGACCAACGCACGGGTGCTGTTCGACCTGGCCGCCGAGCTGCACGCGGCACTGGGCGCGGACTTCTACATGATCAACCTCTCCGGCGGCGTCGGCATCCCCTACCGCCCCGAGGAGCGGATGCCCGACATTCAGAAGATCGGCGCGTCCGTTCAGCGGGCATTCGAGGAAGCGCTCGTCCCCGCGGGGCTCGGCCACGTCCGCATCGCGACGGAGCTCGGCCGCTACATGACCGGCCCGAATGGCTGTCTGGTCGCCACGGCGATTCACAAGAAGCACATCTACAAGGAGTACGTCGGCCTCGACGCCTGCGCCGCCAACCTGATGCGCCCGGCGATGTACGGCGCCTACCACCACATCACCGTCGCCGGCAAGGAGGACGCCCTCTGCGACCACGTCTACGACGTCGTCGGTTCGCTGTGCGAAAACAACGACAAGTTCGCCATCGACCGCGCGCTGCCCAGGATCGACATCGGCGACCTGATCGTCATCCACGACACCGGCGCCCACGGCTTCTCGATGGGCTACAACTACAACGGCCGCCTCCGCTCGGCCGAGGTGCTGCTGCGCGAGGACGGCTCGTTTCAGATGATCCGCCGCGCGGAGACGGTGCGCGACTACTTCGCCACGTTCGACTTCTGCGGCGTGATGGACGGCGTGCTCGCCCGCGCCGGAGAATGAAGGGAGAACCCGGCATGCGCCCATTGAAGATCGCGCTTTTACAGATTGCGCCGGCGAACGGCCTGTCCGGCAACCTCGAAAAGGGCATTCGCGCCTGCCGCGAGGCCGCCGCGCTCGGCGCGGACATCGCGCTGTTTCCGGAGATGTGGAGCAACGGCTACGCCATCTACGGCCGTCCCGTGGCCGAATGGCAGGCCGAGGCGGTCGCCCCCGACGGCGACTTCGTCAAAGCCTTCGCCCATCTCGCGGCGGAGCTGGGCATGGCCATCGGCATTACGCTGCTGGAGAGGACGCAGGGCGATCCGCGCAATTCGCTGATCCTGTTCGACCGGTTCGGCCAGCGCCGCCTGACCTACGCGAAGGTACACACCTGCGACTTTGAGGACGAGCGCCATCTGACGCCCGGTGACGGCTTTTCCGTCGCCGAGCTGGATACGGCGTGCGGCGCGGTCAAGGTCGGCGCGATGATCTGCTTCGACCGCGCACAGCCCGAGAGCGCGCGGATTCTGATGCTCAAGGGCGCAGAGCTGATCCTCGTGCCCAACGCCTGTCCGATGGAGATCAACAGCCTCGCGCAGCTCAGAGGGCGCGCGTGCGAAAACATGCTCGCCATCGCGACCTGCAATTATCCCGCTGGAGTGCCGGACTGCAACGGCGGGTCGAGCGCCTTCGACGGCGTGATGTGGCTGCCGGAGCTGCCTGAATCGCGCGACACCTGCATCCTGCAGGCCGGGCGGGACGAAGGCATCTACATCGCCGAGCTCGACCTCGAACAGCTCCGCGCCTACCGCCGCCGCGAAATCTTTGGAAACGCCTACCGCCGGCCGGAGCTCTACGGCCTGCTGACGGACGCAAAGGTTGAAGCGCCGTTCATCCGAAGCAACCGGCGGCGCTGATTTCCCCCTCCTTATGATGGATTTCCCCGGAATCCGCCGAGGCCACAGGGCGCGCAGGATTTTCTCTGCGCACCCTGTTCTCGTTTTGGGATCCATCCGCTCAGAAATGCACAAACAGTCTGTTCGCGCTCAGCCATGCGGGTATTCACATGAATCGCACATTGTTTCCACTTCTTCAAAGGCCGTTCGCGCGGGATTTCCCGGCGCAAGCAGCGCCTGACCGCGCGCGGGATGATAGACTGCCGACCAGACCGTATCGTGCCCTGAAGCGCGGTCGTACTGGCAGAGAAAGCCGCGCCCGCCCGACAGCAGTTCGCGTGCAAACGCCGCATCGCATCGGGCATCCGGCGCGCTGAGCGCACGGGTCAGCGTTTCATACCGCTCCTCTGCGCGCCAGTTGTCAATTCCCGGCAGATTCCTCGCGCGCATCCCGGGAAGATGAAAGGCATTCGCAGCGCAGACAAACGCGGCGCCCTCGCCGCCCGCGTGGAATTCGACCTCCATCGCCCCGGCGTCGCGCTCCACAAGGGCGATATTTCCCGTGCGGTCGGCCAGCACGAGCGCCATTCCCGACGCCGCGCGCACCTTGCGAATGTGGGAAAGCGCCGAAGGGACGTCGCGGCAGTGTTCCAGCACGTCCCGCAGCAGCATGCCCGCGTTGAATCCCGGAGCAATCGCGTGCGCGGGCACATTGGTCAATCCGGCGGCGAGCCCATGGCCATTGACGCCGTCCTCCATTTCGACAAAGGCCGTCGTATTGCCGATGAACGATGCGTTCGGCAGGCGGTAGCAGACGTGCAGGTTAAACGGTTCCAGCGCGGTCAGAAAATCACTGTTCCGGCCGAGCAGCGCGCCGCTTCCATCCGAAACGGCGAATACGGAACAGGCGGGCTGGATCGCATACATCCCCAGCAATACCGCGCGCAGTGTGTGCGCGTCGCAGCGCTGGCCTTCCGCAATCCCTTGGATTTCCTCGAGAATCTCCGGAAAATGCGCTCTGTAGAGCGGCACACAGGCATCCGCGTATTCCCGCCGCGCGTCCGTCAGCGGGAACGGCACTTCATCCAGCAGCCTGCGCCCGAGCGAAAGCTGCTCCGCGCCCCAGTGGAAGCCCACCTCGCGGTGCGTCCCGCAGAAACTGCTCTTCATCATGAAAGCTCACTCCTCTGGTTGTTTTGCGCGCCGGCCACGCTGAATGAAGTATATTCAAATAAAAATTTTATGTCAACAGCGAAATAAATTAAGTTTTCATTGAGCATAAAATAAGTCCCGCACCCGAAATGGATGCGGGATGGGCAGGCCAATGCGGCTTTACGCCTTCGATTCACAGTAGATGCAGCGGTAGACGCCCTTTTCGGGGTCGGTCAGCTTGAAGATGTGGGTCAGCCCCTGCTCGATGGTCGTGATGCAGCGCGGATTCTTGCACTCGATCACGCCCACCAGCTTCTCCGGCAGGTGCGGGCGGCGCTTTTCGACCTCCCGTCCCTCGCGGATGATGTTCACCGTGCATTCCGGCGCGAGATAGCCGAGGACGTCCCAGTTCAGGTCGAGCACCTCGTCGACCTTGATGATGTCCTTGCGGCCGAGCTTCTCGCTGACGACGTTCTTCAAAATCGCGACCGAGCATTCGACGCGGTCGAGCTTCAGATACCGGTACAGCGCCATGGCCTTTCCGGCGGGGATGTGGTCGATGACGATGCCGTTTTTGATCGAATCGATGGTCATTCACTCCACCTCCAGCAGCTTGAGGATCAGCGCCATGCGGATGAACTTGCCGTTGAGCGCCTGGCGGAAATAGCACGCGCGCGGGTCGTCGTCAACCGTGACGGCGATCTCGTTCACGCGCGGCAGCGGGTGCAGGACCGTCAGATCGACCTTCGCAGCCTGCAGCTTTTCGGGCGTGAGGATGTAGCTGTCCTTCAGGCGCAGGTATTCTTCCTCGTTGAAGAACCGCTCGCGCTGCACGCGCGTCATGTAGAGGATGTCCAGCTCGGGCATGACGGCCTCCAGATCGGTCGTCTGGACGTATTCCAGCCCCTTCTGCTTGAGCGTGTCCTTGATGTAGCTGGGCACCTTCAGCTCCTCCGGCGAGATCAGCACAAATCGGATGCCCGAATAGCGCGACAGCGCCGAGATCAGCGAATGCACCGTGCGGCCGAACTTCAGGTCGCCGCAGAAGCCGACGGTCAGGTTGTCCAGCCGGCCCTTCTCGCGCCAGATGGTCAGCAGGTCGGTCAGCGTCTGGGTGGGGTGGTTGTGGCCGCCGTCGCCGGCGTTGATGATCGGCACAGGGGACTTCATCGCCGCGACCAGCGGCGCGCCCTCCTTGAAGTGGCGCATGGCGATGATGTCCGCGTAGCAGCCGACGACGCGCACCGTGTCGGCCACGCTCTCGCCCTTGGATGCCGAGCTGTTCGCCGCGTCGGAAAAGCCAATCACATGGCCGCCCAGCTCGTACATCGCCGCCTCGAAGCTCAGGCGCGTGCGCGTGGACGGCTCGAAGAACAGCGTTGCCAGCTTCTTGCCCTCGCAGCGGTGCGCGTAGTCCTGCGGGCGCGCGATGATGTCGCACGCCTTGGCGATCAGCCCGTCGATCTCCGCGGGCGTCAGGTCGAGGATGTCAATCAGATGTCTCATTTCGCGCCTCCGATCCAGCTTTCGTCCGATGGGTTGTCGCGGAACGCGATCAGCCGGCGGATGTCGTCGGGCTGAATGTAGCCCTCCTGCGCAGCGGCTTCGGCCATGGCATCGAAGTCGGTCAGCGAGACGTTCTGGACGTGGGCTTCCGCCATGCGGTCGAGGCCCTTCTTCATGCCATAGGTGAAGATCGACGCGATGCCCAGCACCTCCGCGCCCGCCTCGCGCAGCACGTTGACGACCTCGAGCACGCTGCCGCCGGTGGAGATGAGATCCTCCACGACCACGACCTTCTGACCGGGCAGCAGCCGGCCTTCGATCTGGTTCTTGCGGCCGTGATCCTTCGCGCCGGAGCGGACATAGCCCATCGGCAGGTTCATCAGGTGGCCGACGATCGCCGCGTGCGGAATGCCGGCGGTGGACGTGCCCATCAGCACTTCAACCTCGGGATAGTTCTCGCGGATGACCTCGGCAAGCCCTTCCTCGATCTGCGCGCGGACGTCCGGCGCGGTCAGCGTCAGGCGGTTGTCGCAGTAAACGGGGCTCTTGATGCCGCTCGCCCACGTGAACGGCTCGTCGGGGCGGAAGATGACGGCGCGAATGCTCAAAAGCGCCTTGGCGATCTGGTTTCTGCGGTTTTCAGACATGGAAAAATCCTCCTTCCATCGGCTCATGCGGTCAGCCGACAAATTCCTTCACGGCGCGGCGGTACGCGGCGACGGGATCGTCCGCGGCGGTGATCGGGCGGCCGACGACGATGAAGTCGGAGCCGATCTCCCGCGCGCGCGCCGGGGTGGTCACGCGCACCTGATCGCCCACGTCGCCGCCGGCAAAGCGGACGCCCGGCGTGACGGTCAGGAAGTCCGCACCGCAGGCCTCGTGCACCACGCCGGCCTCGAGCGGCGAGCAGACGACGCCGTCCAGCCCGGCCTCGCGCGCGCACTTCGCATAGTGGATGACGACCTCGGAAAGTGGCTTTTCGATCAGCAGATCGCGCTCCATGCGCTCCTGTGAGGTTGAGGTCAGCTGCGTCACGGCGATCAGCAGCGGGCGCGTGCCGTCCGGGCGGGTGAGCCCCTTCAGCGCGGCGCGCATCATCTCGACCGTGCCGAACGCGTGCAGGTTGACCATGTCCACGTCCAGCCGGCTCAGCACGGCCATCGCCTTCATGACCGTGTTCGGGATGTCGCACAGCTTGAGGTCGAGAAAGATCCGGTGGCCGCGCCGCTTGATCTCGCGGACGATCTCCGGCCCTTCGGCGTAAAACAGCTCCATGCCGATCTTGACGAACGGCTTCTCCTCGGTAAACCGGTCGAGAAACGCGAGCGTGGAAGCCCGGTCGGCAAAGTCGCAGGCGATGATGACGTCTCGGTTCATGAATGTGCGCCTCCTATGATGTCGTTGAGGGAATCGATGCGGTATTGCGCCATGACATCGGGCAGAGCCGATACGATGTCGCGGCAGGCAAACGGATTGACGAGGTTGGCCGCGCCGACCTGCACGGCCGTCGCCCCGGCGAGCATCATCTCGATCACGTCCTCGGCGCTCGAAACGCCGCCGATGCCGATGATCGGAATGCGCACGGCCTCGTAGACCTGCCAGACCATGCGAAGCGCCACCGGGAACACCGCGCTTCCGGAGAAGCCGCCCATGGTGTTGGCAATGACCGGCCGGCGGCGGCGCAGGTCGATGCGCATGCCGAGCAGCGTGTTGATCAGGCTGATGCCGTCCGCGCCGGCCTCCTCGCACGCGCGCGCGATGGCCGCGATGTCGGTCACGTTGGGCGTGAGCTTGATGTAGACCGGCTTTTTGCAGACGGCCTTGACCGCGCGCGTGACCTCCGCAGCCGCTTCGGGATCGGTGCCGAAGGTCATGCCGCCGCCGTGGACGTTCGGACAGGAGATGTTGACCTCGATCAGACCGACCTGCGCCTCGGCGTCCAGCTTCCGCGCGCACTCGGCGTATTCGTCCACCGAAAAGCCGCTGACGTTGGCGATCACCGGCTTGTGAAAGCACTGCTTGAGCTTCGGCAGCTCCTCGGAGACGACCTTGTCGACGCCGGGGTTTTGCAGCCCCACGGCGTTGATCATGCCGGACGTGCACTCGGCGATGCGCGGCGTCGGATTGCCAAAGCGCGGATGGAGCGTCGTGCCCTTGAACGAGAACGTGCCAAGCACGTTGATGTCGTACAGCTCGGCGAACTCATAGCCGTAGCCGAAGGTTCCGCTGGCCGGAATGATGGGGTTGTCCAGCGTCCAGCCGGACAGCGTGACGCGCGTGTCTACCACACGATCTCCTCCTTTCGCAGCACGGGGCCGTCCTTGCAGATGCGCTTGGAACCGTACTTCGTCTGGCACGAGCAGCCCATGCACGCGCCGAATCCGCAGCCCATGCGCTCCTCGAAGCTGAACTGGCCGTCCGTGCCGGACGCTTCGTAGACGGCCCTGAGCATCGGCTCCGGCCCGCAGGCGTAGGTGTAGGTGTACGCGCCCGCGGCCTTCATGCCGTCGGTGACGAAGCCCTTCACCCCGCGGCTGCCGTCGGCGGTGCAGAGCACGACCGGCACGCCGAGCGCCTGAAAGCGGTCGAGGTCGAAGATCTCATCTGCGCGGTTGAAGCCAAGCACGGCCGTGGGCTTTGCCCCACCTGTGATGAGCGCCCTTGCCAGCGCGACCATCGGAGGGACGCCCGCACCGCCGCCGATCAGCAGCGGGCGTTCGCCGCATCCGTCGAGCGAATAGCCGTTTCCCAGCCCGGTCAGCAGGTCGAGCTTCGCGCCAACGGGCAGTTCGGACATCGCGCGCGTGCCGCGGCCGACCACCTTGTACTGGATGGCGAGCTGCCCGTCCGACCAGTCGCACACCGAGATCGGCCGGCGGAGGAAGAAGCCGTCCAGCCGGATGTTGACGAACTGCCCCGGCGCGGTGATCGCCGAGGTGTCGCCGGCGAGGTTCATCTCGAACGTCCCCGGCGCCAGCCTTCGGGTCGATGTGATTTCAAAGATGCCCTGTTTCATGGAAACCTCCTTGCGGCGAGATTGCGTTTAACGGGCCATGAGGGACTCAATCAGCCGGCAAACCCGTTCGCAATCGCGGATGTTGACAAACGCGTCGATTTGCGGAAGCATCTCGAAGCGGGTTTTGTAGGGAAGCTGCGCCGCCAGTTCGGGTTTCTGGAAGTAGATCGTGCCCAGCCCGTTGCGCTTTTCCCGCCGTTCCAC
>MHCFC02800__coassemble_588_pt1 | contig 22995 bp, 22 predicted proteins | sample MHCFC02800__metabat2_low_PE_014 | metagenome-assembled genome bin MHCFC02800 | reverse complement strand
GCGAGAGGCCTGGGGTCCTCTCGCGCTCTCCCGGAGATTTTGCTAGTATACGCGTGGCTCTGCGATGAACAAAATAAGTGTGAAATTGAGCGGTTTTGGCTGAAAAATGCAATTTAACCCTTGCTATTTTCCGGCATTGGGCTTATAATGAATGGCGACAGAGTAGGGCTTTCTTCGTTAAGTGCCGCTAAAATGGGGAGTTGTCTGGCGGACGAAGGCGCAAGCCGCGGTTGGAAGCCCGCACCCGCTGAACAACATAATGGAGAAAATCATCAAGCCTCCTTATGCAGCAAGTGTTTTGCTCTGGAAGGAGGTTTTTTAGAATGACGACAAGTCCGACAACACTCTCCAACAACGCGCTCTATCCGCATCCCTTTTCAAGAGCCTACTGGAAACAGGCCTCAGGCGAATTTCACAAGACGAATATGCTCATTTTCGCAGCGCTGATGATCGCCCTGCGCGTGGCGCTCAAGCGATTGAGCATTCCGGTCGGTCCCGATCTCTACATCAACACCGCGTTTTTCATCAACGCCTATGGCGCAATGGTCTTCGGGCCGGTGGTGGCGCTGGTCGGCGGCGCCATTACGGACGTGCTCGGCTACCTGGCCGCGCCGACGGGCACCTATTTTCTGCCGTTTATCTTTGTCGAGATGGCAGGCTCGCTGGTCTTTGCGCTGTTCTTCTACCGCGCGGAGGTCACGGCGACGCGCGTGATCCTCTCGCGCTTCTGCATCGACTTCTTTGTCAACGTCGTCATGACCACGCCGATCATGATGCTCTACTACAGCCTCATCATGGGCCGGTACTACGCGATCTTCGATTTGGCGCGCATCGTCAAGAACCTGGCCATGTTCCCGATCGAATCGGTGTTGCTGATCCTGTTCATGCGCGCGGTCATTCCGGCGACAAAACGGCTCGGCTATGTGCACAGCGGCGTGGAGAAACTGAGGTTCACGAAGCGCAATGTCGCCGTGCTGGTTGCGCTGGCGGTCGTGGGCGTGCTGGCCGTCGCGGGCTATTCGGTGTACAACTACAACAACACCTCGCTCAGCGCGGACTACACCGACGATGAGCGCCTTGAGCGCAACACGGCGATGAATGGCATCGTCCGCGAAAACCATCCGGAGCTGACGGAGGAGACGGTTTCTATCGTCGAGAGCGCCATTCCGCACTTCGGCGTGCCGGACGTCGTCTATTCGGTCGCTGTCTACACCGTCGACGAACAGGAACTGGAGGCCAACGCCGCCGAGGCGCTCGCCGAGGATCCCGAGTCGGACTACGGTTTGGAGACGCTCAACGGCTATTCCAAATCGCCGGCGCGGTCGGACGATGCGCTGGTGAACATCGGCATGGCGACGATCGTCGTCAACGGAGACACCGGCGAGGTCGTGTCCTATACGGATGACATCGAGTAAGGGATCGCAAGATGGAGCGGAATCCGATATGGATTCCGCTCCATTTCAGCTTGTTGGAAAGGCAGCGCCTGCGATCTCTTTCGATATGCCGGGCTGGCGGCTTCCGGCTGTGCGGAGAAGCGGCGGCAGACTATGCGTTTTTTTCGCACGCCTGGCCGAACGCGCACAGGGCGTCGCGCACGGCGTCCGGTTCGGTCAGGTCGTTCAGCGACTGCCGGAAGTGCGACGCGCCGGGCAGGCCGGAGACGTACCACGCGATGTGCTTGCGCATCTCGAGCAGCCCGCGCTTTTCGCCGTGCAGCGCCGATTCCAGTTCAAAGTGGCGCAGCGCCATCTCCACGCGCTCGCCGGGAGACGGGGGCCGCCACGGCCTGCCGAGCATCGCCGCGCGGATCTCGCCAAAGATCCACGGATTGCCCTGCGCGGCGCGGCCGACGATTACGCCGTCGCATCCGGTCTCCTCCATCATGCGCAACGCGCCCGCGCCGGAGCGCACGTCGCCGTTGCCGAGCACGGGAATCGACACGCGCGCCTTGACCTCGCGGATGATCCGCCAATCGGCGCGGCCGGCATACTGCTGCGTGCGCGTCCGGGCGTGGACGGCGACCGCGCTTGCGCCGGCGCGCTCGCACAGTTCGGCGACTTCCGGCGCGTTGATACAGGTCTCGTCCCAGCCGGCGCGGATCTTGGCCGTCACCGGCAGCTTTGTCGCGCGGACGGCCGCGGAGACGACGCGCTCGATCTGCTCCGGCTCGCGCATCATCGCGCTGCCCTCGCCATTTCCCGTGATCTTCGGCGCGGGACAGCCGAAATTCAGGTCGATGAATAAAAATCCACGATCTTCCAGCTCCGCCGCCGCGCGGGCGACGTATTCCGGCTCGCGGCCGAACAGCTGCAATCCGCCGGCGCCCTCGCCGGGCAGGCGCGCGAGCAGCTCGACGGCGTTGCGGTTTTTGCCGCGCGAATAGATCCAGCCCTTCGCGGAGAGCATCTCGCTGACCGCCCATGCCGCGCCCTGCTCGAAGCAGAGCAGCCGCATCGCCGCGTCGGTCACGCCGGCCATCGGAGCGAGCCCCGCGCCGGCGGGAAGTTCGATGTTGCCGATTCTCATTCGCCGGATTCCTCCGTCTCGCGCGAAAGATTTTCCGCCATCCGGTGCACGAAGTCGCGTGCCAGCCGGCATTCGTCCTCGGAGAAGCCGGCGAACATCTCGTCGTAGGGGAGCTCCATCGCCGCGACGGCCTGCGCGCAGCGCGCCCGGCCCTTTTCCGTCAGGCTGACGTAGAGGCTGCGGCCGTCCATTTCGGCGGGCGTCCGGCAGATCAGGCCGCTCCTCTCCATGCGGCGCACGGTGCCGCTGATCGTCGCGGGCGTGACGTGCATCTCCTCGGCGAGCGCGCCCTGCGTCATGGCGCCGTTGTCGCTCAGCAGCTTCAGCACGGGCAGCTGGCCGATGCCGATGTCCAGATTCCCCATCGCACGCACGCCGCGCTGCACCAGCTGGCGGGAGACGTGCATGATCTCGGCCGCGATTTCGCCGACCAGTTCTGAATTCAGATTGCGTTCCCTCATGTCAATCACCCCGGTATTTTGGAGTATAGCAATCCTTTTCCCCGATGTCAAGGGAACTTTTTCCAATTATTGCGCCAAAGAATGCATGGAATCGCCGGATGTGCTTGCATTTTGCATGGAATATCGTGTATAATACTATTGGATTATCAGCTTTTTATTCGGATGAACTTGCCCCCGCACGCATATGGTGGAAACATCAACCGCATGAGGCGAGGTGTTGTCCGGTGAAGCAGAATCCGAAGAGAGTGAAGATGCCAAGACCCAAGAAGACGATGCGCCGAAGCGTGCCCGCGCTGGAGTGGGTCAGCGAGGTCTCCGGCCGAGCAGTGCGCGCCACCGCAGTCGGAAGCCGCCGCATCCTCATCGAGAACCACACGGGCATTCAGGATTTCAGCGATACCTCCGTTACACTGTCCACGGCGAGCGGCGCGCTCTGCGTTCGGGGCAGCGGGCTTTCGCTGTGCGAGGTGCGCGAGAACGCGCTGATCGTCCGCGGCGCGATCCGGCAGGTGGAGCTGCCCGGGGAGGGCGACGCCCGATGAACGGCGACGTCCGCCTGCGCGTGGAGGGGCTGATGCTCGAGCGCCTGCTTGAGCGCGCGATTCAGGAGGGCGCGCGGTTCCGCGCCGTCGAGCCGCCGGAAGATCACGTCATGACGATCGACGCCGATCCGCACAGCGCGGCCATCGTTCAGGCGCTGTGCGAGCGGTTCTCCATGCCGTGCACGGTCGTCGCCCGCCGGGGGCGGGATGCGATGGCGCGCCGCCTACGCGAGCGCGCGACGGCGCTGGCCGGTGTGGTGGTCTGCCTGATGGCGCTGTCGGCGTTTTTCGGGCGCGTGTGGATCGTCGATGTCGAGCTGACGGGCGAGCGGGACGCCAGCGTGGCGCCCATCGAACAGGCGCTTTCGGAGATGGGCGTGCAGCCAGGCGTCGCGAAGTCCGAGGTCGACGCAGACCGCATCGAGAGTGCGCTCGCGGCTTCGTCGCCGGACTTCAGCTTCGTCGGCGTGCGGCTCCAGGGCGTGCGGCTGCTGGTGGAGGTCGCGCCCGCGGTCGCCGCGCCGGAGGTCTATCAGGTCGACGCCGGCCGGGATCTGGTCGCCGCGTGCGACGGCGTGGTGCTCTCGGTCAACGTCGAGACCGGCGTGGCATGCGTCGAGCCGGGCGATACGGTCGTGCGCGGGCAGGTGCTCATCCGCGGCGAGGAGCGCGTTTCCAGCGAGGAGACGCGCGGCGTGGCGGCGCTGGGCAGCGTCGTCGCGCGGACGTGGACGACCGCGACGGCCAGCGCGCCGCTGACGCGCACATACACGGAGCGCACGGGGCGAAGCGCGACCTCGTCGGAGCTGTGCCTGATGGGCTTTTCCTGGCCGCTGACGGAGGGCGGGCGCTTTGGCGCTCAGGAAGCCGAGGTCGAGGTATTGCCCGTCGGCGGGTTGTTTTTGCCGCTGGAGATCCGCCGGACGACGCTCTATGAGACGACGACGCGCGAGACGCAGGCCGACGAGGCGGCGCTCGGTTCGGCGCTCTCGGCGATGGCGCTTGCAATGGCCGCGGAAGAGGCGAGCCGCGGCGCTCCGGCGGGAAGCGGGATCGCCGATTCATGGGTTGAAATTGCGCGCGACGGGGACGCATTGTGCGCCCGCGCCGTATGCGAAAGCCATATCGACATCGCGGTGACGCGCGATGCACTGTACCAACAGGGAGGATGACACATTGGAAACCACTGGGCAAGTCAAGACCGAACGGATGCAGCTGGGCGCCGAGCAGTTCATCGGACTGTTCGGCATCCGGGAGGAGAATCTGTCGCTGTTTAAGGACGAGCTGGGCGTGGAGCTGTTCACGCACGGCGGCGAGATCGTCATCACCGGGGAGCCGGAGAAGGTCGATCTGGCCAAACTGACGTTTGAAAAGCTGGTCGAGATCCTGCTGCGCGGCGAAAACGTCGACCGGACGCGCATCCGCTATGCGATCGAGCTGGCCGCCGAGGGCAAGGCCGACCGCATCGGCGAGATCATGCGCGACGTCATCGCCATCACCTACCGCGGGCGGCAGGTGAAGTGCAAGACGCTGGGGCAGAAGCAGTACGTCGAGGCCATCCGCTCGAACACCTGCTGCTTTGCCGTCGGCCCGGCCGGCACGGGCAAGACGTATCTCGCCATCGCCATGGCGGTGGTCGCCATGAAGAACAAGGAGATCGAAAAGATCATCCTCACGCGCCCCGCAGTCGAGGCCGGCGAGAAGCTGGGCTTTTTGCCCGGCGACCTTGCGCAGAAGGTCGACCCCTATCTGCGCCCGCTGTACGACGCGCTGCACGAGATGCTCGGCGTGGATGCCTATCAGCGCCTGGTCGAGCGCGGCGCCATCGAGGTCGCGCCGCTGGCCTACATGCGCGGCCGCACGCTCAACGACGCGTTTATCATCCTCGATGAGGCGCAGAACACCACGTCCGAGCAGATGAAGATGTTCCTGACCCGAATGGGCATGGGTTCGAAGATGGTCATCACGGGAGACGTCACGCAGATCGACCTGCCCGCGGGCAAGAAGTCTGGGCTGGTGGAGGCGCTCGAGGTGCTGAAAAACGTCGAGGACATCGGCGTCGTTCGCCTGACGCATCGCGACGTCGTGCGCCACGAGCTGGTACAGGCCATCGTCCGGGCCTATGAGAAGTACGCCGCGAGGACCGGTGAGCGAAGGGGAAGCGCACGTCCGTAAAGGAGAATGACGATGAAAAAAGCCGCCAAAGCCAGGGCAGGCCGGAGACGGCCGCTGTTGCAGGTCGCGCTGATTTGCCTGGCGACCTATCTGGCGCTGTTCGCGATGCTCTATGCGGGCATCACGCCGGAGCAGTATGACATTCAGGTGGGCGTTCCGTCGCCGACGCTGATCAAGGCGACGAAGGATATTGTCGATACGGTGACCACCGAGGCGCTTCGCGAGGCGGCGGCCAACGCCGTTGAGCCGAGCTACCGCAGCATCGATCCGACGGTGCTGGATCAGGTGGTGAGCGACCTGAGCGCGCGCTTCGACGCCCTGCGCGCGCTGCGCACCGAGCTGGGCGCGCAGGAAGCGCGCGAGCTGAGCGAGAGCGAGCTGGCCGAGATCAACGATTCGCTCTCCATGTCGCTGACGCGCGAGCAGATCGCGACGCTGATCGAGACGAGCGATACTACGCTGGATTCCATCTTCTCCGATGCAATTGCGATGGTCGAGGAAATTCTGACGGCCACGCTGCCCGAGGGACAGGAATCCAACGCCCTGCGCAGCGTCCGCGACGATCTCTCCGGCCTGTACAGCGCGCAGCTGACGACCATCGTGGTGGACGCTGTGCGCGGATGCATCCAGCCGAACATGCTGATCGACGAGGAGATCACCGCGGCCAACCGGGAGGCTGCGCGCGAGAGCGTCGAGCCGGTGACCTACCTGAAGGACCAGACGATCGTCAGCGAGGGCGAAGTTGTCACGCTGGCGCAGTATACGATGATCGCTTCGATGGGGATCCTTTCGGACAATACGCTGGATCTGCATCTGATGGCCGGTGTGGCGCTTCTGACGCTGCTGGGCATGCTCTCGCTGTGCATCTACCTGCTGTTTGAGAGTCGCTCGATGCTCATGAGCGCCAAGCAGATGCTTCTGCTGTGTCTGATTCTGCTGCTGCAGGTCGGATGGGCGCTGCTCATGCGGCTGGCGAATGGCTATCTGATTCCGGTTTCGCTGGGGCTTCTGCTCGTTGCACTGCTGATGGATGCGTCGCTGGCGGTGTTCGTCAATGTCATCCTCTCGCTGCTGACGGCGCTCTATGCCTCCACGGTGAACGGCATGTTCTCCATTGCGCTGATGTCCATCCTCTGCGGACCCGTGATCGTGCTGCTGTTTTCCAAGAAGTCGCAGCGCACGACGACCCTGCTGGCCGGCGCGATCATTGCCGTGGTCAACTTCCTGGTGACGATTTCCTTCGGCCTGTTCACGAGCGCGGAGATGGACAGCGTGCTTGTCAACGCCCTGTGGGCGGCCGCCGGCGGCGCGGCGAGCGCGATCCTCTGCATCGCCTTCCAGCCGCTGCTGGAGTGGCTGTTCAATCTTGCGACGTCGTCGAAGCTCATCGAGCTGTCCAATCCGAACCAGCCGCTGCTGCGGCGGTTGCTGCTCGAGGCTTCGGGCACCTATCACCACTCCATCATCGTCGCGAATCTCGCCGAGGCCGGGTGCACGGCCATCGGCGCAAACGGCCTGCTCGCCCGCGTCGGCGCGTATTATCACGACATTGGCAAGCTCAAGCGCCCGATGTACTTCAAGGAAAACCAGATGGGCGACAACCCGCACGACCGGACCGATCCGCGCGTCTCCACTGCGATCCTCACCGCGCATACGCGCGATGGCGCGCAGATGGCGCAGAAGGCGCGCATTCCTGAACCGGTCGTGGACATCATCCGCCAGCATCACGGCGATACGCCCGTCATGTATTTCTACGACAAGGCGAAAAAGCTCTATGGCGATCAGGTGGACATCTCCGCCTTCCGCTATGAAGGGCCGCGCCCGCAGAGCCGCGAAGCAGCGGTCGTCATGCTCGCGGATACGATCGAGGCCGCCACGCGCGCGCTGCCGAACCCCGATCCGGAGAAGATCGACGCGCTGATTCGCAAGCTCGTGCGCGGCAAGCTCAACGACGGCCAGCTGGACAACTCCAGCCTGACCTTCAACGATCTGGACAAGATCTGCAGCGCGTTTTCCACCGTGCTGACCGGCGTGTTCCACGAGCGCATCGAGTATCCGGACGTCTCCATCCCGCCGAGGATGGAGCGCGCCGCGGTCGAGGGCGGGCAGGCCAAGCCGGCCATCGCGGAAGCACAATCCGCTCAGCGGGAGGGCGTCGAGGCGCCCGCCAACGCGAAGGCGGAGGGCGTGGCGCCGGAAGGCAACTCGAAGGCGTCCGAAGGCGGCGAAAGGCCAGCCGCAGAGAGCGAAGCCGTCCGCAAGCCTGCGGGCGACGCAGCCAGGCTCGATTCTCCGGCTTCGGGAGGCGACGCCCAGCGGGCAGTCCCGAGGGAAGCGCCCGCCGCGCGGACGGGCCAGGCGGCCGCAATGAAGTCCGAGAATGCCGCTTCCACTGCGCCGCGGCCTGAAGCGCCGCCGGATGGACGCGAGGGGATGAGGGCTGAGCGGGAAGAATCGGAGCAGACCGCCGGACAGAGTTCTTCTGCGCTGCAGTCTGTGCAGAGTCCGGAAGGGGGCCGTCAGGCTCCTCAGGGAAACGGTGCGAAGGCGTCCCCGCAGGGGGAAGCGGCGGCGAAAGTGCCCGCATCGGTTCCGGCGGATGCGGCGGCTGGACAGGCTGCGAAAAAACCATTCGATCATGAAGCATCGCCAGCGCAGCCCCAGTCCACACAGGCGGAGGGCGCGCAGCCGGAGAAGGCGCGATCCGCGCAGGGAGAAACCGCGGCGAAGGTTCAGCCCGCGCAGGGAGAAACCGCGACGAGGCCCCAGTCCGCACAGGCGGTGAAAGCGCCCGCAGTGGCTCCGGCGGATGCGGCGGCTGGACAGGCCGCAAAAAATCCCTCCGGCCATGAAGCATCGCCAGCAAAGCCCCAGTCCACACAGGCAGAGGGCGCGCAGCCGGAGAAGGCGCGATCCGCGCAGGGAGAAACCGCGGCGAAGGTTCAGTCTGCGCAGGAGGGTGCGCAGGCGGTCAAGCCTCAGTCCCCGCAGGCGCAGCAGGAAGCGCCGGCAGAACCAAAGCCGGCGTCTGCAGAAAAACCGCAGGCACCTGTACCGATGACCGGACGCCCGTGCGCGCCGGTTCGCGAGCAGGGCGCGAGAGGAGGCGGCGCCGATGCCCATTGAGCTGCAGTGGGATGTGCCCGAGCGGATCGAAGGATTGGAGGACTTCCTCGCCCATGTAGCGGAAGTCTGCATGAAGATCGAGGGCGTCGAGGGCGCGGGTTTTGCCGTGCGCATCGTCGGCGACGCGCAGATTCAGCAGCTCAACCGCGAAATGCGCGGCATCGACCGGCCGACGGACGTATTGTCGTTTCCGACCGTCCGCTACCCGCAGGGGACGACGGCGCGCGGCAATCCGCGTAGGCTGCGCCGCGAGTACGATCCCTATCTCGGCTATGTCAACCTCGGCGACTGCGTCATCAACCTCGACCGTGCGCGGGAACAGGCCGCCGAATACGGCCATTCACTCCGGCGCGAACTCGGGTATCTGACCGCGCATTCGGCCTTTCACCTGATGGGCTACGACCACATGACCGAGCCGGAAAAGCGCGTCATGCGCGAATTGGAAAAGCGCGCCATGCGCGAGCTGTCGCTGTGGCGCGATTCGGAAGGAGAGAGCAGCATGACTCATGAGCAACTGTTTGAGCGGGCCTGCGAGGCGCTGGAGAATGCCTACGTGCCGTATTCGCACTTTCGCGTCGGTGCGTGCATCCTGACGGAGAGCGGCGAGACCTTCAAGGGCTGCAATTTTGAAAACGCCTCCTACGGCGCGGCGATCTGCGCCGAGCGCTGCGCGGCGTCGTGCGCCATCGCGGCCGGACAGCGGCGCTTTAAGGCGATCGCCATCGCCGCCGAGCGGACCGCCGCGTGGCCGTGCGGGATCTGCCGCCAGGTGCTGCGCGAATTCGGCGATCTGTCCATGCCGGTGATCGTCGGCCAGCGCGGGCAGGGATTTCGCGTAAAGACGCTCGGCGAACTGCTGCCGGAGTCGTTCGGCCCGGAGGATCTGGGCGTTTCAGGGAGCGGCGATTGATCCCGCGTTGCCTTGACGGCGTAAGGGATATATTTTTCAGGAGGCCGCCCGCGCGGCGCCTCCAATGTTTACATACAAGGAGTTTCTATCCATGAATCAGAAATTTCATTCGGGCTTTGTCGCGATTCTGGGAAGGCCGAACGTCGGCAAGTCGAGCCTGATGAACCGGTTCGTCGGCGAGAAGGTCGCCATCGTGTCCAACCATCCGCAGACGACGCGCAGCAAGCTGCTGGGCGTGGCGACCGGGGAGGACTGGCAGATTGTGTTCGTCGACACCCCGGGCCTGCACAGGCCGCGCACGCGGCTGGGCGAATACATGATGAAGAGCGCCGCCGATGCGCGCGAGGGCGTGGATGCCGTGCTCGTGGTGGTCGACGGCCAGCACATCGGCGCGGGCGACCGTGCGGTGATCGACGACGTGGCGCAGATGAAGTGCCCGAAGTTTTTGGCGGTCAACAAGACCGACCTCGTGACGCCGGAGAAGCTGATGCCCCAGCTGGCGACGCTGAACGACTGCGGGTTCGACACGATTGTCTCCGTGTCGGCCAAGCGGGGCGACAACGTGGACGACCTGCTTCGCCTGCTCGTCGCGGCGATGCCCGAAGGGCCGAAGTACTTTCCGGACGACATGATTACCGACCAGCCGGAGCGCGTCATGTGCGCGGAGATCATCCGCGAGAAGGCGCTGAACAACCTGCGCGACGAGATTCCGCACGGCGTCGGCGTCGAGATGCTCGAAATCAAGAAGGTCAGCCCGACGCTGACCGAGATCCATGCCAACCTCTATTGCGAGCGCGCGTCGCACAAGTCGATCATCATCGGCAAGCAGGGCGCGATGCTCGGCCGGATCGGCAGCCAGGCGCGCGTGGACATCGAGCGCCTGCTGGGGACGAAGGTGATGCTCCAGCTGTGGGTCAAGGTGCGCGAGGGATGGCGCAATCGCGCCAGCGACCTGCGCACGCTCGGCTACGAGGACGACTGATGTCCGCGCTGAACACGCCCGGGTTGGTGCTCCGCCATGCCGACTACGGCGACTACGACCGGATGGTCACGCTGTTCACGCCGGAAAACGGTCGGCTGGACGCCGTCGCGCGCGGCTGCCGGCGGGCGAAGTCGCCGCTGGTCAACGCCGTCGAGCCGTTTACCAGCGGGATCTATCAGCTCTATTCCCGGCGCGGGCGGATGAGCATCGATCAGTGCGAGATCAAGGAGAACTTCTATCCGCTGCGCACCGACTACGACCGGCTCGTCCACGGCGCCTACTGGCTGCGGTTGCTCGAGGCGACGGTCGTGCCGGACGTGCCCGCGGCGGAGCTGTTTCTGATTTCGCTCAAGGCGCTGGCTCACCTGAGCTATTCCGACCTGCCCCCGGCGCTCTTGACGATGGCGTTTGAGCTGCATCTGATGGCGCAGCTCGGCTTTTCGCCGCGGATGGATGCCTGCGTGCGCTGCGGCCGGCCGGTCGGCGGCGACGCGCGGTTCGATGCATCGCTCGGCGGCGCGGTCTGCCTGTCGTGCCCGTCGGGCGCGCCTCGGATCAGCAACGGCGCCCGGCGGATCATCATGAAGCTGCCGAGGACACAGTTTGAGAAGGTGCCGATGGTGAACGACCGGCCGGAGTGGCCGGAAGCCGCGAGGCTGTTTCGCGGCTATGTCAACCGGCGCGTGCATCAGGAGAAGTTTGCGCCGCCGCTGGAATAGGAGAGTGGATCGTGCCGCCGCATCCGGCGTTGTCCTAGCGGTTGAATGGCGGATCTTCCGGCGACGTGATGCGGATTCTCCAATTTTTAACATTATTTATCCTGAATTGATTGTTTTGCAAACGGATATATGGGTATATAATAGTCATGAGGCACGAGCACTCATTGGACATTGTACAACATCACATAAGGAGGATATCATCATGAAGAAGTGGGTTTGCAGCGTTTGCGGTTACGTTTATGAAGGCGAGACGCCCCCGGAGAAGTGCCCCCAGTGCGGCGTTCCGGCTTCCAAGTTCGTCGAGCAGAAGGGTGACATGACTTGGGCGGCCGAGCACGTCGTCGGCGTCGCGAAGGACGTTCCCGAGGAGATCAAGGAGGGTCTGCGCGCCAACTTCGCGGGCGAGTGCTCCGAGGTCGGCATGTATCTGGCGATGGCGCGCGTCGCGCATCGCGAAGGCTATCCGGAGATCGGCCTGTACTGGGAGAAGGCCGCTTACGAAGAGGCCGAGCACGCCGCGAAGTTCGCCGAGCTGCTGGGCGAAGTCGTGACCGACTCCACCAAGAAGAACCTTGAGATGCGCGTCGAGGCCGAGAATGGCGCGACCGCCGGCAAGGTCGAGCTGGCCAAGATGGCGAAGGCCGCGAACCTCGACGCCATCCACGACACCGTGCATGAGATGGCCCGCGACGAGGCCCGCCATGGCAAGGCGTTCGCCGGCCTGCTCGCGCGCTACTTCGGCAAGTAATTTCGACTGGTTTGAGAGGGCTGTGGGTTTTCCGCGGCCTTCTTTTTCACATCAGGGCAAAACAGGAGGATCAGATGGGCAGGCTGACCGAATACCGCGAGATGATCGCCGAGGAAGTCGTTCCGGCGATGTTGGAGTTTCTGGAGGATGAGGAAGAGGCATCGGCGACCCGCGCGGACGTCCGAAAGTGCGAACGGATTCTCAAGGAATATTTGAAGGCTCTGGAGCGGCTGAAGCATCCGTCGGACAGCGACATCCTCGAACAGGTGAAGGCGTGCGTGCTTGCGCTCAACGAGCTGAACGAGTCGACCGGGGGCGCGCTGATCGAGACCGGCGAGCGCGAGGCGATCTGGGAGGTCATCCAGGGCGCAGCAGTCGAAAGCGGACTGCAAAATGCCGAGGAAGACATTACCGAGCAATGGCGCGAATGGTGACAGCTTTGAGAAAAGCCAGAGGGAGAAAACATCCGTTTTCTCCCTCTGGTGCATTTCTGTCGGTCCGTTTACTTTCCCGGGGGAATTTCGCCGACGCCGTTGAGCACATGGCGCGGGCGATAGGGGTATTTGGCGAGATCCTCGCGGCGGGTGACGCCGGACAGCACGAGAACCGTGTCGAGGCCGGATTCAATGCCGGCGATGATGTCCGTGTCCATTCGGTCGCCGACGATGGCCGCGTCCTCGGAATGGACGTCCAGCAGGCGCAGGCCCGTGCGCATCATCAGCGGGTTGGGCTTGCCGACGAAATAGGCGTTCATGCCGGTGGTCAGCTCGATCGGCGCGATCAGCGCGCGGCAGGCGGGGATGATGCCGCGCTCAGACGGGCCGGTCAGATCGGTGTTCGTGCCGATCAGCTTTGCGCCGCGGTTGATGAGCTCTACGGCGTGAAGGATGCTCTCGTAGTTGTAATTCTGCGTTTCGCCGACGATGACGTAGTCGGGATCGACGTCGTTGATCGTGATTCCCGCCTCGTAAATGGCGTTGTACAGTCCCGGTGCGCCGATGACGTAGGCGCTGCAACCCGGGGCCTGCTGGCTGACGAACTTTGCCGTGGCCAGCGCGCTGGTGTAGAAGTGCTTTTCGTCCACCTCAAGTCCCATTCGCGACAGCTTCTGCTGAAGCTCCCGGGGCGTACGCTCGCTGGAATTGGTCAGGAAGAGGAAGCGCTTCTTCTCTCTATAGAGCCATTCGACAAATTCCTTCACGCCGGGCAACAGGCGGTTGCCGTGGTAGATCACGCCGTCCATATCACAGATAAAGCCGATCTTCTTGCGTAAAATCTCCATCCATTCATCCTCCCATGCGGAAAACTCTGTTTCTATTCTATCACAATGAAGCGCCGGATTTGTCAAGACCGAATCAGCGTTGGGTTAAGCGCCGGCCACGAGCACCTGTCAGGCGAAGGCTGGACATCGTCAGCGAGCGGAGCAGTTCGTCCGGAACGTCGGAATCAAAGTAGACGGTGATCCAGTGGGTCTTGTTCATATGGTAGGCGGGTGTGATGCCGGCGTAGGCGCCGCGCAGGAAATCCGCCTCGACAGGGTCGCACTTCAGGTTGACGAAATCGCGGCCGTCGTGGCGGAGGATCGCGGCGAACCACTTGCCCGTATCCACATGCCGCGCGATGGTGGAGACAAAGTCGTCCTGAAACGGCTGGTCGACGACTGTTCCGGGAATCCCGCGGCAAAAGGCCAGATAGTCTGTTCGGTTCACAAATCCACCCCTTTCCATTTTATCACATTCGCCGGGCTTCCGCAAGGCGCAGGACAAAGAAAAGGCGCGCCCTGTGGCGCGCCTTCAAACCGGCGTCAATAGCCCATTGCCTTGACCAGATCGGCAAAGCCCGTGGTATTTTCGAGGGCGAAGTCATAGCGAACCATTGGGTTGCTCGCGTCGGTCAGCGCGAAGCGCAGCGAACCATCGCGGTTCAGCGCCCGGATGAGCTCGGTCGACTCGCCGTCGGCGAAGAAGTAGACGTCGCGGTTCCCGGCCGACATGGTGCCTTCAAATTCGTAGAGCTCGCCGTAGTTGTCCAGCATCGCAACGTCGTAGTAACGCGTCTCATCGTCGGCATTTTCTACGATCGTGCCGTCTTCAATCAGGCGGAAGCTGATGTAGAATTCACCGTCGCTCTTTTCGCAGTAGACGTAAATGGACAGCGCGCCGCCGATCGTCTCTTCGTCGCAGTAGGCTCCGGTGATTTCCGTGCTGATGATGTAGCTTTCATCGGTGGGGTTGCCATTGTCATCGTTGTACGCGCGCATCGACCAGATGCCGGATTCCTCCGCGAATGCCGCGGCACCCGTCATGAGCACGACGAGGCACAACAGGGTTGCGAGCAGTTTCTTCATCGTCTTTCCTCCTCAAAAATGGCAAATGCCGTTCGCCTGCCCTTGAAGCAGACTCAAACTCACCTATTATTATACCATTATATAACAATGATGTCAATCTTCGTCATCCGGGGGAGATTGGCTGGCACCGGCCGCCGGACACGAAAGCGGTGTGTTTTATGGAGCGTGGGCTGGCGTTGGCGGCCGCGCTCTGCGCGCAAACTTTCCTTGCGCGAAGCGGGGTTTTCCTGTATAATACCAATCAGAAATGGATGCAAAGGAAGGTTGCACATGGAAACGGGGTTTGTCAAAGTCGCCGCGGGGTCGCCGCGGATTGCCGTCGCCGACGTGCGCGCGAACGCTGGCGCGATTGAGGCGCTCATCCGCCGCGCGGACGAACAGGGCGCGCGCCTGCTCGTGCTGCCCGAGCTGTGCTTGACCGGCTATACCTGCGGCGATCTGTTCTATTCGGAAACGCTGCTGCGCGCCGCGCGCGAGGAACTGATCCGAATTGCGGAATTTACGCGGGGCCGTAAGCTGCTGGTCGTGTTCGGGCTGCCGGTTCGCGAGGGCGGGCGGCTGTACAACTGCGCGGCCGTGGTGTATGATGGGGAAGTGCTCGGCATGGTTCCCAAGACCTATCTGCCCAATTCCGGCGAGTTCTACGAGCAGCGCCAGTTCACCTCCGGCGACTGCATGCTGCGTCCGGGCGAGATTCGCGTGGGCGATGTGGCCGTTCCGTTCGACCGCCGGCTGATCTTCCGTTGCCGGGAGCTGCCGGCATTTGCCGTCGGCGTCGAGCTCTGCGAGGACGTCTGGACGCCCGATCCGCCCTCGCGGATGCTCTGCCAGTGCGGCGCGACGGTCATCGCGAACCCGTCGGCGTCCGACGAGGTCATCGGCAAGCGCGCATACCGGCAGATGCTGATCGAATCGACGTCGGCGCGCCTGATCTGCGGCTACGTCTACGCCAACGCCGACTGCGGGGAATCCACGCAGGACATGGTGTTTTCGCAGCACAATCTGATCTGTGAAAACGGCGCGCGGCTGGCGGAAAACCCGCCCTTTGGCGCGGACGACCTGATCGCCACCGAGATTGACGTCGAGCGCATGCTCATCGAGCGCCACAAGATGCCGAGCTACGTCTCCGCCGACGCCTGTCCCTGCGCCATGGAGGTCGAGTTCTCCATGCCGCTCGAGCGGACGGCGCTGACGCGAACCTTTGCGCGCACGCCGTTTGTCCCGGCTTCGGACGACCAGATCGCCGAGCGCGCCGAGGAGATCCTGCGCATCCAGAGCTATGGGCTGAAGAAGCGCGTCGAGCATACGCGCGCGAAGGCGATCGTCGTCGGCATTTCCGGCGGGCTGGACAGCTGTCTGGCGCTTCTGGTCATGGCGCGGACGATGGATCTGCTCAACCGCAGCCGCAGGGACATCGTCGCCGTGTCGATGCCCTGCTTTGGCACGACGAAGCGCACGCGCTCCAATGCGGAGAAGCTGTGCGGGCAGATGGGCGTGACGTTCAAGGAGGTCGACATCACCGCCGCCGTCCGCCAGCACTTTCAGGACATCGGCCACGACGAGGCCGTGCACGACGTCACCTACGAAAACGGCCAGGCGCGCGAGCGCACGCAGGTGCTGATGAACATCGCCAACCAGATGGGCGGCTTTGTGGTCGGCACGGGCGATCTGTCCGAACTGGCGCTGGGCTGGGCGACCTACAACGGCGACCACATGTCGATGTACGGCGTCAACGCCGGCGTTCCCAAGACGCTCGTGCGCTATATCGTGCGCTACGAAGCCGGGCGCAGCGCGCCGGAACTGGCGAAGGTGCTGTACGACATCCTCGATACGCCGGTCTCGCCCGAGCTGCTGCCCGCCGACGCACAGGGCGAGATCCAGCAGAAGACGGAGGACCTCGTCGGCCCCTACGAGCTGCACGATTTCTTTCTCTACTACACGCTGCGCTTCGGTTTCTCGCCGAAGAAGATCTATCGCCTCGCGCGCCATGCGTTTGGCGAAAGTTACGACGCCCAGACCGTGCTCAAGTGGCTGCGCACGTTCTTCCGCCGCTTCTTCGCCCAGCAGTTCAAGCGCTCCTGCCTGCCCGATGGCCCGAAGGTCGGCTCCGCGACGCTTTCGCCGCGCGGTGACTGGCGGATGCCCTCGGATGCCTGTGCGGCGCTGTGGCTGGAGGAGATCGACGCAATCGAAGCCTGACGGTCGAAGCAGTGAGCCCGAAGAGCGCGCAGCGAGGAGAACGACAGCTTTGATCCCGCGATCGGAGCGCCTGCCGGTGCGGCGGCGTCCCGGTACACTGCGGGATGGATGTTTGCGAATTCCATGAAAGAGGAGAGGATGACAATGCAGGAAATGTCCGCACTGTACCGCATCGGGAACGCAAAGACGCGTTCCATCAGCCCGGAGAACCCCACCGGCGCGCCGGGAAAGGGCGGCATGTGCCCGTTGGAAGAGGGCTCGGCCCGCCGCGCCGCGCGCGATCTGGGAACGGGCTGGAAGGTCAATCCGTACATCGTCCTGCCGGAAAAGACGACGGTCGAAATCGCCGCCATCGACGGCCCCGGCATCATCAACCACATCTGGCTGACGCCGACCGGCCGCTGGCGCAACACCATTCTGCGCATCTACTGGGACGGGCAGGAAAACCCGTCGGTCGAATGCCCGATCGGCGATTTCTTCTGCATGGGCTGGAACGAGTACGCGCAGATCAGCTCGCTGGCCGTCTGCGTCAACCCGGGCAGCGCGTTCAACTGCTACTGGCAGATGCCCTTCAAAAGCCATTGCCGGATGACGCTGGAAAACCGCGCCGAAGAGCCGGTGACGATGTACTACCAGATCGACTACACGCTCGACGAGCTGCCGGAGGAAATCGCCTATTTCCACGCGCAGTTCCGCCGCGTGAACCCGCTGCCGTACAAGCAGGACTATGTGATCCTGGACGGCGTCGAGGGCAAGGGACAGTACGTGGGCACCTACATGGCGTGGGGCTCGAACAGCGCCTGTTGGTGGGGCGAGGGCGAGATCAAGTTCTTCCTCGACGGCGACACCGAATTTCCCTCCATCTGCGGCACAGGAACGGAGGATTACTTCTGCGGCTCGTACGACTTCGAGGATCCGAAGAATCACGACCGCTATCTGCCGTTCACGACGCCGTACACGGGGCTTCAGGTCGTCGAGCCGAACCGGCTGTACCGCAGCCAGTTCCGGTTTGGGATGTACCGGTGGCACATCGCGGACCCGATCCACTTCGACAGCCGGCTGCGCGTGACGATTCAGGCGCTCGGCTGGCGCGAAGGCGGGCGCTACCTTCCCCTTCAGGACGACATCGCCTCCGTCGCCTACTGGTACCAGACGCTTCCCGCCGCAAAGTTCCCGCCGCTTCCGGATAAGGACGCGCTGGAAGTCATCTGAGGGCGCGCGCATGGAATTCTGACATACGGCGCATAAATCAAAAAGGAATCGGCTTATCGACACGCTTCCTTTGCACGGCGCAAAGTTTTGGAGGGATTGCCGCTTTTCCAAGGGCGTTCAGGAGTTTCCCATGCATTTGTCCGGGTGGAAGCGGCGCATGGAAATCCGTTCAGATCGGGATTCCGGCATTGCGGCCGAGGACAATATTATACAGAATCCCGGAGCATTGGCGAAAACCATCGCTCCGGGATTTGTGATTTCTGCATTCATTCAAAACTTGCGGATCTGCGCGCGGATCTCCTCGAAGCGCCGCTGGATCTCAGCCCGGTCCAGCACGGCCGTCGTGGCGCCCAGCTGCTCGATGCAGAGCGAGGCGGCGGCGTTGGCGTAGGCCGCGCACTGCTCCGGCGGCCTTCCCTCGAGCAGCGCCGCGATGAACGATGCGGCAAACGTGTCTCCGGCGCCGGTCGTGTCCACGCAGCGGGCGACGGAAAAGCACGGCGCCAACCAGCGCCCCTGCGCGTTTCGCACAAGGCTCCCACTGCTCCCCAGCTTGACGACGGCGTTTTTGATGCCCGCGTCGAACAGCGCATCGGCGATGTCGTCCGGCTCCGCCCTTCCGGTCAGGGCGCGCGCCTCGTCGAGATTGGGGAAGAAGTAGTCCAGATGGCGCAGCGCAGGCGTGGCGTCGGCCAGCGTCTCGCCGTTTTTGCAGCGCGTCGCATCGGCGCAGAGGATCTTGCCGGACGCCTTGACCTTGGAAAACAGCTCGGCCATTTCCGGAATGCCCAGCATGGGCGAGACGAACATGCTCGCAAGGCAGACGATTTGCGCCGAGGCGAACGCCGGACCTTCGAGTGCGGGCAGCACGTCGCCGATGGCGAGCCGCCGAAGGCTGCCGTTGCGGTTGGTGATAAAGCTGCGCTCGCCGGACGGCGCAACCAGCACGGCATTCACGCCCGTGTCCAATCCCGGTTGACGCACGGCGTGTACGGCGACGCCTTCCCGGCTGCAGTGGTCGAGGATCAGCCCGGCCGCTGCGTCGCCGCCCAGTTTGGTCGCCAACAACGGCGGATGCCCCAGGCGGGCGAGCACGGTCGCCTCGTTCAGCGCGTCGCCGCCCGTGGAGAGGCGGATGCCCTCGACGGCGGTGGAGCTGTGCGCGAAGACGCCGGCGTCGACCGGCTGGAGCAATACATCGACGATTGCCCCGCCGATGACGATGACTTCGGGAGTGCGCGTATCCAATTCTCTTCATCCTTTCCGGCCTGTGCTGCCGGCATTCGCGTCCGGCGCAGCGCTCTTTCTTGGGTATTTTCGCGGCTTTGCGTCCGTTTTCCTGCCGGACTTCTGCAAATCGGGGTCCGAATTCTTCTCCTTGACCAGCCGTGCAGTCAGAGCTCGGTCGTCCGTGAAGCGCGCGAGGCTGCCGTCCTGGTAGACGGCGTACAGCGTGACCCGATCCGGGCGCGCGCTCCTCAGCGCGACCTCCGCCGGGACGGCGGCGTCCACGGCGACGACCTGCGCGGGCGTCGGCTCGGACAGCGGGCGGATGGCGTGGATCAGCGATTCCACGCGGCTGTCCGACATCGCCCGGCGCTCGTCCGAGGCCGACGCTAGGATGAATACCGCCGCAAATGCGGGCGAGAGATTCAGCTGTCCGCGCGCAAACCATCCCCACGCCGCCAGCGCAACCAGCATTGCGGCGAGCGCGCGCCCCGCCCAGATACAGGCGCTCAGCGCCCGCTCGCGGTCGAGCTTTGCACTCAGAAGCGCATAGGCCATCCGCCCGCCGTCGAGCGGAAGCGCCGGCAGCAGGTTGAACGCCATCAGCACGGCGTTGGCGCGCATCAGTTCGGCGAGCGCTGCGCCCGGCACATGGGCGAACAGCGCTCCGCAGGCGAGCAGCGCCAGCAGGTTTGCCGCCGGGCCGGCCGCAGCCACGGCAAATATGCGCGGCGCGGAAATCGCATAGGGGTTTTCGATGCGTGACATGCCGCCGAACGGCGTCAGCCGGACGGAGGACATGCCGACGTGGAGCAGGCGTGCGGCCGCCGCGTGGGCGAGCTCGTGGATGAAGAGCGATGCGATCAGCGCCGCCGCGGACGCGCCCTCGCCCAACAGTGTGGCGAGGATGGGGAACAGCAGCATCAGCGGGTCGATCTGCCACATCGCGCCCAAGACCTTGATCCGCATGTCAAAGTCCCATTCGCCCGGTCGGATCGACGGCGGTTCCGGATTCGCGCAGCTCAAAGTAGAGGTTTGCGCTCGACGTGCCCAGCGCCTGTCCGCGCTCGACGATGTCGCCGGCCTCGACCGACGCTTCGCTCAGATAGGCATACACGCTCTCCAGCCCGCTTCCATGATCGATGAGTAGGCCGATCGATTCTCCGTCGTTGAGCGTGCTGACGGCGGTTACGGTGCCATCGGTGGCGGCCACCACTTCGCTGCCCTCGCCGCAGGCGAACAGCAGCCACGGCTGGGCATCCGAATAGGCGTGGGACAGTTCGCCGCTCGCGGGCACCGCCAGCTCGGACTCGCCGGAGAGGTTCAGGAAGACCAGCGCGCTTTCCGGCATCAGATCCTTCACGAACGACAGCCCGCCGATGGATTCGTCCAGATCGATGCGCATGGTCAGCGCCTGGCGCACGGTCTCCGACGCTTGGCGCGCCCATGGCTGGTCGATGTTGCCCACGGCCAGAATCGCCAGCAGCGCCGCGCATGCCAGCGCGCTGTTGCGTAGCAGCCGGTCGCCGAACGACAGCTTGGGCTTTGGCTCCTTCGCCGCCTTCTTTGCCCGGAATCCGCGTCTGGCGTCGGGGTGCGGGCGGCTTCGCCAGCGAATGGGGCGCGGTTCCGGCTCGGCCTTGGCCTCTTCCGGCCGGATTTGCGCGTGAATGCGCAGCTTGTTCTCTTCAGACATCAAACATCCCTCCCGTCACGCAATTTTATGCGGTGGACGAGAGGGAATGCCTCCTGATTTCAAAGTGCGATCGAGCGGTGCGGGTTGGTCCGGTTGGCCTGTTTTCGCCTTCGCGAGCGGATGACGACGCTCTCGACCAGCCCGATCGCCATCATGTTGGTCAGCATGTTGGAACCTCCATAGCTGACGAATGGCAATGGGATGCCCGTGACCGGCAGAAGCCCGATGACCATGCAGATATTTTCGATGATGTGAAACAGCAGCATGCCCATGACGCCGACGATGATGTACGCGCCGTAGGGATCGTCGATGCGAAATGCCAGCCAGAACAGGCGCGCGATCAGCAGGATGTACGCCGTGACCAGCGCGACGCCGCCGACCAGCCCGAAGGATTCGCAGACGACGGCGAAGATGAAGTCCGTGTGGTCGTCGGAAATATAGCCCAGCGAGGCGTAGCTGCCCGGCGAGACGATTCCCTTGCCGAACAGGCCGCCCGAACCGACCGCGATCTGCGCGTTGATGACCTGGCGGGCCTCGTCGGGGTAGTCCTCCGGATATAGCCAGATCAGAAAGCGCGTGAGGCGGAAGTTCTCTGCCGCGGAGGTGTTCATCATGGCGTACCAGATTGGAATGACCAGCAGCAGCGCGCAGCCGAACAGCGCGAGCAACAGCTTGCTGTTCGTTCCGGAGAGGAAGATCATGATGCAGAACACGGCCAGATAGACCATCGCCGTGCCGAAGTCCGGCTGCAGGATGACCAGCACCAGCGGGATCGCCATGTATGCGGTCAGCAGAAGAAAGTCATTGAGCGTCCGCACCGGCTCCTTGCGCTGGGTGAACACCTTGCTGAAGCAGAGGATCATCGCCAGCTTGCCGAATTCCGACGGCTGAAGCGTTCGGTCGGAGGAGCCGAGGCGGAGGAACGCCTGCATGCCGCCGCGTCCGACCTCGGCGACGACCAGCGTGAACAGAAGCACGCCGATGTTCGCCAGATAGATCACCTGCGCATACCGGCCAAACAGCTGGTAGGGCAGGAAGATGACCAGCATCATGGCGAACACGCCGGCCAGCAGCCACATCAGCTGCAGGCGCGGATAGTAGATCGACTGCGTTTCGAGCATCTCCATCAGCGTCGCCGGCGTCTCCGTAACTTCCGATGAAGTCGCGCTGAACACGCAGACGACGCCGAACAGCGAGATCGCGACGACGATCAGGAACAGGGGCCAATCGAAGTAGCGCATCATGTCGCGCGTAAAGCGGTTGTCCCGGATGTATTGCAGCAGTGCTTTAAGCCTTGTGAGCATTTAGGACTCCTTATCGTCTCGTCGGGCGGCGCGGAGCCGCCCGGTTTTTTCGGGATCAGTTGGCGAGCGAATACTCCACGCCGATCTCGGTCGTCTCCGAATAGCCCAGGCTTTCGAGATAGTAGTTGATCGTCTCAATGATGGCCGGCGAGATGTGCGAGCCCGCGTAGCCATTGGTGACATAGGCGACGACGACGATCTGCGGATCGTCGAGCGGCGCGTAGGCGACCTGCCATGCGTTGTTCTCGACGTCCAGCTCGCTGCGCTGCGACGTGCCGGTCTTTGCGGCGATGTAGTCGATGTCGCCGTAGTATTCCGCGGCGGTACCGCCGTCCTCGCCGGAGGTGACGCCCTGCATGCCGCGGCGGGAGGCGTCGAAATAGGCGCTGTCGGTGTTGATCTGGTTGGCGACGACCGGCTCCTTGTCGAGCACGATCGAGCCGTCCGGCGCGATGATCTTGTCGACAATCTGTGCGTCGTAGACCGTGCCGCCGTTGGCGATGGCGCTGACGTAGCGCGCGACCGCGATCGGGGAGACCTGCGTGATCGACTGGCCGATGGCCAGCATGATCGTCTCGTTCGGCGTCCAGAACAGCTCCTGAATGTAGGTGACCATCGTGTTGCCCAGGTAGTTGTTGGTGATATAGCTCTCCGGCAGGTTCAGGTCGTACAGCAGGATCTCGCGGATCGGCTGGTTCCATTCGGACTTGTTGTCGTAGGACACGGCGATGTCCAGCAGCTTCTTGACGACCTCGTCGATGCGCTCCTCGTCGTATTCGATGCCGCGCTCCTCGCCGATCTGTTCGATGCGCGCGCGAATG
>MHCFC02800__coassemble_584_pt1 | contig 23129 bp, 23 predicted proteins | sample MHCFC02800__metabat2_low_PE_014 | metagenome-assembled genome bin MHCFC02800 | reverse complement strand
GACCAAACATTTCGCGTCATTGGTACGGCCGATACTGGAACAAAAGCGCTCTCGATCATTCAATCCGAACAGCCCGATATGGTGCTGATGGACCTGCTTCTTCCCGAAATGGACGGCCTCTGCCTGCTCAAGCGGATGCAGTCGATGAAAAAACCGCCCATCGCAATTTGCCTTTCCGAATTCTATTCAGCGCTGTGCGTCGACGCCGCCCGGCGAAGCGGCGCGAGCTACTACATCTTCAAACCAGCGACGCTCGAATCCATCGCCTCAATCCTCCGGGAGTACGCCGAGCTGAGCCGCGAATCCGTCCAACGCGCGCAATTCAAGCAGGAAGCGCTCGAAGAGGACGAATACATCCTGCGCATCCATCGCGAGCTGAACGACCTCGGCTTCTCTCCCAAATACATCGGCAGCGGCTGTCTGGCCGAATGCATCGCGCTGGCGCTGAAATCGCCGATGCTGATGCAGAACCTCTCGAACGGCGTCTATCGCGAGCTGTCCGTGCGCAACAACGTCTCGCCAAAGAGCATCGAGCGCAACCTTCGCACCGCCATTGCCGCGACCGACGCCGACGGCCGCCTCACCGCCCAGTTCGGCCGGACGCCCACCAACCGGGAATGCATCCAATTCATCCTCCGCAGGATGAATTTCCTTCCGTAAACGCCCCCGGCGCCCTTGTAATCTCGCCTTCGATATGTTAAGATGAAGTGGGCATCTGAAAATACGAAGGGGATGGCGGAATGCTGATTATCGGAATCTGCGGAGCGAGCGGAAGCGGCAAATCGACGCTGGCGCGGGAACTGGCAAAGCGTCTGGAGGGACGCTGCGTTTACATCAAGCAGGACTCCTACTACAAGGACCATCCGGACATGACTTTTGAGGAACGCGAGCGCATCAACTACGACGAGCCGGAGGCCTTTGAGCACGGCGCACTGCTGGACGACCTTCGCGCGCTGCGGTCGGGTCGTTCGATCACTGCAAAGAGCTATGACTACACGCAGCACCGCCGGTGCGATTCCGGAGAGCAGATCGAACCCGCCGACGTCGTGCTCGTCGAAGGCATCCACGTCTTTTACGATCAGGGCGTGCGCGACATGCTCGACTTCAAGATCTTCATTCAGGTCGATCCCGACGTCTGCCTGCTTCGCCGCGTCAAGCGGGACATCCGCGACCGCGGCCGCAGCGTCGAAAGCATCTACCGCCAATACCTCGATTCCGTCAAGCCGATGTTTGAAAAGTACATTCGGAACTATGTCGATGACGCCGACCTCATCGTCGCGCACGGCGGAAAGAACGCGCGCATCGTCGACATTCTCGCCCACTACATCAATTCCGGCCTCATCGAAGAACACTGAATCAGAGACCCGCGGGGAGATTTCTGCGGCAGCGCATGGCAAAGCGGAATCCTCCCTGCGGCCCTTCCCCCCGCCGGCACGGAACCTATGCAGGCAGTGGGCAGCACGCCGATTCCCAAAGCACATCCGGGCGCGGGCGGCAGTGACCCGCGCCATCGACGCCGGTTCCTGGCAACACGTTCCACGCGCAGACAAAGGCACGGCCACAAGTCTGAAAACTCAAGTCTTTGCTGCCAACTCCCGGAAGCGCGCCGCACGCGCGGACAAAGGCGCGACGGCATGGGCTGAAGCTCGCACCTTCGCCGCCAGCTCCCGGAAGCGCACTGCCCGCGCAGGCAAAGGCGCGACGGCATGGGCTGAAGCTCGCACCTTCGCCGCCAATTCCCGGAAGCGCGCCGCCCACGCAGGCAAAGGCGCAATGACATGGGCTGAAGCTCGAGCATTCGCCGCCAACTCCCGTAAGCGCACTGCCCACGCAGGCAAAGGCGCGCGGTGCCGAATCCGAACCTGACTGTCCGACGGACAAAAAGACGCTGGAAGCGTCCTTCCTTGCGTTTCCAGACGGGTGCAGGGCGCGCTATTCGCTTCGCAGACGCTGGCGCACGCCCGCCGCGTCGGAGAGCATGTGGCGCGCATGGCTCAGGCTGCTTTCGCTGTCCTCGGCGCCGCCGACGAGCCTCGAAAGCTCGCGCACGCGCCCCTCGTCGTCCAGCCGGTGCACCGACGTCTGCGTCCGCTCGCCGTCGGTTCGCTTTTCGACCACGAAGTGGACGTCGCCGAGCGCGGCGATCTGCGGCAGATGCGTCACGCAGAGCACCTGATGGCTGCGCGCGATCCGGCACATCTTCTCGCCGACCACCTGCGCCATGCGGCCGGACACGCCGGTGTCGATCTCATCGAATACCATCGAGTCCACGCCGCCGGCGTCCATCGAAATCGCCTTCAGCGCCAGCATGATGCGCGAGAGTTCGCCGCCGGAGGCGATCGCGCTCATCGGCTTGAGCGGTTCGCCGGGGTTGGGTGAAATCAGGAATTCCACGCGATCCGCGCCCATCGCACCCGGCTTTGGCTCCGGCTCGATTCGGATCTCGAAGCGCGTCTTTGCCATGCCGAGGTCGCCAAGCTGCTCCATGACCGCCCGCGACAGCCCATCCGCCAGCGCCCTGCGCGATTGCGTCAGCGCTTCGCACGCGGTCTTCAGCTCCGCATCCACCCGCTTGAGCGCCGCTCTGCGCTCCTCTACGCGCTCATCGCTCGCGCGAAGTTCCTCGAGCCGTGCGCCAGCCCGCTCGCCAAACGCGATGACGTCTTCCAGGCTGGGGCCGTACTTGCGCTCGAGGCGGTCGATCTGATCCAGCCGTTCGGAGATCTTGTCGATCTTCGCGGGATCGAAGGTGAGGTGGTCGAGGATGTCCTGAAGCTCATAGCCGACGTCCTGCACCGAATAGTACAGCTCGCGCAGCCGGCCGGACAGCGCCTCATAGCGCGGGTCGATGCCGGCGATGCCCTCCATCGCCTCGGCCGCACGCTGCAACAGCTCCTGCGCGCTCGCCGCGCGGCTGCCCCCGCGATAGGTCAGCGCATAGGCGCGGTCGACGCCCTCGTGGATTTTCTCGGCGTTTTCCAGCACGCGCAGCTTCGCCGTCAGCCGCTCTTCCTCGCCGGGCTTGAGCTTGGCCTCGGCGATCTCGCCGGTCTGAAAGGTCAGCATGTCGATCAGGCGCGCCTTTTCCGCCGCATCCGAGAGGAGCTTCTTAAGCGCCGACGCCTGCTGCGTCCGCTCGGCATGCAGTTTGCGCACCTGTTCCATGCGCGCGGCGTGGCCGGCATCGCCGAAGGCGTCGAGAAAGTCGATGTGCCGCGCCGGGTTGAGCAGCGACTGGTGCTCGTGCTGGCCGTGGATGTCCATCAGCATGCCGGTCAGCCGCCTGAGCGCGCTCAGCGGCACGATCGCGCCCGACACGCGGCAGACGTTGCGTCCGCCGCGGCTCAGCTCGCGCGATACGGCGAGCAGCCCATCCTCGCAGTCGGCGCCCAGCTCCTCCGCAAGCGCGCGCGCAGGCGCGCAGCCGGAAACATCAAAGAGCGCCTGTACGCGCCCCTTTTCCGCTCCTGTGCGCACCAAATCGCGCTCCGCACGCCCGCCGAGCACGAGGTTGACGCAATCCACCACGATGGACTTGCCCGAACCGGTTTCGCCGGTGAGCACGTTCAGCCCATGCCCAAATTCGATGCGCAGCGATTCGATCAATGCGATATTTTCGATGTTCAGTTCCAGCAGCATAGTCCCGCCCGCTTGCTTATCTCTTGAGGAGCGCATGGATTCGCGCCGTCAGCGATTCGACGGCCTCCTCCGAGCGCGTGATGATGAGCACGGTGTTCTCCCCGGCGATCGTGCCGAGCACCTCGCTCCACTTCATGGAATCGATCGCCTCGCACGCGGGCGAGGCGCTCGCGGTGAGCGTCTTGATGACGATCAGATTGTTGACCGCGTCGATGCTGATGACCGATTCGGAGAGAATGCGAATAAAGCGGTCGTTTACGCCCTTCTCCGCCCGCTCAACCGTTGCATATTTATATCGTCCATGGTCTCCGAGCACCTTCAGAAGCCGAAGCTCCTTGATATCCCGGGAGACCGTCGCCTGCGTCACCTTCACGCCCCGACGCTTGAGTTCCTCCGCCAGCTCCTCCTGCGTCTCGATGTCCTTCTCCTCGATGATTTCCAAAATCAGGCTATGCCTCGCGCTCTTCATATCTATTCATGGCCTCCCATGCAACATTCATCTGTCAGTGCGTCCACTCCGATAGTTTGCCGCGCAGCAATGCAAAATAATTCCGGTCGCCAAGCCGGATGAACTTTGCGTTGCGTTCAGAGCGCCGGATCGTGATCTCCGAGCGCTCCGCATCCAGCTCGATGATCTTCCGGCCATCGAGCACCGCGTGCGCGCCATTCCGATCGCCCGTGAGCCGAATGGTGATTCGGTCGGATGCGGACAGGACGACCGGCCGCACATTCAGCATGTGCGGACAGATGGGGGTCAATACGAAACAATCCAGGCTGGGAGAGACGACCGGCCCTCCTGCGGACAGCGAATACGCGGTCGAGCCGGTCGAGCTCGCCACGATCAGGCCGTCGCCGGAGATCCGGTTGACCGCCGTGCCGTTCGCCAGGTATTCCAGCGAAAGAATGCGCACTTCCGGCGTGGATCGATTGATGACGACTTCATTGAGCGCAAACATGGTCTTGGGATCGAATCCCTCGACGCACATCGTCATGCGCTCGTCAATGGCGTAGTTTCCATCCAATACGGAGCCGAGGCCGCGCTCCATATCGTCGACCTCAAGCTCGCTCAAAAATCCCAGTCTGCCCAGATTGATTCCAAGAATCGGCAGGTCGGCCGGGATGGCAAAGTCCAGCGCGCGGAGAATCGTGCCGTCGCCGCCCAGGACGATGAGCATTTCGCAATCGGCAAATTGGCTGGAATCGTACAATTCATCCTCTCCGAGCTTCTCGGAGAGGCTTTTGTTGATGCCGATGCGAACCCCGCGCGTCCGAAGCAGTTGAATCAGCCGGCGGGCAGCTTCCAATCCCCGTTCCTTCGATGAATTCCAGTGAATTCCGACCTTACGGAAGCTCAACCCGATCCCCCCTCACTGCGCTATATATAATTTATACCAAAACCCATTAAGGTTACAAGTCCCCCGGCGACGATTTAATGAATTTGTCATATGCCGCCCGAACAACCGTTTGAGCAACCTCCGGCTCCAGCGATTCGCCGCCATCCCGTCTGAGATCCATCAGGAATTCGATGTTTCCCTCCGGGCCGCGGATCGGCGAGAAGTCCAGCCCGGAAACCCGCCAGCCGAGCGTCGGGACAAACGCGAGCATCTCCTCCAGCACGCGCGCATGGACGGCGGGATCGCGGACGACGCCCTTCTCCCCGACCTCCTCCTTCGCCGCCTCAAACTGCGGCTTGACCAGCGCGACAAACCGTCCACCCGGCGCGAGCGCGCCCAGCGCCGCGGGCAGAATGGCCTTCAGCGAGATGAAGGAGACGTCCGTCGCGCCGAACGACGGCCTTGGATCAAAGTCCTCCGGCTTGAGGAAGCGCGCGTTCGTGCGCTCCATGCAGACGACGCGGGCATCGCTGCGCAGCCGGTAATCGAGCACGTTGTAGCCAACGTCCACCGCGTAGACCCGCGCGGCACCCGCGCGCAGCATCACGTCCGTAAACCCGCCCGTGGAACAGCCGACGTCGACGCAGACCGCCCCGCCGAGCGAAATGCCAAACGCATCAAGCGCGCGCTTGAGCTTGTGCGCGCCGCGGCTGACGTAGGCGTCGATCTCGCCGCGCACGCGCAGGATTTCGTCCATGCGGATGGGTTCACTGGCGCGCAGGATCTTGCGGTCTCCGGACATCACGCGCCCCTCCATGATCAGCGCCTGCGCGAGCGCGAGCGACGGCAGGTTCAGCTGATGGACGAGCCTCTCGTCCGCGCGGCATTTTTTCATGCGTCCGCCCTTCCTTCCCGTTCCTTCCAGCGCGCGAGGATGCGGCGCGCGATGCCGTAGGCGTCCAGTTCGCACTCCGCCAGCTGCTCGGCGATGGTTCCATGGCCGATGAACCGGTCCGGTACGCCCAGCGCCATGACGTCCGTCGCGACGCCATTTTCTTCAAGGACGCGGATCGCGCCCTCGCCAAACCCGCCGGCCAGCGCGTTTTCTTCCACCATGACGGCCAGCCGCACGCGCTTCGCCTGTTCGACGAGCATCTTTTCATCCATCGGCTTGACAAAGCGCGCGTCCACCACGCCTGCCGACAGGCCCTTGCCCATCAATTCAATCGACGCCTGCATGGCGAACTGCACCATGCGGCCGACGGCGAAGATCATCACGTCGCCGCCCGAGCTCAGCAACTCCCATTCGCCCACGCGGAAATCCCGCTGGCTCTGGATGCCCGGCCCCATGTCGTCGCCGTCCTTGGGATAGCGGATCGCCATCGGCTCGGAGATCTCCGCGCTCAGCGACAGCAGCTTCTTCAAGTCGCGCACGTCGCGGGGCGCGGCGACGATCATATTGGGCATGAGCCGCAGATAGCTCAAATCGTACACACCCTGATGCGTCGATCCATCGGCGCCGACCAGCCCCGCGCGGTCGATCAGAAACGTGACGGGCAGCGAATTCCGGCAGACGTCGACGAGCATCTGGTCGAAGCTCCGCTCGAGAAACGTCGAATAGATCGCCACATACGGCTTCATGCCGCCCGCAGCCATGCCGGCGGCCATCGTAACCGCGTGCTCCTCGGCGATGCCGACGTCGAAGAAGCGGTCGGGATGCGCCTTGGCGAACTCGCTCAAACCCGTGCCGGTCGGCATGGCCGCCGTGATCGCGCAAATGCGAATGTCCATCTCGGCCATCTCCGCCAGCTGGCGCGCCGCCACCCGTCCGCACGGCGGCACGCGCTCGCCGCGCTTGACCTCGCCGGAGTCGATGAAGAACGGCGCGACGCCGTGAAACGCGTCGGGACGGTTCTCGGCCGGCCGGTAGCCGTGCCCCTTCTGCGTGACCACGTGCACCAGCACCGGCTGATCGGAATCCTTCGTCCGCTTCAGCACGCGAATCATGTGCTTGAGGTCGTGGCCGTCAATCGGGCCGATGTACTCAAATCCGAGCGCGCTGAAGAACTTGCCGTCCACGAGCAGCGACTTGAGCATGTCGCGCAGCCGTTCGATGAAGTGAAACAGCGGGATGCCGACCCCCGGAATGCGGGAAAGGCCGCGCCGGATGCCGCGCTTGACCGCGCGGTAGCGCTTGCTCTGGCGCAGGTGGGTCAGGTACCGGCTCATCGCGCCGACGTTGGGCGCGATGGACATGCCGTTGTCGTTGAGAATGACGATCAGGCGCGTATTGGTTCGCCCGGCGTCGTTGAGCGCCTCGTAGCACATGCCCCCGGTCAGCGCGCCGTCTCCGACGATGGCGACGACGTGGTTCTCCCCGTGCATGATGTCCCGCGTGCGCGCCAGCCCCAGCGCCGCTGAGATCGCCGTCGAGGCGTGTCCGGCGGTGAAGGCGTCGTACTCGCTCTCGTCGCTCTGCGGAAAGCCGCTGGCGCCGCCGTGCTGGCGAAGATGCCGAAACGCCTCCAGCCGGCCGGTCACCAGCTTGTGCGCATAGGCCTGATGGCCGACATCGAAGATCAGCTTGTCCTCCGGCGCATCGAACACATAGTGCGCCGCCAGCGTCAGCTCCACCGCGCCCAGATTGGACGACAGATGTCCCCCCTGCTCGGACACCGTGTGGATGATCTCCTCGCGGATCTCCCCCGCCAGCGCCTGAAGCTCCCTGACGGACATCTTCTTCAATTCCGACGGCTCGCGAATCTCCCTCACGTTCGTACACCCTCCCGCTGATGCAAGCCCCGAGCCGCCGCTTCCGGCACGCCCGGACAAATCCTTCGAACCTCAAATCCGACCGACAGGCCGCGGCCGCACCCCTTCGAAAGCGCGCGCTGAGCGAAAAACCCCATCCGCATCAGAACTGCCCGCGCCACTTTGCACGCCCGGCGAACCGAAGGCCGATTTTCTCTCTTTGTGCGAAGCGCGCCGCATGTGAAGCGGCCTTCTCCCGGCACTGCCGCCCCCCATTCGCCAGAGACGGTGCCCCGCGAAAGGCAAGCCCTGCCGGTCAGTGCGTCCGGCTGACCATGCCGTCCACCAGCTGGACGAAGAACGACGCGCGTTCTCCAAATCCGGACAGCGCCTCGACCGCCGCGCGATGCTGCGCTTCGACGAGCGCGCGCGTTCCATCGACGCCATAGGCGGAGACGCAGGTCAGCTTGCCGCTCGCGGCGTCCTTGCCGAGCGTCTTGCCCATCGCCTCCGCGCTGCCGACGACGTCGAGCAGGTCGTCCGTCGCCTGAAACAGCAGTCCGAACGCCGTGCCATAGTCCGTCAGCGCCGCGAGGGTCGCCTCGTCCGCATTTTGGAGGCGCGCGGCGGCGCGCAGCGGATTGAGGAACATGCAGGCCGTCTTGCCGCGCTGGATCGCCTCGAGCGCGGAGACGTCCGCAATCCGCTCGCGCTCGCAGTAGAGGTCGAGCGCCTGACCTGCAATCATGCCGGTCACGCCGCTGCCCCGGGCGATTTCCGCGATGGCGGAAAGCCCCGCCGCGGCGCGCTCCGGGCGGCGAAGGGCGGTGGCCAGCATCGTCTCAAAGGCGAAGTTGAGCAGCCCATCTCCCGCGAGAATCGCCTGTCCGACGCCAAACACCACATGGTTGGTCGGCCGGCCGCGGCGCATCGTGTCGTCGTCCATGCCGGGCAGGTCGTCGTGGATGAGCGAATAGGTATGGATCATCTCCACCGCGCAGGCGTAGTCGAGCGCTTCATTCGGATCGCCGCCGAGCATCTCCACCGCGGCCAGCAGCATCGACGGCCGCAGGCGCTTGCCGCCCGCCAGCAGGCTGTAGCGCATCGAATCCGCCAACAGCCACGGCATTTCACTGGCGGCAAACCGCTTGGGCGGCGCTGCGGGAATCAATTCCCCCAGCCGCGCTTCCACGAGCTGCGCATAATCAGAAAGCGTCCTCATTCGACCGCCTCCCCTTCCAGTTCGCGCTCGCCGCTCTCGGTCAGCACGCGGATGCGGCGGTCGCCGTCATCGAGGATTTCCTTGAGCGACTTTTGCAGCGCCATCGCCTTTTCAAACGCCTTGAGCGACTCCTCCAGCGGCATCTGCCCCTGCTCCAGCGCCCGAACGGTCTCCTCGAGCTGCTGCATGCCGTCCTCAAACGTCAGCTTTTTCTTTGCCATGCTCTTTCACCTTTACTTCCTCTGCCGTCGCGCGGATCGTGCCATCCGGCAGCCGGATGTCGAGCGCTTCGCCGGGATTCGCATCCGCGGCATGGGTGAGAATTTTTCCCGCGCGCTCCACGATCGCATATCCGCGCGAGACCACGTTTTCCGGATTCAGCGACCGAAGCAGCCCTCCGGCCAGCTCCAAGCGGTGCCGCTCGCGCTCCATCCTGCGTTCCATCGCCGCGCCGAGCCGCGTGGACACCTGTTCGAGCCGGGCTGCGCGCCCCTCGAGAAGCGTCCGCACCGGCGCGGACACCGCCGGAGACACCGTCAGCCGGCGAAACTCCGCCCAGCGGACTTCCTGCCCGCGCAGGAGCGCCTGAGCCAGCCGGCTCCGCGCGCCGTCCAGCGAGGCAGACAGCTCCGAGAGCACCGGCACGGCGAGCTCCGCCGCGGCGGATGGCGTCGGCGCCCGCAGATCCGCCACGAAGTCCGCAATCGTAAAATCCGCCTCGTGGCCGACGCACGAAATCACCGGGATACACGATTCGGCGATTGCCCGCGCGACGACCTCCTCGTTGAACGCCCAGAGATCCTCGATGGAACCGCCGCCGCGTCCGACGAGCAGCACGTCGCACTCGCCGTTCTCATTGAGCCTGCGGATTGCGCGGACGATTTCCGGCGCGGCCGAGGCGCCCTGCACGGCGCACGGCGCGACGAGGATGCCGACGTTCGGATCCCGCCTGCGCGCGACGCGGATCATGTCGCGGATGGCCGCGCCGGTCTCGGAGGTCGCGATGCCGATCTTGCGCGGCAGCATGGGAATCGGCCGCTTGCGCGCCGGATCGAACAGCCCTTCGGCCATCAGCTTCGCCTTCAGGCGCTCAAATCGCGCATAGAGGTCGCCCAGTCCGCTCTGGCGCATGGCGGTGACGTAGAGCTGAAACGTACCGTCCCGCGGAAAGATCGAGGCGCTCGCCGTCAGCGTCACCTTCATGCCGTCCTCCGGCGCGAATTCCAGCCCCATTGCGTATTGGCGAAACATCACGCACTGCACCCGCGCGGAGGCGTCCTTCAGGTAAAAGTAGCGATGCCCGCTGTAATGGTGCTTGTAGCCGGAGATTTCGCCGGTGACCTCGAGGTTGCGCAGGATCGGGTCTCCGGCAAGCAGCCGGCGCGCGTATTCATTCAGCTCCGATACCGTCAGCGACTGCGTGCCGTTCACGGTTCATCCCTCCTCTGCGCGCAAAACGCACGCAAACACGGGCTTCGGTCGAAGTCCGCGTTTGCCGGCAGCGCCGTTCTATCTTCTTTTGCCCGCGCGGGCTTCGCCGCCGCGGCGCGGAGGTCAACTTTCCGTCCCAGACTGCGCTTCCGCCCTGCGCGCGCGAGAGAGATTGCCCAGCACGCCGTTGATAAAAGAAGCGGCCTTTTCGGTCGAATACGTGTTTGCCAGGCTGACCGCCTCGCTGATCACCACGCTCGATGGCACCTCGCCGAGCAGCAGCTCGTAGGTTCCCAAGCGCAGAATCGCAAGGTCGACGCGCGTAATGCGCTCAATCGTCCAACCGCGCGCAAATTCAGAGATCAGGCGATCGATCTCCTCGGCGCGCGCAACCACGCCCTCGAACATGCCGTTCATGTAATCGCTCTCGGCCTCGCCGGGCTGCACCTCCAGCAGGTTCAGGCGCGTTTCCTCGCCGCCGTCGCCGCCCATTTCCCATTCGTAGATCAACTTCATCGCGTGCGCGCGCGCCACTCTTCTGTCCATACTCGGTTCCCCCATCTTAGAGCGCGCCGGCAAGGCATCGCCCCGCCGGCGTCCGTCGCAGAAAGCATTGCGGGGATGTGCAAGGGCACACCTCCGCAAGCATTGCATATCAATTCAGCGTCTCTCTTTTCTCGTCCTCTGCGGATTCCACGCCGCCGTCCGGCGCGCCGTATTCCAGCCCCGCCGGCTCTTCATCCTCGGGAACTTCTGCAGGCGCATAGTCCGCGGCTTCGTCGAGCATCGGTGCGTCCGCTTCCCAATTCTGCGAAGGTTCGCCTTCAGAAACGGCGTCTGGTTCATCCGGCGCCGCCCCGCCAAACTCCTGCGCGGCCGGCGCGGGCTCAGGCTGAATGGGAGGCGCTTCAAATCCGGCCGACTGGACATCCGCGGCAGCGCGCTGCTCCGAGCGCTTCGCCCTGCGGCCCGCCGGCTCCGACGGCGAGACGACCGACTGGATGCTGACCGAAACCGACTGCACGGAGACGCCGCAATTCGATTCGACATACTGCCGGATCGCCCGCTGCATGTTCATCGTAACCGTGGGGACGTGCGAGCCGCTCAGCAGCGCCACGTTGACGTTGATGGCAATGGCGTCGTCGTCCCCGGAGATGGCGATCTTCATCTCGGAAATGCCCTCGACCGCATGAACGGCCTGCTTGACCATCTGCTCCACCGCGCTGACCGAGATGCGCACGCGCCCCGTCTCCGACGAATCCACCGTGATAAAACCGCGATCTGCGCGGCGGGCGTCGCGCTGGAAGATGACCCACGCCGCCGCGGCGCACAGGAGCGCATAGGCAATGGCAAACACGATCAAAAGCGTATGCGCGAGGCCGGCTTCAAACAGTCCGGCGATCCATCGCGGAATGGCGGGAAACGCAACGCACACGAGCAGAATCACGGAAATCAGCCAATGAAAAAACAATATGACCCGCTTGCCAAGGTTCAGCTTCACAACGATTCCTCCCCACATCCGTGCGCGGGCACACCGCTCATTCCGGCTTGCGCGCTTCTTCCGTTTCTTCTCCGTCCATTTCCCCGTCGGCGAAGTCGTCATCGATCATCTCGTCGACCAGCTCGTCCTCCTCGATCAGCCCGTCGTCCGAAGGATCCTCTTCGTTCGCCGCTGGCTCAGCCGCAGGTTCAGTCTCCGCTTCGGACTGCGCCACGGCGTCCTCCGTCTGTTCGAGCATCTTGCGCTGCTGCTCATCCAGCTCTTTCGCGGCGCGCTGCTCGCGCTCAAAGCTGACCCCGGAGACGTGCACGTCCACGGAGTGAACCGTCAATCCGCTCATCGTTTCGATGGCCTTCTTGACGTTCTCCTGAATGCCCCGCGCGACATCCGGCACGGGCGAGCCGTACTCAACGACGATCGTGATGTCAACCGTCACCATATTGCCGTCCAGATCGACGCGCACGCCCTTGGTAAAATTGCGCGTGCTGCGGCGGGAAAACATGTCGGCCAGCCCGGAGGACGGAGAGCTCATGCTCGAAACGCCCTCGACTTCGGTCGCCGCCAAGCCCGCAATGGTCGCCACGACGTCCGTGGCAAACGATACGGTGCCATCTGGATTTTCATCCAGCTTGACATCCGACGGATAATTCTCATTCATAGTGCGAACCTCCTTTTCCCCATCTATTATAGCAGATAATTCCCCAAAGCGCAAATACTTTGCGTCAGCTTGTCAAAAAAGTTTTTGACAAGCTGGTGGACGGGGAAGCCTGCTCCCCCGCCACTGCCACCCTCTCCAGTTTCCGCTGAAATCCTTCGGATTTCCGGGCGCGGAAACTGCAAGGAAGCGATTTTTGCTCTGGGAAATGGGATTTCCCGACGCAAAAATCAGCACCCGCGCCCGACGTACACGCCGTCGGGCGCGATTTTTATGCGAGATGGCTTCGGCCCTCTCGCGCTCTCTTCCGGGGATAGCCGGGCGCAAATACTTTGCGTCAATTTACGGGAATGATTTTCACATTTCCGCCCGAAACGCCGGTTTCGCGCATGACCAGCTCGAGGATGACCGCCGTCTGCTCGCGGGTGAGCGCATCGGTGCGGACGAGCACGTTCACGGAATCGCCGTGCACAGTGGCCAGCACATCTTCAAACCCGCGCACGCTGAGCACGCCCTCGAGCGTCTGCTCCTGTTCGGCCCATTCCATCAATTCCATCTGCCGCGCACGCGCCCGCGTCACGATCTCGTCCGACGAATTCTCAGCATAGACGATCTCGTTGAGCTGGCTCAGCTGCATCTGCCGAAGCTGCTGGCGCTCGGTGCGAAACGCCTCCATCGAATCCGCCGTCGGCCCGACAGCCGGCGCCGACGCCGTGACCGCTTCCCGCGCGGCGCGCACGCCGCCCAAATACCCGCACGCCGCTCCCAGCGCCAGCGCCGCAACCAGCGCGCAAGACAACAGAACCCATCTCCTCCGCATGTCCTTTCCCCTCCTATCCCGCGCGCTGAACGACCTCGACGGCCGACGCCTCGATCCCCAAAAGCGTCTCCACGGCATATTGGATTCGCAGGCAAACGGCGGCATTCCACGCGCCCTCGGCGACCACCAGCACGCCCTCGACCCCGCCTTCAGCATCCTCCGCGACCATGACCTCCACGCGGCCGACGCCCTCGATGGACGCGAGAATCGCCTCGAGCCGGCGCTCCAGATCCGTCTGCGCGCCGGTCGGCTCGATCGCGCCCAGCAGCTGCATGAGCAGGATCGCCACGGCGATGAGCGCCGCGATCCACTCGATCCGGCGCGCGCCCTTCAGAAGCTCCAAGATCCTCTTCATTCCGGAACAATCCTCCCGCGTCAGGGCGCGCCTTCCCGCCGGCGGGACGTGCGTCCAGGGATCAGGCGCACCTTCTTCAATGTCCCGGCAATCAGAAAAGGCGCTGGACCGCATCGACAGCCATGCGGACGATCGCCGCCGCGACCGCCGCGCCGCAGACGAGCCGGAGGCCGCCGGCGCTCTCCCCATCCTCGACGGCGCACTCAACGATGGATGCGATCAGGCAGACCGCCGCAAGGCCGCGCACCGCCGTCCGAAGCCACTCGACCTCCATGCCGACCTCCTTACCGCACGACGTTTCCCGCCGCGCTCATGCAGCTTCCCGTCAGCATCGCGCACAGCAGAAGCGCCGCAAGGCACGCCACCAGCAGCATCTCCGCCGCGCCCGCAAACTGCGCCGCCATCGCCGTCAGCCCGTCGTCGCCCAGCGGTTCCGAGACCGCCGAGACGACCTTCAGCGCAAGCGACGTCAGCGCAATTCGGACGACTGGTGCAAACGAGGCCGCGATCAGCAGCGCCAGTCCCGTCGCGCCCAGCGCATTCTTGACCGAAAAAGCCGTCGAGAGCAGTGAATCGAGCGAATCGGAGACGTTCCCGCCGATGACCGGCACGAGGCTCTCAATGGCGTAGCGCGCCGTCCGCGCGGCGACCGAATCCCGTCCGGCGCCCAGCCTGCCCTGAATGGTCAAGGCGCCGAAGAACGCCGCCAGCAGAAGCCCCGTGCCCCACTGCATCACCTGCCGGAACAGCCCGTACAGCCGCTTCAGCGGGATGCCGTCGGACAGATTGCCGACGATCGCAATCCCCGCGGCGGCGCTCGAAAGCGCGATGCCCCAGCGGCACAGCAGGTTCTGGATCAAGTCGGCGCACACGGCGGACATCGGGGTCAGCGCGGCCGCAGTCGTCTCCGCGCCCGACAGCGCCACCGCGGCGATCATCGCCGGCGCGAGCGCGTCCGAGCAGCGCAGGATCTCGTCCATCAGCGCCTCGGCCTGTCCGGCGAGCTGCGCATAGCATCCGGCCAGCGCGGCGACCGAAGCGGCCCGGCAGACGAATCGAACCGTCCTTCGCGCGGACGCGCCGCCGGGAAGCGCGAGCCGCGCGAGCAGCGAGACGGCGGCCGGAACCGCCAGCGATGCGGCGAGTCCGCCGAGGTCGCCCGCGACCGCGCGCACCGCACCGCCCGCCATTTCGGACAGCGCGGCCGGCGGATCCAGATCCCCTGCCAGCAGCCGCGACAGCGTCCCGGAGACGTCGAATCCCGCCGAATCGCCCGCCTCTTCCAGCGCGTCGAGCTCCAGCGCACCGAGAATCGCCTGCTCCGCCTCCGCGAGCGCACGGGAAGAAGAGCACGCCGGCGAGATCAGCCACGCCAGCAAAACGGCAACACCGGCCATCCGCAGCGCGAACCGCCTCAGCCGCGCGCGAAGGGCGCTATCTTCCGCAAAACTCACGCGCCTCAGCCGAGCACGGAGGACACTGCGTCGGCGATCTGCGCGACGAGCGGCATCGCCATGCCGAGCATCACGATGCGCGTCGCCAGCCGGATGCGCCCCGCCAGCGCCGTTTCTCCGGCATCGCTGCATATCTGCACCCCCATTTCGGAAATGATCGCGATTCCGGCGGCGCGCAGGATGATTTCGCCGCTTTCGTCCCCCAGCGCAGCGAGCTCGAGAAAGCGCTGAAGTCCCTCGACGACCGGCGCGAGCGCTTCGCTCATCAGCAAAAGCGCCGCGACGCCCACCGCCAGGGAAACCGCCATCGCCATCTCCGGACGGTGCACCCGCAAGGACGCGCAGATCATCGCCGCCGCAAGGCAGAGCACGACGATCCGAATGGCCGTCGCCGCCATCGCTCAGAGCGAAAACATCGTGCGGATGGAATTGAGCAGATCGGAGATCATGTTCACCACCATCACCAGCACGACCACCAGCCCGGACAGCGTCGCGAGCATCGCCATGTCCTCCCGCCCGGCGCGCGTGAGAATCTGGGAAATCACCGTCACCAATATGCCGATTGCGGCAATTCTGAAGAGAATGTCGATATCCATCTGCATTCCTCCTTATGGGCGCTCCGCACCTGAAGCGCCCGTCGCACGGCGGGACTGTCTGTGCCTCCGCAAGTGCATCCGCCGCGGCCCGCCAATCGCCGCGCAGTTCGCAAAGCGCATCCGCCCGGAAAGTCTGCGTCCGTTTCGCGGCAAGGCGTTGGGGCAAGCCCTCGAAGCGGACTTTGCACGAAATCCTGTCTTTCCGCCCTCAGATCAGCAGCACGGCAACGGCCAGTCCAACCAACAGACCAACGGCGGTATACAGCCGGCTGACCTCCGCCGCGCGGCTGCGCGCCTCTTCCGCGGCGGCCTCCACGGTGGCCAGGCAGGCGCGGATGGCCTCCTGCTGGCCGGCGCGCCCGCTCTCGCCCAGCCGGTCGAACAGCCTCTCGAGCGCGCGGACATCCCGCCCGGCGAGGCAGTCCCCCTCGCCGCCCCGCCGCCCGGCCGTCTCCCACGCGCGCCGCCACGCCTCCGCCGCGCACGACGCGCCGTCCAGATGATCCGCCGCGAGCGCAAACAGCGAGGATCCGGACTGGCGAAGCGCGCGGTCGAGCGGCTCCTGCAAATGGACGATCTGCACGCGCAGCTGGCGCAGGCCGTCGGCCGTCTCGCGGAGCAACCGCCATCGCCGGTTCGCCGAGCGCGTCATCGCCGCGCCGCACAGGCCGCAGCCAACCACGACCACCGCGGCGAGCGCCAGCTTAAGCGTCACGCCGCGCCTCCGAGCGATCGGATTCCGGCGATCTGCCCCGGCGCGCCGTCGAGCAGCACGGCGATCGAAAAGACGCCTTCCTTCGCCAGCGCGCCGAGCATACCGCCGCGCAGGTCGCCAAAGCCCGATGCGTGGGCCGACGCGACCAGCCGGACGCCCCGGCGCGCCGTCTCGCGCAGCACCTGCGCATCGCGCGCGTTGCCGATCTCGTCGGTGACGATCACGTCCGGCGCCATCGACCGCACCAGCCGCTCCATCGCAAGCGACTTCGGGCACCCATCCGCGACGTCGCTGCGCGCGCCCACGTCGAGCGTCGGCACGCCGTCCATGCACGCGGCCAGCTCGTGCCGCTCGTCCGCAATGCCCACGGAAAACCCGCGCTCGGACAGCAGCCGTGCGGCGTCGCGCAGCATCGTGGTCTTTCCCAGCCCCGGGCGCGACAGCAGGAGCATTCCCCGCGCGTCCGCGGCGAGCATCTGCGCGACGGCTTCTTCGGCGCATCCGCGCACCTCGCGCGCCACCCGGATGCAGGCCGAGCCGATCGCGCGCATCGAGCACCCGCCGCCCGGACGAAGAATGTACGCGCCGCAGACGCCCACGCGGCAGCCGTCGCGCATCGTAAAGAACCCCTGTGCCAGCTCCTCCTCGCGGGCGTAGTAGCTGTGCTCCATCATGCCGCCGAGCAGCTGCCGGAAGCGCTCGGGCGAGATTGCCTCGCCGCAGAAACAGTCCCGCCTTCCCGATACGAGCTGCACCGGCCGCCCTGCGCGCAGGCGCACTTCGGTCAGCGCGCCGCCCTCCCGCTCGATTTGCGCCGACACCTCCGCCGGCAGCAGCTTCGCAACTTCCCTCAGGGACATGGCATCACCCCCATCCGCCTGATGAATCCTATGGCTTGTTCCCGCCCGACATGACCCTCTGCGCCGGATTGCTGAAATTTTCAATTTTCCGGCGCTTCCCCGTTGATTTGGCGCGCGCTTTTCGTTATAATAATCTTTGTGGAGGTGTTATCGATGAAAAAGAGCCCCCGGAAGAAACAGTACAAAATCATGGCGATTGATCCCTATCTTCAGCCATTTTACAACGATATCGAGCTGCGGATGCGCCGGCACGCCGAGACGCGGCAGCGCCTGCTCGGCGACAAGGCCGACCTCGCCGCGTTTGCCAACGGCTACCTCTACTACGGTTTTCACCGGACGGAATCCGGATGGTTGTTCCGCGAATGGGCGCCCGGCGCCGATGAAATCCACTTAATCGGCGACTTCAACGGCTGGAACCGCGAATCCCATCCGCTCACCCGCCGCGAAGGCGGCGTCTGGGAGATCTCGTTGGACGGCGCCGACGCGCTGCGCCATGGCCAGCACGTTCTGTTGCAGATCCGCCGGGGCGGCCAGACGTTCGACCGGATTCCCAGTTACATTCACCGCGCCGTGCAGAACAAAGAGACAAGGCAGTTTGTCGGCCAGATCTGGGCGCCGCCGCGGCCGTTCCACTGGACCGACGGCGGCTATGGCAAGCGCAAGGTCTCGCCGCTGTTCATCTATGAGGCGCACATCGGCATGGCGCAGGAGCGCGAAGGCGTCGGCACCTATCGCGAATTCGCGGACTTCAACCTGCAGCGCATCCGCGATCTGGGCTACAACACCGTGCAGCTGATGGCCGTCATGGAGCACCCCTACTACGCCTCCTTCGGCTATCAGGTCACGAACTTCTTCGCCGCCAGCAGCTGGTACGGCGAGCCTGACGACCTGAAATACCTCATCAACCGCGCGCACGAGATGGGGCTGTTCGTGCTGCTCGACGTCGTGCATTCGCACGCCAGCCCGAACGTCGGCGAGGGATTGAACCTGTTCGACGGCACGGAGGATCAGTTCTTCCTGCCCGGCGACCGCGGCAACCATCCCGCGTGGGGGTCGAAGCTGTTCAACTATGGCAAGCACGAGGTCATCCACTTCCTGCTGTCCAACCTCAAGTTCTGGCTGGAGGAGTATCACTTCGACGGCTTCCGGTTTGACGGCGTGACGTCGATGATCTATCAGGACCACGGGCTCGGCACCGCGTTTACCAACTACAACCAGTACTTCGGCCTGAACACGAACGTCGACGCCATCACCTACCTCCAGCTCGCCAACGAGCTAATCCACGCGGTCAACCCCTTCGCGATCACCATCGCCGAAGAGATGAGCGGCATGCCGGGTATGGCCGTGCCGATCCGCAGCGGCGGCATTGGCTTTGACTACCGCCTGTCCATGGGCATTCCGGACTTCTGGATCAAGCTGCTCAAGGACGTGCCGGACGACAAGTGGGACATGTTCTCGATGTGGTACGAGCTGACCACGCGCCGCCCCAAGGAGAAGAACGTGGGCTACTGCGAATCGCACGATCAGGCATTGGTCGGCGACAAGACGCTGATCTTCCGCATGGCGGATGCGGAGATGTACACCGGCATGGACAAGGCGTACCACTCGCTGACCATTGACCGCGCCATCGCGTTGCACAAGATGATCCGCTTCATCACGCTGACGCTGGGCAGCGAGGCCTATCTGAACTTCATGGGCAACGAGTTCGGCCATCCCGAATGGATTGACTTCCCGCGCGAGGGCAACGGCTGGAGCTTCAAGTACGCGCGCAGGCAGTGGTCGCTGGCGGACAACGGGTATCTCAAGTATCAGTGGCTGGAGCAGTTTGACCGCGCAATGCTGAAGTTCGCGCGCAAATACCGGGTGTTGAACAAGACCGATGTGGTCAACCTCTGGGTCGATCAGGAGAACAAGCTGCTCGCCTACGCCAAGGGCGATCTGATCTACCTGTTCAACTTCAGCCCGAACTACTCCCCGACGGACTTCTTCGTGCCGGCGCACGCCACCGGGGCGGGGCAGTACCGCGCGATCTTCTCGACCGACGAGGTCGATTTCGGCGGCCAGGACCGCGTCAGCGAGCGCTATATCTACTATACGAAAGAGGTCGAAGGGCGCGGCCTCGGGTTCGAGGTCTACATTCCCTGCCGCACGGCGGTCGTATTCCGCCGCGTCGGCGATGCGGAGTGACGCGCGGCGCCCTGTGCACTGGAAGTTACTAAATAGCCATTCCCGTCTAATACGGCAAGCGCGCGAGCGGGCTTCCACCCACTCGCGCGCTCTGCATTTTTTTGACAGACGGAAACGCCCGCGGCTTTTGCTTGAAGCTGCGGGCGTTTGCATGGATCCGGGCGCCATCTGCCTGCAATGCGTCAGGCCTTCTTTACCTTCGGGCCCTTCGGCGTGTCCTCGATGACGTAGCCCTTTTCGAGCACCTCGGCGCGAATGCGGTCGGCCTCGGCGAAGTCCTTCGCCTTCTTGGCCTCGACGCGCTTCTGAACGAGCGCCTTGATCTCCTCGGGCGTCGTATCCGCCTCGCGCATCAGCAGGCCGAGCACGTCGTGCGCCATGATGCCAAGCATCTTCAGTGCCTCGAGGATGACCGCCTTGCACGGCGCGTTGGCGTCGGACAGCGCGGTGTTCATCTCCCGGACGTATTCAAACAGCACGCCCATCGCCTCGGAGGTGTTCAGGTCGTCGCACATGGCGTCGTCGAAGCGGTCGAGGTATTCGTTCGCGCGGTCGACGAACGCCCGCTCGCCGTCGCTCATATCGCGGTCGGGCGCGTGGTCGAGCGCAAAGGCGGCGTTGTCGCGCGCGGTGTAGAGTCGGTCGAGTGCGTTCTTCGCCTGCACGATCAGATCGCGGCTGAAGTTGATGGGGCTGCGGTAGTGCGCAGAGAGCATGAACATGCGGATGACCTCCGGGTCAAACTCCTTCGCGATGTCGCGCACGGTGAAGAAATTGCCGGCCGACTTGGACATCTTCTTGTTGTCGACGTTGATGTGGCCGTTGTGCATCCAGTAGCGCGCAAAGGGCTTCCCGGTCGCGCCCTCGGACTGGGCGATTTCGTTCTCATGGTGCGGGAACACGAGGTCCACGCCGCCGCAATGGATGTCGAACGTCTCGCCCAGATACTTCATCGACATCGCCGAGCACTCGATGTGCCAGCCGGGACGGCCCTCGCCCCACGGGCTCTTCCACGCGGGTTCGCCGGGCTTCTTCGCCTTCCAGAGCGCAAAGTCCATCGGATGGCGCTTGACGTCGCCGACCTCGATGCGCGCGCCGGACTCGAGGTCGTCCAGATCCTGCCCGATCAGCCGGCCGTAGTTTGCCCGCCATGCCTGCGTGTCGAAATAGACGTCGCCGTTCTCGGCGCGGTAGGCGAGCCCGTTCTTTTCCAGCCGCTTGATGAGCGCGATGATCTCGCCAATGTGCTTCGTCGCGCGCGGGTGGACGTCGGCGCGCTGCACGCCGAGCGAATCGGCGTCCTCAAAGTACGCCTCGATGTAGCGCTCGGCGATGGCGTCGACGGTCGTGCCCTCCTCGTTTGCGCGGCGGATCATCTTGTCGTCGATGTCGGTGAAATTCTGGACGAACTTGACCTCGTAGCCCAAATGTTTGAGAAACCTGCGCAGCGTATCGAAGATGATAAACGGGCGCGCGTTGCCGATGTGGAAATAGTTGTAGACCGTCGGCCCGCAGGAATAGATCCCCACCTTGCCCTCGTGGAGGGGAACGAACGGCTCCTTCTTGCGGGTCAGCGTGTTGTAAATCATCATCTGCTTCATGCGTCTGCTCCTTTCCAAATACAAAGAGCCGCGCCTCGACAGAGGCGTGGCTCGCGGTTCCACTCTGCATTGTACTCAAGTGCGGTAACGGGGCAACCGTCCGCGCCTACTGAATCGGCGCGAAAGCTCACGGGCGCACGCTTCGGCCGCCTCCCGCCCGGCGGCTTCCAGCCTGCGGCCGCCGTTCTCTGTGCGCGGGGAAAAGCGCCTACTCCTCCCGGTCATCGCCTTTGCTTTGCAAATTCTGCACCGCGCGGAGAATCCTCCTCCGCACGAAATCTGCCCTTTCATTATATCGCCCCTGCGGCATTTCGTCAAGCCGGAACGCGCGATTTAACCGTGAATGCCCGCCCGGATCCGCGGCGCGGCCTTCCCTCTCGCAGCACAGCTGCACCGCGGCGGCACCGCGGCATCCGGCGCTCGCTTCCACAGTCTCAGTCCCTGGGCGCAAGCTGATTCAGCATGAATTCGTGCAGCAGGCCGTTGGTCGCGAGGACGTCGCCATCGCGCCAGTCGGCGTCCGCCGTCCAGCCCGATGCGCGCCCGCCGGCTTCCTCGAGGATGACGACGCCGGCGGCCAGATCGTAGATGTGCAGGCCCAGCTCGAAGAAGATCTCCGAGCGCCCGCAGGCGACGCAGCAGAGCGCATAGGCCGCGGAGCCGAAGCGGCGGATGTCGCTGATCCGATCGAACAGATCCGGCAGCAGGCGCATCGTCCGGTCGCGGTTGGGCTTGCAGCGATGCCCGTAGCCGAGGTGCGCGATCGCCTGATGCGGGTCGGAAATGTCCGAAACGTGGATGGGCTCGCCGTTGAGCGTCGCGCCCTCGCCGCGAATCGCGCAGAACATCTCGTCGTTGTCGGGCATGTAGACGCAGCCGATCTGCATCACGCCGTCGTGCTCATAGCCGATGGAAATCGCATAGCCGTGGTGGCCGCGCATGAAGCTCTGCGTGCCGTCGATGGGATCGACGATCCAGCGGCCCGCCGCGCGCTCCGCGCCGCCGCTCTCCTCGCCCAGGAATTCGTCCTCCGGGAACACGCCCAGCAGGGCCGAGCGAAGCGCCTGCTCTGTCTTGACGTCCATTTCGGTCACATAGTCGTTGTCCGCCTTGGCGCGAACCTGAATCCGCCCGTGGTGCCTGAGCGCCTCGCCGGCCTCGCGCGCAGCGCGCTCCGCCACGGCGAGCCTTGCGTGAAGATCCACCATAAATCGTCCCTCTTTTCGCAAAATCGGTTGCGGCCGCGGCCGCAAATATGCTATAATGGTACAGAATTGGAATTTTCGCCGCGCTTTTCCGGCAGCTTCTACGCCAATTCGCATCTGAATTATATCACAAACCGAAGCTGGGTGGTGTTATTTTCATGAAAATGATCAGCTGGAACGTCAACGGCCTGCGCGCGGTGCTCAAGAAGGGCTTTTACGAGAGCGTCGCGTCGCTCGACGCCGACGTCGTCTGCCTTCAGGAGACGAAGATGCAGAAGGGGCAGTGCGACATCGACCTGCCCGGCTATGAAGCCGCGTTCAACTTTGCCGACCGCAAGGGCTATTCGGGCACGGCGGTGTTTTCGCGCGTGCCGCTGAAGAACGTCCGGCTGGGCATCGGCATCGACGAACACGACCACGAGGGCCGTGTCATCACCTGCGAATTCGATTCGTTCTACCTCGTATGCTGCTACACGCCCAACGCGCAGAACGAACTCAAGCGCATCGACTACCGCATGCGCTGGGAGGACGACTTCCGCAAATATCTGGTCGATCTGGACAGGATAAAGCCGGTCGTGCTCTGCGGTGATCTGAACGTCGCGCACGAGGAAATCGACCTGAAGAACCCCAAGACGAACCACAACAGCGCCGGCTTTTCCGATCAGGAGCGCGGGAAGTTTACCGAGTTGCTCGCCGCCGGTTTCGTGGACAGCTTCCGCTATTTCTATCCGGACGTCACCGGCGCGTACAGCTGGTGGAGCTACATCGGCGGCGCGCGGGCGCGCAACGCGGGGTGGCGGATC
>MHCFC02800__coassemble_552_pt1 | contig 25332 bp, 18 predicted proteins | sample MHCFC02800__metabat2_low_PE_014 | metagenome-assembled genome bin MHCFC02800 | reverse complement strand
TGGTTTGCGGCAGGTTCCTCAAATGGGAACCTGCCGCATAGGTCTTCGCCGCTTGGCCGGTCAGTTCTGACCGGCGAACTTCTGGCGAACCTGGTCGATCTTCTTCTGCTCGACCTGTTCGGTCGGGTACCAGCCCTTGGACGCCATCTTCTTGTAGGTCGCGTCCTGCATGTTGAGGCTGGCGTTGAGCGCGTCGCCGAACGCGCAGTGGACGTTGGGCGTGGCGGACTCGATGGCACCGTGCATATACAGGTCGCAGACGCCCTTCGTAGTCAGCAGAATGTTCTCCATGATGGCCTGATCGTTCATGTCGGTTTCCTCCTTACACAAGCTGGAAGAACTGTCCGAACAGCTCGGTGTGCTTCTGCATCATCTGCTGGACGAAGTTCTTCAGGTCGGGGTCGGACAGGTTGGCAATCGCCTGCTGGCACTGCGACCTGAGGAATTTCTCATGGCCGAGCGCATCCTCCACATAGAGCAGCTCCTTGGAACTCATGTCAATCACCTCCGAGCGTATTGTGCCCCGCGCTCCGGAATGTCATGCAGAAATCGGGCTTCGCGTCGCGAAGCCTGCGAATTCCCTTCGCAAAGGCGGGCAGAAGGGCCGCGCGATGTTGCGGCTTTTTTAAGCGGTTCTTTTGGCGCCGTTTCAAATTCTGATATGCGCCGATTCCGCCGTCACGGCAAGGTTTAGGTCAGGCTGCGCTGCTGAATTGTGGCGGCGTTTCACTTCTTCACAGAAAATTCAAAAACTTCTTGAAAAAACCCATTGACCGGTTGTAACAATCGGAAATTATAATCGGTAGCAACAAGCGATTGAATCCGCCTGACGATCGCGAAGAGCCGTGTACAGCGCGGGTGTTCAGGAGAAGGGGACGGATTCAGGCCCCTCTGCCATCTGCCGGAACGGGCGGTGTCCCGCTATGCGGCAAGGCGGCGGAGGCAAGCGGTCGCCGGAATTTCGCAGGTTGAATCAATTCACAAGGAGGCAATCACGATGGAAACAAAGCGAAGCCAGAGACTGGAGGATGTATTTCAGGGTACGGCCAGCCGTTTAGCTGCCACAGATCCGGAATGGGTGGGCATTGCCGCTGCATTTTCGCAGCGGGAAGTCCCCGATGCCAGCCGGCTGACCGAGCGGGAGCGGATGCTCTGCATTCTATCGGCGCTGCTGGGATGGCAGGGGATGGGCGAGTACCGGCACATGCTCTGCGCCGCGCTGAACGGCGGCCTCGATCCGGTGGCCGTCAAGGAGACGGTTTACCAGGCCACGGCCTATCTGGGGATAAGCCTTCTCATCGCACCGGCGGCGGATGGAGATTCCAATACGGCTACGGTATTTGAGAGGTCTCCCCTTCTTGCCGCCAGCCGCCCCGTAGAATTCCGCCTGAAATCGGCAAATCGCATCAGGGCGGATGGAATGCATCTTCTGTACACAGTGCTCCATCCGGAGAGAAGGCAAGTGCCGATATGAAGCGCAGGGTCTCTTTCCTGCTGCTTTGCGCAGCGGTATGGGTTGCCCTGAGCGGCTTTGCGGATCCGGAGGCCTCCCGGGCGAATCCTTCCGGCGCATCTCCGGCGTCCAGCCAGGCGGCGCCGGCAGAGGCTTCCACGGCGCCAGCCGGCCCCGCATCGCAGCCGCCCTATGCCTACGAAACGCAGGAGCTGTATGCGATGCGGGAAGGGAACCGGATTTATGGCGTGGTATACATTCCTCAGGACGCCGGCGAGAAGATAGGTCCATGCCTTGCCGCCCCTGTTCCACGCGGCTTCCATCGCATATCTCTCGTCAATCAGGGCGCAGAGCTTCTCCCATACCTCGTATAAGGGCTTTCCGACCAGCGCGGTCATCTGTTCTGCATTGGGGATGATGTCGAGCATAACGGCCTCCTTTGTGTGGCCAGATAGGTCGGGTTGACGATGCCGTTTCCGGACGTTGCCGGGGACGGCGAAACCGTAAATTTCCCGGCCGGGAATGGACGGCGGCGCTTCGCGGCGATTGCGGTCCCGGCCGCTTTTGCGCGCAGCGGCCGGGGCGTCTCGGCGGATTGTCAGCTCAGCTCCTTCTTTCCGGTGTACAGCTCGTAATAGCGGCCCTTCTGGCGCAGGAGGTCGTCGTGGTCGCCGCGCTCGATGATCTCGCCGTTTTCCAGCACCATGATGGCGTTGGCGTTTCGGACGGTGGAGAGCCGGTGGGCGATGACGAAGGTCGTGCGGTTTTCCATCAGCCGGTCCATGCCCTTTTCGATCAGGCGCTCGGTGCGGGTGTCGACGGAGCTGGTGGCCTCGTCGAGCACGAGGATGGGCGCCTTGCTCAGCGCGGCGCGCGCGATGTTGAGCAGCTGGCGCTGGCCCTGCGAGAGGTTCGCGCCGTCGCCCTCGATGACGGTGTTGTAGCCGTCGGACAGGCGGCGGATGAAGCCGTCCGCGCTGGCGGTCCTGGCCGCGGCGATGACCTCCTCGTCGGTGGCGTCGAGCCGGCCGTAGCGGATGTTCTCCATGACGGTGCCGCTGAACAGGTGCGTGTCCTGCAGCACCATGGCGATGTTGCGGCGCAGTGTATCGCGCTTGAGGCTGCGGATGTCGATGCCGTCGATGGTGATCGTGCCGGACTCGATGTCGTAGAACCGGTTGAGCAGGTTGGTGATGGTCGTCTTGCCCGCGCCGGTGGAGCCGACGAACGCGATCTTCTGCCCCGGCCTGGCGTACAGCGAGATGTGCTTGAGCACCGTCTTGCCGGGATTGTAGCCGAAGGTGACGTCGTCGAGCACGACGTGCCCCTCCAGACGCTCGGGATCGGCGGCGTCCGGCGCGTCCGGGGCCTCGGGGTCGAGGTCCATGATGCGGAACACGCGCTCCGCGCCGGCCAGCGCCGCGAAGATCGTGCTCATCTGCTGCGAGAGCTCGCTGATCGGGCGGGAGAACTGGCGCGAGAAGTTGACGAAGATCGCCAGGCCGCCGACGTCGAACCGCCCCAGCGCGCAGAGCACGCCGCCGACGCCCGCCGTGAGCGAATAGGTAATCTGGCTGGTGTTGCCCATGATCGGACCCATCACGCCGCCGAAGAACTGCGCCTTCTGCTGCTTGCCGCGCAGGTCGTCGTTGAGCAGGCCGAACTCCTCCTCGCAGACGTCCTCGTGTTTGAACACCTTGACGACCTTCTGGCCGGCGACGTTTTCCTCGATGTAGCCGTTCAGCGCGCCGAGCGCCGCCTGCTGGGCGACGTAGTACTTGCGGCTGTGCTTCATCAGGACGCCGCCGCCTTTGGCGAATATCGGAATGAAGGCCAGCGTGATCAGCGTCAGCCAGAAGTTGGTGTAGATCATGATCGCCAGCGTGCCGACCAGCGTCAGCAGGCCGGAGAACAGCGAGGTGATGGACGTGTCGAGCATGGTGCCGATGTTGTCCACGTCGTTGGTGAAGCGGCTCATGATCTCGCCATTGGATTCGTTGTCGTAGAACCGCACCGGCAGGCCCTGCAGCTTGTCGAACAGGTCGTTTCGGATCTTCTCGATGGAGTTTTGCGACACGGAGATCATCAGCCGGCTCTGCAGATAGGTGGCCGCGACGCCGACCAGATACACGCCGGCCAGCACGCCGAGGGTCGCGAGCATGTAGGCGATGCGGTCGGCGGCGGGGGTGGCGCTGTCCGCGATGGCGTTGATGAGCGGGCGAACCATGTAGGAGCCCGCCAGCGACGCGCCCGTGCTGAACAGCATGCAGAACAGCACGCAGATCAGGCGCTTTTTATAGTGGAACACATAGGAGAGCAGCCGTCCGATCACGCGCCTGGCGTCCTGCGGCTTGCCGGTGGCGAAGCCGCGTCCCGGCCCGCGCCCGGGGCCGCCGTGCCGGGGAGGCTGCGCCGCGCCCTGCGCAGGGCGGTCGCCGACGCCGCCGTAGCGGCTTCTGAGGTTGTCGAGCGTTCTTCCGGCCATTACGCTTCCTCCTTCCGGTCCATCTGGGAGTAGTAGATTTCCTGATATTCGCGGTTGGACGCGAGCAGCTCGGCGTGGGTGCCGACGCCGGTGATGCGGCCCTCGTCCATCACGACGATCTTGTCCGCGTCCATCACGGAGGTCACGCGCTGGGCGATGACGATCTTCGTCGAATCGCGCAGCTCGTTGCGGAAGGCCGCGCGGATGCGCATCTCGGTGGCGGTGTCCACGGCGCTGGTGGAATCGTCGAGGATGAGGATCTTCGGCCTTTTCAACAGCGCGCGGGCGATGCACAGCCGCTGCTTCTGGCCGCCGGAGACGTTTGTGCCGCCCTGGTCGAGCACGGTCTGGTAGCCCTCGGGGAACTTCCGGACGAAGTCGTCCGCCTGCGCGGACTTCGCTGCTTCGGCGATGGCCTCCACCGGCGCGTCCGCGTCGCCCCAGCGGAGGTTTTCCTCGATCGTGCCGGAGAACAGCACGTTCTTCTGCAGCACCATACCGACGCCGTCGCGCAGCTTGACCAGATCGTAGTCGCGCACGTCGATGCCGTCAACCAGCACCTCGCCCTCGTCGACGTCGTACAGCCGCGGGATCATCGACACCAGCGTCGTCTTGCCGCAGCCGGTGGAGCCGATGATGCCGACCGTCTCGCCGGGGCGGATGGTCAGGTTGATGTTGTCGAGCACCTTCTCGTCGCTGGTCTTGTAGTAGCGGAAGGAGACGTTTTTGAATTCCACCTCGCCGCGCGCGACGGAGCGCTCGCGGTGCGCGGCGCGCTCGTCGGTCAGGTCGATCTTTTCGTCGAGCACCTCGGAGATGCGGCGGGCGCTCGCCACCGTTCGGGAGCTGTTCATGAACACCATCGTCAGCATCATCAGCGACATCAGAATCTGCGTGACGTAGTTGATGAACGCCGTCAGGTCGCCGACCGCCATCGTGCCGCCGATGACCTGCTGCCCGCCGAACCAGATCACGGCTAGGATCGTGAAGTTCATCACGAGCATCATCGCGGGCATCATCATGATCACGACGCTCAGCGCGCGCATGGTCGTGCTCTTCAGGTCGCCGTTCGCCTGGGCAAACCGCTCTTTCTCAAAGTCCTCGCGCACGAACGACTTGATGACGCGCACGTTCGTCAGGTCCTCCTGGATCTTGTTGTTCAGGCCATCCATCTTCGCCTGCATCCGCGTAAACCGCGGGAAGCCCGTGCGCACGACCGTCACGATGATCACCGCCAGCAGCGGGATCGAGACCGCCAGCACGACGGCCAGCGAGGGGTTCATGGCGATGGTCATGATCAGCGCGCCGATCAGCATGCCCGGCGCGCGGAGGCACATGCGCATCAGCATGTTGATCATGTTCATGATCTGGGTGACGTCGTTGGTCAGGCGCGTGACCAGCGAACCGGTGGAGAAGTGGTCGATGTTTGCAAACGAGAACTTCTGAATCTTGCTGTAGACGTCGCGGCGCAGGTCGGCCGCGTAGTTGACCGACGCCTTCGAGGCGAAGTACGCGCCGCCGACGCCGCCGGTCATCATCAGAACCGCCGTCAAAATCATCAGCCCGCAGACGCCGGCGATGTACCAGACGTTCTGCTCGGCGATGCCGACGTTGACGATGCTGCCGTACAGGCTCGGCAGCAGAATCTCGCCGAGCACTTCGACGATCATGCACAGCGGCCCGATGACGAAGTAGCGCGCATACGGCCTCGCATAGTGGAGCCATCTCTTCAAGGTCAAACACTTCCTTTTTTATTCGTTTTGCGATTCTATCCTGCGCAGGTTCTCCAGTACGCGGCCGAGCAGCGCGATCAGCCGGTCGATTTCGGCGTCGTCCATCTCCGAAAAGCAGCGCAGGTCAAATTCATCGAACGCCTGCTCGGTTTCAGCGATGATCTTTCGCCCCTTGGGCGTAATTTCGATGTCGTTGCGGCGCGAATCGGTCGCGTTTTCCGCACATGTGATGTAGCCGCCGGCGGTCAGGCCCTTCAGCGCGCGCGCCATGTAGGCGGGACTGACGTCCAGCCGATCGGCCAGCTCGCGCTGGGAGAGCGCGCTTGTGGCGTGGCTCAGGTGCATCAGCAGCTTGCGCTGCCCGCGGTGCAGCCCCGTGTCGCCAAACAGCTTTTCGATGTTGCGGTGATGCGATCTGGACGTGCGAATCAGCAGGTCGATCGCCTGCCGGACCCGGGCGTCGCGCCCGGTGGGTTCAGACATGGAAAACTCCCCTCCATTCATTGATTAACTTGTTGATGATTAACATGATAACTATTATAGCACGGATGCCTGCGCGCCGCAAGACAGAAAATGTCAAAAATATGCGTGCACCGTAAAATCCAGCCATTTTTTTCCGGTATACGAACAAAGCTGGGCAAACCCGTGTCTAATAGATGTCAACCATTCTCGCGAAGGGAGATTGAAATCATGAGAAAGCTATTGTGCGCCGCCCTTGCAGCCTGCCTGTTGGCGCAGTGCCCGGCCGGCTTTGCAGAGGATGCGGCTCTTCCCGGGATTCAGAGCGAGGCGCCTGAAGTGTCCGCGCCCGAAACGCCGGAGGCAGTCTCCGAAACGCCGACATCCGCACCTGCGACGCCGACGTCCGCACCTGCGACGCCAACTCCCGCGCCTGCGACGCCGACGCCTGCGCCCGCGACGCCGACGCCTGTACCCGAGACGCCAACCCCTGCGCCTGCGACGCCAACCCCCGCACCCGAGACGCCGACGCCCGGCCCGTCCGCGAGCGCGGAGCCGTCGGTCTCGCCCAATCCGTCCGCGAGCGCGGAGCCGTCGGTCTCACCCGATCCGTCTGCGAGCGCGGAGCCGTCGGCCTCGCCCGATCCGTCCGCGAGCGCGGAGCCGTCGGCCTCGCCGGCGCCGACCGTTCCCGCCGACGCCGAGGCGTGGATGATGGCGGACGGCAGCCTCGCCTATGGCAAGCTGTCCGAAATGATCGCGATGGCGCAGCCGGGCGCGGAGATCGTGCTGCACACGGCGGAGCCGATGTTCGTCGAGGATGCGCCGCTGAAGAAGCTGTCGGAGCTGAAGCTCCTGATCGACGGGGAGGTGTTCACCGGCGCGCAGTTCCGCATTGCCTGTTCGCTGGAGGACCCGAAGCAGGTCGAAGCGCCGGTGGAGCTGGACATGGCCGAATTCGCGCTGGCTGAGGAGGACGACGTGCTCGACCTCTACTTCTGGGTTGTGCGCATCGACCCCGCCGCGACGCCTACGCCGGCGCCGGGCGGCGAGGTGACGATCGGCGTCGAGTCGGACAACCACGTCGATGGCGCGTGGACGAATGTCCCGCCGGTGTTCACGCTCTCGGGCATGCCCGAGGAGGGAACGTGGAGCTATGCTGCGGTGGTCTACGACGAGCGCATCGCCGTGCTGTCCGGCAACACCTATGAGTCGGCCGAAGAGGGCGCCTACACGCTGCGCTTCGCGATCCTCGACGCCGTGGGCGACATCGCCGATGCCTCCGAACTGTACAACGTCTGGCTGGACCGCACGCCGCCCGCGGTGACCGCGGCGGTGGACGAATCGCTCAGCTATACGCTCAACCTCTCGGCGACGGATGAGTTGTCCGGCGTCGATGCCGTGTCGGTCGACGGCGGCGCGGTCTGGCTGACGCCGCAGGCCGACGGCGCGTTTGTCTACACCGCGCCCGGGGAGACGACGCTCGAGCCGGGCATGGTGCAGGTGCGGGACAAGGCCGGGAATGTCTGGCTGTCCGCCGAGAGCTATTCGCTGACCGCGGTTTCCGGCGGCGGGGACTTCGGCTTTGGCGGCGGCGGTGGCGGCGGTGGCGGCGGCGGAGACGGCACGCCCCCGCAGCAGCACGCCAGCGGCGACGGCGAGGAGGAGGCCGATTACGGCACGCTGCCGCTCGAGCTGCCCGACGGGCCGATGACCGATCTGACCCTTGGCGAAACGCAGCTGCCGCTGTCGCTTGAGCTGGCCGCGGCCGAAGGCTTTGACATTCCCGACCACTTCCAGCCGCAGTTTACCGCGGAGCTGGCGGCGTGGACGTCCGGCGAATCGGACGGACCGGCCGCTTCGGACGCGGGCGGCGATGCAGAGGAAGCGGACGGAGAGGAGCCGAATGGGGAGGAGGCCGCGCCCGCGCCGGACACGCTGATCCTCACCGCGGTCGAGGAGCCGAACCTCGGCGACCGCTTTGAGTACCGCTGGAACTTCAACGGCGAGGTCTGCCGGCTGCTGTCGAACAGCGGCATCCGGTATCTCGCGCTGGCCGTCGGCGACGACATGACCGTGCTGCCCACCGAGGGCTTCACCGGCGGCACGAAGTACACCGAGCTTCGGATGCTCGGCGTGTCCACCCGCAAGTTTGACTACGTCGTGGCGATGACGTTCAACCTCGATCCCGACCACATCCCGATGCTCTCCGAGATGGATTTCTCCGAGAACTGCGACATCGCGATCCAGACCGAGGTCGAGGAGATGAAGTATGTGCTGAGCGCCGAGCCGCGGGGCGAGATGTACTATTACGGCGTCTGCGTCGGGCCGAAGGACATGATGGAATTCCCCTATGGCGAATACCGCAAGGACGCCGGCCATGCGCAGTGAGCGCCGCGCGTCCGATTCAATCCGAAGAGGAGGAGCATCCATGAAAAAGAGCATACGCCGCGTCGCGCTGCTGACCGCGGCCCTGATGGCGCTGTCGGGCGCGGCGGCGCTGGCGGAACTGTCGTTTGCGGGGCATGTGGTCGCAGAGACGACGGACACCGTCAACGCCCCGTTCGGCGGGCTGGTGGACAGCGTCGACGTCCGCGCGGGCGACACGGTGGGAATCGGTGATCCCGTCGCCACGCTGGAGACGACCAAGGTCTACGCCACGGCCGACGGCGTCGTCGGCGGCGTCTTTGCCGAGCCGGGCGACGACACCGAGGGCATCGTCGAGCGCTACGGCGCGGTGGTCTACATCGAGCCGACCAACCGCTATACCGTCTCGGCCACGACGGAAAAGGCATACAACAGCAGCGAGACGAAGTACGTCCACATTGGCGAGCGGGTCTACCTCTCCTGCACCAAGGACGGCACCCACACCGGCACCGCCGTGGTCACTTCTATCGGCGGCTCCGCCTCCAGCGGCGGCGATTCCGGCGACACCGGCGGTTCTTCCGGCAGCAGCGGCGGCATCACTTCCTATACATTGGAGATCACGGGCGGCGAGTTCTACATGGGCGAGACCGTCGGCATCTTCCGCAGCCGGGATTATGATTCCAGCTCGCGCATCGGCCGCGGCACGGTGGAACAGAACGCCGCCATCGCCGTCAAGGGTTCCGGCAGCGTGCTGAAGATGCACGTCTCGGTCGGCGATCCGGTCGAGCGCGGCGAGCTGCTGTTCGAGACGGTCACCGGCACGCTCGACGGGCTGTACGCCGTGGACAACCGCATCGTCTCCAACGTCGCCGGCGTGGTCGCGTCGGTCGACGCTGCGCCCGGCACGTCCGTCGAAAAGGGCGCCAAGCTCATCACCGTCTATCCGGCCGGATCGTTCCAGATCGAGGTGCATGTGTCCGAGCTGGACCTCAACGCCATCCACGCCGGGGACAAGGTCGATATCGAGTTCGACTGGGATACCGACGGCACGCACCGCGTGACGGGCACGGTCGCGTCGATCTCGCGCGTCAACGTCGGCAGCGGATCGAGCGAGGAGGGCGGAAGCGCCGCCCCGTCCGGCGACGCGGAGTACAGCGCTTACATCGACTTCGAGGCGGACAGCACGGTGCGGCTCGGCCTTTCGGCGATGGTCTACTTGGCCGGATCCGGCGCGCCGGACGAGGCCGCCGGGTAAACCGGCAGAGGCGGGCGCCAGCGCGCAGGGGCGCCCGCCGTCCTTTCCCGATTTTCCTGTGCGGCAAATAAAGTGAAGCGGTGAATTGAAGAAAAAGAGGTGAAGAATCATGAAAGTGAAGCGGATGATTTCCCTGTGGCTCTGTCTGCTTATGCTGGCGGCGCTTCCGGTGTCCGCGCTGGCGGCGGAGGGCGACGTGCTGCTGCCCTGCGGCGCGCCGGAAAACGCGATTCCCGAGTACATCCTCTCGTCGCATCCCGTTGGCAATGCGCTGTATCTGTTCGGCATGGACGGCGGGCTGTACGCCGTCGCGCCGGGCGCGCCCGAGCCGAGGGCCTATGCGCTGGCCGGGGATCTCGAAGCTCCCCAGTACGGCTGCCTGCTCGCCCGCGGCGAACAGCCGATGCTGCTCAATTTGTCGACCGACGGCACGCAGTCGCAGGCGGCGCTCTACGCGCTCGAACTGGAGGATGGGACTGCGCGGGCCGCGATGGTCGGAACGGTCGATCTCGGCGGCGGATATGCCGTCGAACGCGCCCTCTCGCTCGGCGATACCGCGTTGCTGGTCGTCAGCCAGGCGGGCGGCGTGCGCGAGCTGCGTAGGCTCAACCTGGCCGACGGCTCGACCGCGCCTTCGCAGTGCGACATCGGCACGATCTATGCCGCCGCGCCGTACACGGGCGGACGCGCGCTGCTCTGCGAGGCGCGGGGCGAGGACTTCCGGTTCCTCGCCTACGATCCCGCCGCCGACGCGGTCGAGGTGCTCGGCGAGGTGGATAGATGGTACGGCGCGCTGGCCTGCGATCCGGCGACGGGCGCGGCGTACTGCGCGCGCGACGGCGAAATCTACCCGCTCGATCTCGCGACCGGCGCGCTGGGCGATGCGGTCGCGGCCGCGCCGGCGTCCACTTCGCCGGAGGCGGCGGCGTGGATCCTTCCCTCTGGCCACTTTGCCTTTGCCTACATGGACACCTGCGCGCTGGTCGGGCTGGATCCCGCCGGGTTTGCCCAGGCGCGGCGGCTGACGATCGTGGATGAATCCTCGGTTCCGTGTCTGGACAGCGCCTACTACGCCTTTGCCAATGAACGCGGCGACGTCACGGTGACGCTCTCGCACGCCGATGTTGACGATCTGGTCGGCAAGATGCTCAGCCAGGATTCTTCTGCGGACATCTACGTGCTGCCCACGTCGCACGAGGCGTTTGCGGCCGCGCGCGACCGCGGCTACATGGCCGACCTGACCCAGAACCCCGCGCTCGCCGCGCTGGCGGAGCGGCTGCATCCCGGCCTGCGCGAGGCGCTGTCCTCGAACGGCGCGTTCGCGGCGCTGCCGGTGGACGCTTATTTCTGGCAGATGCGCGTGAATGAAAACGCGCTGGCCAAACTCGGCAGGACGCTGGACGACGTGCCGCGCAACTGGTCGGACTTCGTGGACTTTCTGATCGAACTGCAGGCGGACTTTCCGCAGGACGGCTCGCTGACGCTCATGGGCGCGGACGTGGACGAGATCGAGGCGCGCGAGGCGATGTTCTTTGCGATCTTCGACGCCTATCAGCGGATGGTGCTCGACGATCCGTATTCCGTGGATGCGCAGGCGATGGTCGACATCCTGACCCGGCTCGAACAGGTCGACTTCACGCGGTTCGGCCAGCCCGCCGCGGAGCGCTCCGAGGGCGATGGCACGGCCACCGCGGCGGTCTCGGTCTCCGCGTGGGGTCCGGCGGACTATGACCCGGATTCGGTGCTCCTGACGATGTACTCCGGCTGTACGCTGGCCTCCGTCGAGGATGCGGAGGGCACGCTGATGGTGATGTCGCTCAAGCCGGACGCATCCGCGCGGCTCGAGATGGAGTGCTACGTGGCGTTCGTCAATCCGTACAGCGAAAACCTCGACCTCGCGCTCGCCTTCATGGAGACGCTGGCCGAAAACCTGCCCGACGAGGTGCTCTATGCGATCTGCGCCGACCTGACCGAGCCGGTGCCCGATCCGAACTACGAGGAGCGGCTGGCAAACGCGCAGGCCGAGCTGGAGCGCGCCCGGCAGGAGCTGGCCGAAGCCGACGAGATCGACCGGCAGGCGCTGGAGGACTCGGTCGCGCGAATCGAGCGGTACATCGCAGATATGGAGAGCGAGCAGATGCTGATCTCCGAGGGCGAGATCGCATGGCTGCGCGCGAATGCCGGCGGGCTGGCGCTCGAAGGGCAGAACTGGCTGTATGCCGACGAGTCCGGCGAGGCCTATGCGCTCGTGCGCCAGTACTGCGACGGCAGGATCGACGCCCAGCGCCTGATGGACGGCATCGACGGCAAGATCCGCATGATGATTCTGGAACAGGGCTGATGGAATTTATGTATGCGGCTTCGCCGCAGGCGGCCGGCGGCGCAAATTTCCGCCGGCCGATCCCGCGCCGCGATGGGCGGCGCTGAAAGAAGGTGTTTTCAATGAAAAAGGTCGTTTGTCTTGTGCTCTGCGCGCTGCTGCTGGCGGCGCTTCCGACGTCCGCGCTGGCCGCGGAGGGCGACGTGCTGCTTCACTGCGGTTCGCAGGAGGACGCGATTTCCGGATATATCGATACCGCGTGCGCCGTGGGCGACACGCTGTACATGGCCGATTATGAGGGCGCGATCTATACCATTTCCCCCAGCGATGTGGAGCCGAAGCGCTATGCGGGCCTGAGCGAGTACGGCGAGCTCGACTATAACGAATACGTCACGCGCTTTCTGCTGAGCGACGGCGAGCGGCCGCTCGTGCTGTCGTTCCGCGGCGACGCCGGCGAATTCAAGGAGGCCGCGCTGTTCGCCCTCGAACTGTCCGACGGCGCAGCGCGGGTGGAAAAGCTGAAGGATGTCTCCAATACGCTCGAATACAACGGCTTCCGCAGCGCCGTCTCGCTGGGCGAGTACGCGCTGATTCGCTGCTACGGCATGAATGGCGAGGATGGCCTCGCGCGGTTCAACCTGAGCGACGGCACGCTCGAACCGGCGACGTTTGCCCATGGCGACATCTACGCGCTCACGCCCTACACCGAGGGGCGAGCGCTCATCGAGGTGTACGACTACGACCAGCCGACGGCTGTCCGCTTCTACACCTACGATCCGGCGACCGATACCTCGGAGGAACTGGGCACGGTCGAAATCGAGGAATACGAGCCGCTGGGCACGCTGGTCTGCGACCCGGCAAACGGCGACGTCTACTGCGTCAAGGGCGGCGAGATTCGCTCCATCGATCTGACGACGGGCCAGCTCGGCGATCCGCTTGCGAGCATACCGGCCGACAATTTGGACAACGCGTGGATCCTGCCCTCGGGCTACTTCGCCTGCGCATCCAGCGGGGTGTGCGCTCTGCGCAATATTCGCGGCGGATCGATGGAAGTGCGCCGGCTGGTGATCGCCGATAATTCCTACGAGAGCAGCGTCGAGCGCAGCTACTATGCCTTCCAGAGCGAGCACGGAGAGGTGAACGCCGTGCTCTCGCGCGACGACATGGGCGATCTGATTGAGAAGATGATGAACCGCGATGCCTCTGTGGACATCTACGTCATCCAAGCCTCCTCGGCGGAGTTCGAGGCCATCCGCGACCGCGGCTACATGGCCGATTTGACGCAGAGCGAAGCCCTCACCGCGCTTGCGGAGCGGATGTATCCGACCCTGCGCGAAGATCTCTCCTCCAACGGCGCGCTTGCGGCACTGCCGGTGAGCGCCTATTTCTGGCAGATGTATGTCAACGAAGCCGCCTGGGAGAAGCTCGGAAAGACGGCCGCCGACGTGCCGTCGAACTGGTCGGATTTCCTCGATTTCCTGATTGAGCTGCAGACCGATTTTCCGCAGGACGGCTCTGTGACGCTGCTGGATCCGTACAATGACGCGGCCATGGCGCGCAGGGAACTGCTCAATGCGATCTTCGAAAACTACCAGCAGATGCTGGCGCGCGATCCCGATTCGGTGAGCGTTCAGACGATGGTCGAACTTCTGACAAAGTTGGAGCAGATCGACTTCACCCGCCTTGGCCATCCGGTCGAAACGGCTGACAACTACGATGACAACCGCAACAGCGCCGTCCTGCTGACGACGGGCATTGGCACGACGCTGAGCGGACTCATCGACCCGTACTACGGCACGCCCGTCGTGATGTCGCTGACGCCGGATTCGGCTCCGCTGCTGGCGCTGGAATGCACGGTGGCGTTCATCAACCCGTACAGCGAAAACGCCGATCTCGCGCTCGCGTACATGGAGACGCTCGCGGAGAACCTCTCCGACGACATCCTCTACACGGTGTGCCCCGACTTGACCGAGCCGGTGCTTGATCCATACTACGAGATGAACCTGAGAAATGCCGAGGAGCAGCTCGCACAGCTGCAGAAGGCCTACGACGAGGCCGAGCCGATCGACAAACAGGCGCTTGAACAGCAGCTTCAGTACGCTCAGGAATATGTCGAGACGGCCCGCGCGCAGCGCTATTCCATCTCCGAGGAGGAGATCGCCTGGCTGCGCGGCCACGGTGATGAAATGTCTGTGAAGGGGGCGAACCTGCTGTACAGCGACGACTCCGGCGAGGCCTACGAGCTGGTCAACCAGTATTCCGAAGGCAAAATCAGCGCGTCGCAGCTGATGAAGTCGATCGATGGAAAGCTGCGGATGATGATTCTGGAAGGCCGCTGAGCACCGCCGCACCGAATGGGAAAGGGCGGCCGGGCGCGAACGGGGAAGGGGTTCGCCACTTCGCGCCCGGCCGGACCGGTTCTTCGGATGCGCGGCGCAGTTCGCAGAGCGGCCGCAGGATGCGGGGATCAAACCGCGCATCCATGCGGGCGGCGCCATTGGCGGCGCCGCCCGGAGGGAAAAGGCCCGGCCGTTCCGGGCGATGATAAGGAGGATTGCCATGAAGCGATGGTTCTGCCTGCTGCTCGTGCTGGTGCTGTCGGCGTCCGGCGCGGCTGCGCTGGCCGAGGGCGACGTGCTGCTCGGGCGCGACGAGAGCCTCTACGTCGAGGGGATGTTCGCGCTCGACGGCGCGCTGTGCATCTATGGAAATGACCTGTACATCTACCGACCCGGCGAGGCGGATTATCAGACCTATTCGTTCGATTTCAGCGGCCTTTCGGAGGACGAATCGCTCTCGTTCGAGCGGGGAATTGTGTTCGACGACGGCGGGCAGCTGCGCGGTTTCACTTTTGCGCTGCGCTACGACGACCAGTACCGCGGCGAGATCGCGAAGGCGTTCCTCGGCGACATCGACCTGACCGCCGGCGGCCTCGCCGTCATGGAAAACGCGGTCGAGGTCGAGTGGCCGGAGGAGCTGACCGAGCGGTACGACGATGGCAGCGAGATGCCCGTATCCCTCAGCGGCACGCCGTTTATCATCGGCGGCATGCTGTATCTGAACGCCTATTCCGGCGCCTATGCGCTCGACCTTGAAACGATGGAAGCCGGCGAACTGGCCGCGGAAGGCGACTTTTACCTCTCGGCGATGTGCCCGTATACGGATGGGCGGGCGCTGCTGTACGGCTATTCCAACGATCTGGGCGGCTACGCGCTGTACGCCTGCGACGCCGCTTCCGGCGAAAGGGAACTGCTCAGCGCGGTCGATTCGGTTCCCGTCGCGGGCGATCTCTCCGGCCTCGCCGCCGACCCGGAGACTGGCGCAGTGTGGTGCGCCTACGACGGCCAGATCTATGCGCTCGACGCCGCGACCGGCCAGCTCGGCGAGTCGTTCGGCGACATGCCGCTGATGACCTATGGCAGCAACAAGGCGTGCCTGTTCGGCGGGCACTACTACGCGATCGAGTCCAACGGCTCGATTCTCGTGCGCGACCTCTCCCGCGACGTCCAGCCGATGGCGCAGCTCAGGGTCTACGACGGCCAGTATCTCGACAGCGTGACCGACGCCTACTTCGCCTATACGGCGGCGCATCCGGAAGTCTCGGTGACGATTTCGCACGACTATGAAGCCGGATCGCAGATCCTCGAGGACATGCTCAACCGCTCCGCCGAGTACGATATCTACATCCTCTCGACTGCGTCGCCGGAATATGCGGCGCTGCGCGACCGCGGGTATCTGTACGACTTGAGCGGCAGCGCGGCCATCGCGGAGCTCTTTGAGGGGCTGTATCCCGCCGTCGCCGAACACCTGTCGAGCAACGGCGCGCCGGCCGCGCTGCCGGTGGAGGCCGCCGTGCGGGGGTTCTGCATAAGCGACGACGCGCTCGCGCGCATCGGCCTGACCGCCGATGACGTGCCAACCAACTGGTCGGACTTTCTGGACTTTCTGAACGAACTTCCGCAGTACATGGGCGAGGACGCGGCGGTCATGGCGTTTGAGCCGTACATGTCCCAGGAGGACGTGCGCAGCCAGCTGCTCGGCTGCATCCTGACGAGCTATCAGGCCTATTCGGACGCGACGGCGGACGTTCCGTCGATCGACACGCCGCTGATGCGCGAGCTGCTGGACAAGCTCGAGCGCGTGGACTTCGGCGCGCTGGGCGTGCCGGAGAAGGTCGTGGGCGACAGCTTCTCGTGGTCGAGCGAAGAGCTGCTTTTCACGACCGACGCGGACGTCACGCTGGGCGACAACTACTTCTACCGCGAGACGCCGGTCATCATGGCGATGGGGCCGGAGGAGCCGCCCGTGCTCGCGATGGAGGTCACCGCGGCGTTCGTCAACCCGTTCAGCGAAAACGCCGGTCTCGCGGTCGGCTTTCTCGAATCGCTGGCCGGGAGCGTCCCGGAGGACGTGTGGTACAACTTCTGTCCCGACAAGAACGACCCGCTGCCCGCGCCCGAGCGCGACGAGCTCATCGCCGGGGCGCAGCGGTATTACGATCAGACCGTCGCCGCCTACGAAGCCGCGGATGCCGCCGACAAACAGGCGCTTAAGCAGGAAATGGACAGCGCGGAGGAAAACCTGAAGCAGATTACCGAGTATTCGTGGGCGATCCGGCCGGAGCAGATCGAGTGGTTCCGCGCAAACGACGACCACCTCATCGCCATGGGCGAGAGCTGGTTTGTCGACGAGGGCGAAGAGCTGACGATGCAGTACATCCAGGGCCGGCTCGACGCCGGACAGTATCTGCGCCAGATGGAGAACAAGGTGCGGATGCGGGCGATGGAGGGCATGTGAGCGCGGGCGGAAGCCCGGCTCCCCTCCAGCCGCCCGTGGACTTTCGCGCAGGCGTCCGCCTGCGCGTTTGAAAGCGCGGTTCCCGCCTGGAAGATGCGCCTCTGAAAGCGCCTTCTTCGCGCCGGCGCGGCGCTCTGCCCGGCTTCGCAGGATCGCGCCGGAACGAAAGGCCCGCAACGGCGCCGGTCTGGATTTGAAACGCACATCGCATTAAGGAGGTTCCGCGTGTTTCGCAAGAAAAAATCGGTCTGGCTGTTCCTGCTGCCGGGGTTTGCCGGGCTGATGCTGTTTTACATCGTGCCGTTCATCGGCGGCATCTGGTACAGCCTGACGGACGGCAGCTATCAGAACCGGTTCGTCGGGCTGGCCAACTACCTTTCCATCTGGCAAAACGAGATGTTTCTGCTGGGGCTAAAGAATACGCTGCTGCTTTCGCTGATCTGCGCGCCGCTGGTGTGGGTGCTGTCGTTCGTGATTGCGGCGCTGCTCAACCGGCTGCGGCCGGGCGGGGCGTTTTTCCGAAACAGCATCCTGCTTCCGTACCTGATGCCGTCGTCGGCGATGCTGCTGATCTGGCTGTTGCTGTTTGACTATGGCGGCGTGGTCAACCGGCTGATCGCGGCCTTCGGCGGCGGGCGGGTGCTCTGGCTGGAGGGCGCGCAGCTGCGCGTGCCGATCGTGCTGCTGTTCGTGTGGAAGAATCTGGGCTTTGCGGTGGTGATCTTTCTGGCGGCGCTGCAGACGATTCCCGACCCGCTGTACGAGTACGCGACGCTCGAGGGCGCCGGCTTTCTGCGGCAGACGTTCGGCATCACGCTTCCGCTGATCGTGCCTTCGGCGTTTCTGATCATCATTCTGGAGTGGATCAACGCGTTCAAGATCTTCAAGGAGGTCTACTTCATCGGCGGCGCGTATCCGGACGAGGCGGTCTATACGCTTCAGAACTACATGAACAACATGTACGGCCGGCTGAACTATCAGAACGTCACCACGGCGGCCTACAGCTTTGCGCTGATCGTGTTCGCGCTGTTCGGTGCGCTGTTCCTGCTCGAGCGCGTGCTGCGGCGGAAGTTTTCTTGAAGAGGGGAGGAATGTGCGATGAAAAAGATGCGCAGGACAAGCCTGAAGAGCCGGCATCTGGCCACGCGCGCGGTGCTGATGCTGCTGGCGCTGGTGGTGCTGGTGCCGATCGTGGTCACGTTCCTGTATTCGTTCTTTTCTCCCACGGAGATCAAGGCGTACATGGGCACGCGCGGCAGTTATGACGACGCCGCGTGGATGGACGTCAAGCTGTCGCCCAATATGTTTTCGCTGAACCAGTATTACGAGATCCTGATCCGCGATACGTCGATCCTCCGGATGTTCGTCAATTCGGCGTTTTACACCGTCGCGATCCTGCTCGGCCAGGCGGCGGTCATTCCGATGATGGCCTATGCGCTCAGCCGCTTTGAATTCCGCGGGCGCGATGCGATCTTCTTCGGCATCCTGATGCTGATGCTTCTGCCGTTTCAGGTCACGATGGTGCCCAACGTGCTGACGCTTCGGCAGCTCGGGCTGCTGGACACGGTCTGGGCGGTCATCCTGCCGATGTGGTTTACGCCGTTTTACATCTTCCTGCTGCGCCAGTTCATGGTGGGCCTGCCCAACGAGCTGCTCGAGGCGGCGCAGATGGACGGCGCGGGCACGGCGCGGTGCTTTGTGCACGTCGTGCTGCCGGTCTGCCGGCCGGTGATCGGCGCGGCGGTCGCGCTGTCGTTCGCCGACTGCTGGAATCTGGTCGAGCAGCCGATGACCTATTTAAGCCAGCGGCCGGACCTGCAGCCGCTGTCGGTGATGTTCAACCAGCTGGTGGACGAGAGCTCCGGCACGGAGTTCGCCGGCGCGGCGATCTACATGCTGCCGGCACTGTTCGTCTACCTGTACTTCCTCAAGGACATCCTGACGGGCATCCAACTGACGGAGCTGAAATAAGAGGTGCGAGACATGAACCTGAGAAAATTCGCGGTCCGGGGACTCATCGTGCTGGCGGTTGTCGTGGCGCTGTGCATGTTCTTTTCCGGTACCATCAAGACGATCACCACGGCGAAGATCCGCGTGGCGCAGGCCACGACCGGCCGCCTCGAGGAAGAGGTGGATCTGAACGGCGCGCTGGCGTTTCCGCAGGTCGACCGCGTCGGCCACGCGCTGGAGGACGGGCAGTCGCTGACCATCGCGCGCGTCAACGTCCGGCCGGGCTACGAGGTCAAGGAGGGCGATGTCGTCATCGAGGCGCGCGTGGCCGATTACGAAAATGCGCTCAAGGAGCAGCAGTCGGCCTATGACGAAGCGCTCGAGGGCCTGCTGGAGCTGGAGAGCAAGAACGCCGGCATCCGCCTGCGCCCCTCCGACGAGCAGTACGCAGATGCGTACTTCGCGCTGCGCGACGCGATGAAGGCGTCGGCCGCGCGCCGCATCGAAATGGAGGCGCTGCTGGCCGCCGAGGGATTGAAGCTTCCGGACTCCGGCGCGCCGGAGGGGGCGAGCGAGGCGCTTGTCAAGGCCATTGAAGCGTGGCGCGCGGCGGATTCGGCCGAGCAGGCGGCGCAGGCGGCGATGGACGGCGTGTCGCGCTATGCGCCCGACGAGACGACGTGGACGTACATCACCCAGAAGCATGACTTTGAAGAGAAGATGGCCGAAGCGGAGTCGAAGATGGCGGCGCTCAGCGAGCTCAACGCCGCGGTGCAGGCGATCCGCGCGCCGCACGACGGCTACATCGCCGAGGTCGCCGTCAAGGTTGGCGACACCTACGATGGCTCGGGCAACCTGTTCACCATGACGGCGCAGGACGCGCCGCCGGTGCTGCGCGCCGACGTCTCGCAGGTGAACCGCACGATTTCGGAGGGCATGGCGGTGTCGATCGAGATCGATCAGTATTCCTCCGTCGAGACGCAGGTCGTCGCCACTGGGCTGGACGATGAGGGCAAGAAGTACGCCGACGTCGAGATCACGCCGGACGTCCGATCCGCGCGCGGCAGCATCTATGCCATGACCCTCGAGGAGACGCCGATGACGCTCGTGTTCCGCGCACAGCAGACGAGCACGCTGATTCCGTCCAGCGCCGTGCACGGCACGGGCGACGACCGCTACGTCTTCACCGTCGAGACCAGCTATTCCAACTTCGGCGGTTCGCGCATGACGGTGCGCAAGACGCCGGTCACGGTGCTGGGCGAGGCCGGCGGCGTGGCGTCCGTGCAGGAGGACCTCGGCTATTATGAAATCGCCTACATGGAGGATCGCCCGATCAACGACGGCGATGCCGTCATGCTGTATGCCGATTGACGGGAGGCGGCCATGAAGAAGGAAAAGAGGCGCTGGTGCGCATGGGCGCTGATGGCGCTCGGGCTTTTGCTGGCGCTGCCGTCGCTGGGATTTTTGATGACGGCGGACGACCTGCTGCAATACGCCATCGTCGCGCCGTCGGGGGAGGGCGCCGCGGATGAAATTGCGTCGCTGCTCGCTGCCCGGGAGACCATCGCCGAAACGCTGGGCGACAGCGTGACGGCCACGGCGGTCGGCGGGCTGACCGGGACGGCGTCGGTCAGCGCGGGGGAAAAGAGCGCGTCGGCCGTGGTCTACGCCGGCGCGGAGGGATGGTTTGAAATCTATCCGGTGGCGCTCGCCTCCGGCCGGCGGATCACCGAGACGGAGCTTCGGCGGGGCGACCGGGTGATCATGCTCGATTCGGATCTGGCGTTTACACTGTTCGGCGCGGAGATCCCGGAGGACGCCGAGGTGCGCGTGCTGGGCGAGAGCTACGCCGTGGTCGGCACGTTCCGCCACCGCCGCGATGTCGGCGAGGTCTCGGCGCACGCCGTCTGCCTGCCGCTGCGGGCCGCGGGCGGCGGGCTGGAGACGATGCTCTTTTCGGCCAAACCGATCGCCAACGCCGGCGCGCGGACGCTGTTTGAATCCGCCGTGCGCGACGGCTGGCAGCCCGGCGGCAGCTTTTACAGCATCGAAAAGGAGGCCATGCGCCGCACGATGATTCCGCGCATGATGCTCTTGGTGTTCGGCATGAGCGCGCTGATGGCGCTGCTGCGCGGCATGAACGGCCTGGCGGCGAGGGGCGCCCAATCGTTCCGCGCAGGCATGCGGGTGCACTATTTCCCGAAGATGATCCCGCGGCTGATGGGCCTGATCGGGCTGTGCATCGCGGGGTATGGCGCGCTGGCCGCGCTGCTGTACGGGCTGATGACGTTTACGGTCGAGCCGCTGTATGTGTTTACCGAGTGGGTTCCGGAGAACATCGTGGCGTGGTCGTCGCTGCGCGACGTGTTCTGGAACCTGACCTCCAGCGCCGCCCAGCTGGTGAAGGTCGGCACGCCGCAGATGCGCCGGATCGAATTCGCCGGCGGCCTACTGCGCTGGGGCTGCCTGCTTGCGGCATGGGCCGCGCTGCTGCTCAAGCGGCGGGCGCGCGCAAAGCGGTGAGCCGTCCGCGAGGAGGACTTTGCGCCAGAATGAAATCGCGAAAGCGGGGCGGGGGAACTGCTCCGCGCGAAGGAATTTACGCAGGAGAAAAATTGCGAAAGCGGGGCGGGGAAACCGCCCCGCGCGAGGATCAGAACCGGCCGCCGGCATGGGATCGCACGCCCGTGCCGGCGGCTTTTTGTCCCGCCGCCGGATGCAATCGCGCATTGCAATCCGACTGTCGGCGTGGTATAATCTACAATAGATTAAAATCCGCAAAAGGCGGAGCGAAGGAGGGTCGGCGCGTGTATACGAAGCTGAACGGAATGGAGATGGAATGTCGGGGGACGGAGCGCTGGCTCGATCTGCTCGCGCGGCTGCCCGACGGCGGCGCGGGCGCGCTCGGCATCTGCATTGAGGGGCGCACGCGGTCGCTTTTGGAGACGGTGGAGGAGTATGCCTACGCGCGCGTGCTGACCTACGCCGACGAGGAGGGCCGGCGCATCTACGAGCGCTCGCTGCAGATGCTGTTTCTGGCGGCGGCGCGCCATGTGGCGCCGGACGCCCATGTGCGCATTGAGCACTCGTTCGGCCAGGGACTGTACCTGACGGTCGGCGACTGCCCGCCGGACGACGCGCGGGTTGCCGCGATCGAGGCGCGGATGCGCTGGCTGGTCGAGCAGGATCTGCCGCTCGTGCGCAAGAACGTCTCGACCGCCGACGCGCGCGAGTACTTTGCCCGCACCGGCCAGCAGGACCGGCTGCGCATCCTGCGGTACCGGGCGTTTGACCACTTTACGCTGTACGGCTTGGACGGCTGCGAGGACTACTTTTACGGCGAGATGGTGCCCTCGGCCGGCTACCTGCGCGTGTTCGGGCTGACGAAATACGCCTCCGGGCTGGTGCTCAGGCTGCCGGACGCCGCCGAACCCGCGCGGGTCGCGCCGTTTGCCGACCTGCCCAAGCTGATGCGCACCTATGCCGAGAGCGCGCAGTGGCAGGAGATCCTCGGCTGCGCGAACGCAGCGGATCTGAACGACATGGTCGAAAACCGCCGGCTGCGCGAGTTCATCCGCGTCAGCGAGGCGCTGCACGAGCGCAAGATCGACCACATCGCCGACCAGTTCATCGAAAGCGGCGCGCGGGTGATGCTGATCGCCGGGCCTTCGTCGTCCGGCAAGACGACGTTCGCCCACCGGATGACCATCGCGCTGCGCGTGCACGGGCTCAAGCCGGTGAAGCTGTCGCTGGACGACTACTATCGCGACCGCGATTCCCTTCCGCGCGAGCCGGACGGCACGCTCGACCTCGAGCGGCTGGACACGCTGGACACCGACCTGCTGTGCGACCACCTGCCGCGGCTGCTCGCGGGCGAGACGGTCGACTCCCCGGAGTTCGACTTCAAGACCGGGCGGCGCGCGCCCAGGACGCACCCGATGCGCGTCGAGCCGGGCCAGCCGGTCATCATCGAGGGCATCCACGGCTTGAACGACGCGCTGACGCGCTCGGTGCCGCGGAAGATGAAGTTCAAGATCTACATCAGCGCGCTGACCATGCTCAATCTGGACGACCACAACCGCATCCGCACGACCGACGCGCGGCTGCTCCGCCGCATCGTGCGCGACCATCTGTTCCGCGGCACGCTGCCGGAGGAGACCATGGCGATGTGGCCGTCGGTGCGCCGCGGCGAGGAGAAGTACATCTTCCCCTATCAGGAGGAGGCCGACGCGATGTTCAACTCCTCGCTGGCTTACGAGCTGCCGGTCATGAAGAAGTACGCCTATCCGCTTCTGCTGGCCGTGCAGCCGCACAGCCCGCACTACACGCTCGCCCGGCGGCTGGTGAAGTTCTTAAACTACATCCGCGTCAGCGACGTCGAGGACGAGATCCCGGTCAACTCCATCCTGCGCGAATTCATCGGCGGATGCTGCTTTTATCGCGAGACCGACTGACCGGAATGCATATTTCCAACCTCCCATGCCGAAAATACAGCGTGCAAGGAGGTTGTGAAGCGATGAAACATTTCAAGAAGATCGCCTGTTTCCTGATGGCTGCGGCGATGTGCCTTTCGCTGACGGCGTGCATGAACGCCGACGCGCCGCAGTCCACGACCCGCACGGAGACCGTGCCCGAGGCGAGCGTTGCCCCGTCGGCGACCAACGGCGCCGCGGTGACGCAGCAGCCCGTCGCGTTTGACTGGCTGACCGGCTCCGGCACGGTCGAGGCCAACGTCAACCGCATCTCCGAGATCGCGGACAGCCGCGTGGTGGTGACCGGCACGACGGCGCTGGTCGGCGTGAAGTTTACCTCGGCGTATCAAGGCGAGATGACCGAGCGCATCCGCGAGATGGTCGCGGCCGAGGTCATGGAGGCCGACCCGTCGATCCAGACCGTGGCCGTGACCGCGGAGGGCGAGGACGTCGACCGCGTGTTTGAGATCTCCGACCGCCTGCGCGCGGGCGAGGACGCGAACGCACTGAGCGCCGACATCAACGAAATCGTCCGAAACGCCACGACGCTGCGATAGGCGCCTGCAACGAACGACCCGCCCGGCTCGCCCGCCGGGCGATACATAATTGAGGGAAGCGCATGTTTGCACATCTGCACCTGCACACGGAGTACAGCCTGCTCGACGGCGCCTGCCGGATCAAGCCTCTGATCGAGCGCGTCAAGGCGCTGGGCATGGACGCCTGCGCGATCACCGACCACGGCGTGATGTACGGCGTCGTGGACTTTTACCGCGCGGCGAAGGAGGCCGGCATCCATCCGGTCATCGGCTGCGAGGTCTACGTCTGTCCGAACATGGACGACAAGACCAGCCTGACCCGCGATTACAGCCACCTGATCCTGCTGTGCGAAAACCAGACCGGCTACCGGAACCTCTCGCATCTGGTGAGCGAGGGCTTTTTGCGCGGCTATTATTACCGGCCGCGCGTGGACTATGCGCTGCTCGAGAAATACCACGAGGGGTTGATCGCGCTGTCGGCCTGCCTGTCGGGCGACCTGCCGAAGATGCTGCTCGACGGCCGCGAGGGCGACGCCCGCCAGATGGCCAAACGGTATCTGGACATCTTCGGCCGGGACAACTTCTTCATCGAACTTCAGGACCACGGCATCCCCGAGCAGAAGCGCGTGCTGCCGCGGCTGGTGAAGCTGGCGCGCGAGCTGGACATCCCGACGGTCGTCACCAACGACTGCCACTACCTCGAGCGCGGGGACGCCGAGGCACAGGAGATCCTGATGTGCATCCAGACGGGCAAGACGCTCTCGGACGAAAATCGGATGCGCATGACCACCGATCAGCTCTACGTCAAGTCCGAGGAGGAGATGCGCGCGGCGTTTCCGAACTTCGCCGAGAGCATCGCGCGCACGGAGGAGATCGCCAAGCGCTGCCACGTGGACTTCGACTTCTCCACGACCTACTTGCCGCAATACCCGCTTCCCGAGGGCGAGACGAACGTCGGCTACCTGCGCAGGCTGACCGAGGAGGGGCTGCTTCGCCGGTACGGCCCCGACCGCGCCGACGCGCGCGAGCGCATGGAGTACGAATTGAACGTCATCATCTCGATGGGCTATACCGACTACTTCCTGATCGTCTGGGACTTCATCCACTACGCCAAGACCCACGGCATTGGCGTCGGCCCCGGGCGCGGCAGCGGCGCGGCATCGATCGTCGCGTATTCGCTGGCGATCACCGAGATCGACCCGCTGAAGTACAACCTCGTGTTCGAGCGATTCCTGAACCCCGAGCGCATTTCGATGCCCGACATCGACTGCGACTTCGACTACGAGCGCCGCGGGCAGGTGATCGACTACGTCCGCGAGCGCTACGGCGCCGACCACGTCGCGCAGATCATCACCTTCGGCACGATGGCGGCGCGCGCCGTCATCCGCGACGTCGGCCGCGTGATGGACATGAGCTACCAGCAGGTCGACCAGATCGCCAAGATGGTGCCGTTTGAGCTCAACATCACGCTCGAGCGCGCGCTGAAGGTCAGCGGCGAGCTGCGC
>MHCFC02800__coassemble_541_pt1 | contig 26315 bp, 28 predicted proteins | sample MHCFC02800__metabat2_low_PE_014 | metagenome-assembled genome bin MHCFC02800 | reverse complement strand
TGAACGGCCCGGATGCGGCTGCTGCGGAAGAAGCCCCCGCTGAGGAAGCGCCCGCCGAGGACGCCGCTGCGGAAGAGGCTCCTGCCGAGGAAGCGCCCGCTGAGGATGCTGCCGCCGAGGAGACGACCGAGGCCTAATCCCGATCCGTTGGCCGTGCGGAACCGCGAAGTGGCGGAAGCCGCTGCGTTTTGCACGAACCCAAAGCGAGCATAGCGCCGTTGGCGCAAGCCGGCTGGCTTCAAGATGTGCCGCCGGTCGAGCGGCCCGCCCGGTTTCGGGCGGGTCGGTTTTCAATCATGCGAATCCCGTTTTAAAATGAGACGCGGTCGGGGCAGGCGCCTCCGGCGGCGGCCGCCGAAGGCATCCCATTTTAAAGCGAGATTCGTATTCCCCGGACGGCTTTCGGGCGGGGACAGACCCCTTTACGAGGAGGTAGGACGATTTGGGCGCAGAATACGTGCTTCAAATGAAAAACATTACCAAGCGCTACGGCGAAAATACCGTGCTGGAGGATGTTTCGCTTTCTGTCCGGCCGGGCGAGATTCACGCCCTGCTGGGCGAAAACGGCGCGGGCAAATCGACGCTGATGAACATCCTGTTCGGCATGCCGGTCATCCATTCGACCGGCGGGTTCGGCGGCACGGTCAGCCTGGACGGCGAGACGGTCAACATCCATTCGCCGCACGACGCGATGGAGAAGGGCATCGGCATGGTGCATCAGGAATTCATGCTGTTGCCGGGATTTACAATTGCCGAGAACATCAAGCTCAATCGCGAGATCACCCGGCCGAATCTCATCAGCCGCGTGCTCGGCAAAAACCTTGAAACGCTGGACATGAAGGCCATGGCGAAGGACGCGCGCAAGGCGCTGGATTCGGTCGGTATGTCGATTGACGAATACACGCTCGTGCAGGGTCTGCCGGTCGGCTACATGCAGTTCGTCGAGATTGCGCGCGAGATCGACAAGAAGGGCGTCAAGCTGCTCGTGTTCGACGAGCCGACCGCCGTGCTCACCGAGTCGGAGGCGGATCAGCTGATCGGCGTCATGAAGCAGATCGCCGCGAGCGGCATTGCGATCATCTTCATCACGCACCGCCTGGACGAAGTCATCGCCGCGGCGGATTCGATTACGATCCTGCGCGATGGAAAGCTGGTGGCCGTTCGCGAGACGAAGCAGACCAACACGCTCGAGCTGGCTGAGCTGATGATTGGACGAAAGGGCGAGAGCGTGGTCAGCGCGCCGGACCGCGACAAGCCGCATGGCGACAAGGTGGCGCTCGAAGTCAACCATCTGCGGGTCGATATGCCCGGCGAAGAAGTGCGCGATGTCTCGCTGAAGGTCTACGAGGGCGAGATCTTCGGCATCGGCGGTCTGGCCGGACAGGGCAAGATCGGCATTCCGAACGGCATCATGGGACTGTATCCCGCCGCGGGCGAAGTCAAGGTTTTTGGCCAGAGCCACGAGCTGGACAACCCGCGCAAGTCGCTGCAAAGCGGCCTGGCGATGGTCTCCGAAGACCGGCGCGGCGTCGGATTGCTGCTCGAGCAGTCCATCGAGGACAACATCGTGTTCAACGCCATGCAGATCAAGGGCGAATACCTGATGGGGCTCAGGCCGCTGTTTACTCTGCGCGACGGCCGGAAGATCCGCAAGGTCGCCAACCAGATGATCAAGGATCTGGACATTCGCTGCACGTCGGCGCTGCAGCACACGGGAACGCTGTCGGGCGGCAACCAGCAGAAGGTCTGCATCGCCCGCGCGCTGCTGATGCGTCCGAAGCTGCTGTTCGTCTCCGAGCCGACGCGCGGCATCGATATCGGTGCGAAGAAGCTCGTGCTGGAGACGCTGGTGCGGCTCAACCGCGAGCAGGGCATGACGATCGTCATGGTCTCGTCGGAGCTGATGGAGCTGCGCTCGATCTGCGGGCGCATTGCGATCATCTCGGAGGGTCATGCGGTGGACGTGCTGAAGGCCACGGATACCGACGTCAACTTCGGCCTTGCCATGTCCGGCATCCGGCCGAATCAGGAGGGAGGCAGTGTCAATGGGTAACAAAAAGGCCAGAGCGATTGCCTCTGTCTTGATCTTTGTGCTCGCGGCGGCGCTGATTGTGACCGGCGCCGTCGGCATGAGCCAGCGCGACAGCCAGACCGGCGATGAGATTCTCACCGCCATGCGCACGCGCTCGGTGTTGATCGCCACGGGCGAGGGCGCCGTGGAATCCTACGTCGCCATCGCGGCCGACGAGGCGCGCGCGGCGGCGCAGGCGGCCGGCGCGAGCATGTCGGAGATCCGCGAAGCCGTCGCGGCCGCCGAGGAGGAGGCGCGCAACAATTCTTCTGCGAACCTGCTCGACTATGAGACGGCCGATACGACCGGCTTGGATGCGGCGCTGGAGACGCTGAACGCTGCGCTTTCCGATTACCGGGCCGAGGAGGCCGCGGCGCAGGCGGCGTATATCGCCGAGATGGAGGCGTCCGGCGCGCTTGACCAGACTGAGGAAGAGGTGGATACTTCTCAGATCACCTCTGAGGCGGATCTGGATGCGATGCTCGCCGAGGAGGAGGAAGTCGAGGTCGATATGTCCGGCTTCGTCGCCACCGAGCGGATGAACGAGCTGCGCGCGATTGCCGACGAGCAGTATGCCAGCGTCTGTACCGAACTGATGGCGCTGTATGATACGCTCGATCAGGAAGCGCTCGATACGCTGGAGAGCACGATTTTCGACATCGTCTCGCAGGCGGGCGACGACTTCGCCAGCGAGTACGACCGCTTTGCCGCAGCGGGCGGCAGCGCGGCGCTGGAAAACGGCTTGCAGGCGCGGATCATCCGCTATGGCGACGATTTGATCTACGTCGGCATCGGGCTGATCCTGGCGGGTCTGGTCGTGTTCTTCTATCCGGCGCTCATCAAAAAGCTCGGCGTGCCGCGCATGATCATCGGTCTGTTCTTCGTGCTGCTGTGCGTGGTCGCGCTATTGTACGACCTGTCGCTGAGCGGGCTGATGAGCAACACGCTCGTGCGCATGGGCATGAATTCCATCCTCGTACTTGCGATGGTGCCGGGCATTCAGTGCGGCATCGGTCTGAACCTCGGCCTGCCGATCGGCATCGTCGGCGGTCTGATCGGCGGCCTGCTGGCCATCGAATGGCAGATCGGCGGATGGCTGGGATTCCTGTTCGCGTGCGTGGTTGGCATGGCGATTTCGGCCGTGACGGGCGCGCTGTACGGCATGCTGCTCAACCGGCTGAAGGGCAGTGAGATGTCGGTTACGACCTACGTCGGATTCTCGATCGTCTCGCTGATGTGCATTGCATGGCTGGTGCTGCCGTTCAACTCGCTGGAGCTGCGCTGGCCGCTGGGCACCGGCCTGCGCAACACGATCGTCATGAGCGATTCCACGTCGTTTGGCCACCTTCTGGACAACTTCCTGTCGTTCAGCATCGGCGGGTTTACGGTTCCGACGGGCCTTCTGCTGTTCATGGTGCTGTGCTGCTATCTGGTGTGGCTGTTCATGCGCTCGCGCACGGGCGTGGCGATGATGGCGGTCGGCAACAACCGCCGCTTTGCCGAGGCGACCGGCGTCAACGTCGACCGGATGCGCATCATCGGCACGATGATTTCGACGATGCTCGGCGCAGTCGGCATTCTGGTCTACTCGCAGAGCTACGGCTTCATGCAGCTGTACACCGCGCCGCGCCAGATGGGCTTCGTCGCGGCTTCCGCAATCCTGATCGGCGGCGCTTCGACCTCGCGCTGCAAGATCAGCCACGTGCTGATCGGAACGTTCCTGTTCCAGGGCGTTTTGACGCTGGGCATGCCGGTGGCAAACGCGCTCGTTCCGCAATCGACGATTTCGGAGACGATGCGCATCCTGATCTCCAACGGCATCATACTCTACGCGCTGACCAAGTCGGGAGGTGACCAGCGTGCGTAAGAATGTTCAGACTCTGCTGCGCGACAATGCCGTCACGGTCATGTTTGTGGTGTTGTGCGTCGTTTCGTTCTTCTTCTCGGGCCAGTCGCTCGGCTACGTGGCCTATGAGCTGCTCGGCCGACTTTCGCGCAACGCGTTTATCGTTCTGGCGCTGATCATTCCGATCATCGCCGGCATGGGCATCAACTTCGCCATCACCATCGGCGCCATGGCGGCGCAGATCGCGGCGCTGTGGGTGACCGAATGGCAGATCCCCGGCCTCGGCGGCTTTGCCGTCGCTGCGCTGATGACGATTCCGATTGCGGCGCTGTTCGGCTTCCTGATCGGCAAGCTGCTCAACCGCATGAAAGGACAGGAGATGATTGGCGGCCTGATCCTCGGCTACTTCGCCAACGGACTGTATCAGCTGCTGTTCCTGTTCATCTTCGGCAATCTGATTCCGCTGCACACGGACGGTCTGGTCATCATGGGCTCCACGGGCGTGGCGAACACGATCGACCTTCACCGGATCGCTTCCTCGCTCGACGGCCTTTGGCGGCTGAACTTCAATACGGCGTTCTACATCTGCATGGCCGCGGCGATCGTCTATTGCATCGTCCGGATGGCGCTGAAGAAGGTTTCCGCGAAGAAGGGCGGCATCGCGCTCGGCGTGCTGGTTGCCGTGCTGGCGCTGTATCAGATCCCCGCGATCAAATCCGGCTTTTCCTCGCTGAACATTCCGGTGGTGACCTTCGCGGTGATCGGCCTGCTGTGCCTGGCCAACGTCGCCATCATGCGCACGCGCCTTGGCCAGCAGTTCCGCGCGGTCGGCCAGAACATGACGGTTGCGAACGCGGCGGGCATCAACGTCGATCGCACCCGCGTGATCGCCATCATGATCTCCACGGTGCTCGCCGGACTCGGCCAGCTGATCTACGTGCAGAACTTCGGCCTGTTTCAGACCTACGGCGCGCACGAGCAGGTCGGCCTGTATGCCGGCGCGGCGATCCTCGTCGGCGGCGCGTCCATCGTCCGTGCGACGAACGGGCAGGCGCTGCTGGGCTGCATACTGTTCCACACGCTGTTCATCGTGGCGCCGCTGGCCGGCAAGAACCTGTTCGGCGACGCGGCCATCGGCGAATACTTCCGCGTGTTCATCTCCTACGGCGTCATCGCGCTGGCGCTGGTGCTCCACGCATGGCGCGGACATTCGGCCAAGCGGGATCTTCGCGCGCTCTCTGAAAAGGAATAACCCGGATGCAAGCCCTCCGCGCTGGCGGAGGGCTTTTGATTGCAGGAGGAACCATGAAGCACGACAGGCTGTATGCGCTGACGCTGTATCTGCTCAACCACGGAAGGACTTCGGCGCGCGAACTGGCCGAGCGGTTTGAGGTTTCGATCCGGACGATCCAGCGCGACATCGACGCGCTCGGCCGGGCGGGCATTCCGGTGGAATCGCTGCCGGGAAAATGCGGCGGCTATGCGCTGGTCGAGGGCTTTCGCATGGAGCGCCAGCTGCTGACGCCGGAGGATCGCGCGAATCTGCGCGCGGCGATGGCCGGGCTGGCCTCTGCCACGGGGGATCCTTCCGCCGGCGCGGGGCTGGAAAAGCTCATGGCGGTCTCGCCGGAGGCGGATTCGGACGTGGTGCTGGACTTTTCGGTGCTGCGCGAGCGCGATCAGGCGGCGCTGGCGCTCGTCCGGCGGGCGATCGCGCAGCATCGCGCCGTGCGCTTTGCCTATACGAGCGCGCGGGGCGAGCGGAGAATCCACGCGGTCGAACCGGTCGCGGCGGTGTATCGCTGGTATGCGTGGTACCTGCTGGCCTATTCGACGCGCGCGCAGGACTACCGGCTGTACAAGCTCGCGCGGATGGAGGATCTCGAACTGGCGGACAACGCGGCGCACAGGCATCCCTCGCCGCGGGAAGTGCTCGCTCGGATGCCGGACGATTCCCGCCCGTGCGTGGAGATCGTGCTGCGCTGCGACGCCGCCTCGCGCGGCCGCGCGCTGGAATATCTGAATGCGGACATCCTCGAGGAGCTGCCCGGAGGCGGCGCGAGGATGCGCTTTGTTGCGCCGGAGGAGGAGCACTTCTGGCTGGGCACGGTGCTCGCGCTCGGCAGCGGCGTCGAAATTGAGAAGCCCGAGTCCAAGCGGACGCAGGTGCTCGAGGCTGCGCAGAAGATCGTCGCCCTGTACTCGGTATGAGAGGGGAAGCGCTCCCGCCTGAGAGACGCGCCTTCGAGGGAAAGACAGAGGGAGGTTGAAGACGCCTTCAAACACGGTTTCCGCGTTTGACCTGTGGGTTCTGCGGTATGGTTGCGAATGTTCGGTGAAAGCGCACGGGGTTGTGCGGAATGGCCTTCAATCAAATATCCTCCAGGCCGCTCAGGAAAGAGCACTTCGATTTTCTCAGTAGGCGGAGCGCAAAAATTTTGAGGGCGAACGAAACCCCGACAGGCCGCTGTCGCGATTGCCTGCTATGCTGGAAACAGGGGGTAGAAGCGCCCCAATTCGACGAAGGAGCGATGCGATTATGAAACGGGAACTTGGAATCGCACGGTGCGGGTTGGCCTGCTGCCTGTGCACAGAGAATGAAAACTGCGGCGGATGCGACCGGTGCGCGCAGGAGGAAGAATGCGTCAACCGGCGCTGTACGTTGGCGCGCGGCCTTGGCCACTGCTACGAGTGTCCGGACGCCGGCGAATGCGAAAAGGGATTGCTCGGCAAGGTCAAGCCCCGCGCGTTCACGCGCTTTGCGCGGGCGCACGGCGAGGCTGCGCTGCTCGACCGGCTCGAGGCGGGCGAGCGGGACGGCATGGTCTATCATCGCGTGGGTGTGGAGGGCGATTACGACGTGTTTCCAAGCGCGGAGGCATTGATCGCGTTTCTGGAGAGCGGATGCCGCCCGCCTTGCGCAAACGGCGGGAAGATGGTATAATAGAAGCCGCGCGTGAAACGGCGCGGGAAGGGGCAGGATTCATGGAGAACATCGGCGCGGTGATCGAGGCGATTCTGTTTGTGGCGGGAGATCCCGTGCGGGTGGAGGATCTCGCCCATGCGATGAACCTGACCTCCTCGGAGATGGCGGAGGCGCTGGAGGCGCTGTCCGACCACCTGACGCTGGAAAACCGGGGCATTCAGCTCAACCGAAACGGCGAATCGGTGTTTCTGTCGATCCGGCCGGCGTTTGCCCCGCAGGTGGAGGCGTTTTTGCAGCCGCTGCAAAAGCGGCCGCTTTCGCAGGCAGTGCTGGAGACGCTGTCGATCGTCGCCTACCGCCAGCCGTGCACGCGCGGCGACATCGAGGCGATCCGCGGGGTCAAGTGCGACTATTCGGTGCAGTCGCTGCTGAACAAGGGCTTTATCGAGGAATGCGGCCAGCGTGAGACGCTGGGCCGGCCGACGCTCTATCGGACGACCGATGCCTTTTTGCAGCACTTCGGCATCGAGTCGCTCGACGAGTTGCCCAGCATCGATCTGAATCCGCCCGAGGGCGAAATCGGCACCTGATCGATGAATATAGCGCAAAACCGCTTTCCAAAGGGAGAGCGGTTTTGCTTTATAAACGACGGGCAGACAGCGCAAACGCCGTCCGCCCGTTCAGCTTGATGGGCCGCGCATGTCTTTGAATCTATTGTCCTTCTTCCGGCCATGGGCGGTAGAACTCCTCGCAGCGCAGCGGCTCCAGCCGTCCTTCGGACATGTTGGTCAGGCGGGCGGCGAAGGCCTCCTCGTCGGACGTGCGCACGACCAGCGTCAGGATGACCGCGTCGGCAAATTGCTTTTCCTCGACGATCACCGGCTCGGTCTTGAGGAAGAATTCCAGCCGGCCGAGCATCGGATATGGCACTTCGAGCAGGTATCGCGCCGTCGGGTGCATGACGCCCACGCCGCAGGCGTTCAGCGTTGCCGCCGCTCCCTGCGAATAGGCGCGCACCAGTCCGCCCGCGCCGAGCAGGATGCCGCCGAAGTAGCGCGTGACCACGACGGCGCAGTTCGTCACGCCGCGCGCCTTCATGACCTCGATGATCGGCATGCCCGCCGTGCCGCCCGGTTCGCCGTCGTCGGAATAGCGCATGATGCCCATGTTCGCGCCGACGATGTAGGCATAGCAGTTGTGCGTGGCGTCCTTGTGGCGCGCGCGGATCCCGGCGAGGAATGCGAGCGCCGCTTCCTCCGTCTCGCACGGGCAGCCGTGGCCGATGAATCGGGATTTGTTGACGACGAATTCATCCGAGGCCGCGCGCAGCAGCGTCTTGTAGGGCTTCATGCTCATGGTTTCTGCGCCGCCGGCGATTGAAACGACAGGTGTACCACCAGGTCCGGCCGTCCGGCCACGGGCAGCCAGTAGCGCATCATGCCGCCGGTGACGTTGCCCTCGCCCCTGCCGGATGCAAAGGCGCGGGGCATCAGGCAGTCGCGATGGCGGTTGGCGGTCGGAACGGCGGAGCACAGCGCTCCCTCGGCGAAGCCCGCACGGCGCGCGGCCTCGTTGGCCGCGAGGACGATGTGGCGAGCGTCGATCAGCCGCGCAGAGCCGGGAAAGGCGTCCCAATCGCGGTGAAACTGCGCGATGGCTTCGATGTCCCCGGGCTGGAGGGCGTCGCGCAGCTTGAGGGCCTGAATGGGCGCGCGCGTCGTGATGTTGCGGACGCCTGCGCGCAGGAGCCGGACGAGATCGGCGGGGTCGTTGATCGTCCAGATGGAGAGACGCTCGGGGGCGCGCTCCAGCAGGGGAGACGCCGTTTTCAGGTCGAGGTTGGCGATGGAGAGGCCCTTTTCCGCCGCTCCCTCCAATGGATCGGTTCCCTCGGGCAGCAGCGAGCTGTTCAGCCAGACGTCCATGCCGGCCTCGCGGGCGAGCGCGATTTCCGCGTCGTCGAGATCGCCCGTCAGCACGACGCGATCCGCCATTCCGAGGGACGCCGCCAGCGCCGCGACGCTTCGCGTCAGGCCAAAGTCCTTGAGGTCGCAGTTGATCTTCAGACATTCCTGCTTTTGGACCTCAACGAGCGCATCCTCCAGCAAAGTCAGGCCACGGGCGCTGGCCGGCACGTCGTGCGTGAGCACCAGCTGCCCGTCCACTTCGCGCACATCCACCTCGATGGCATCCGCGCCCAGCGCGCAGAGCGTGCGAATGCCGGAAAGCGCGTTGGCCGGCGTGTTTTCCGCGCCGGCGTGCGCTGTAATCATCGTAGAAAAGGTCATGGCTGTTTTTCCCTCCCGCACCTATTATGGCACAGAAACCGCTGCGCGTCAAGCGCGGAGCGGACAGAAATAGGGCCGCTTCGCGAAGAAACGGCCCTGAACAAACGGTTTGGATTCAGGCAGTCAGGGATTGACTCTCGATCGCCTCAGGATTCAGTCACTGGATTTTTCGGACGTCTGCATGTACAGCCGTGATTCCGATCGTAATCCAACAGAGGCTTTATTCTGTTTTTTCCCGACGATGTGCACCATCGCGATGAAGACCGCGTCCAGCACAACCGTGCCGAAACTCGCGCCTGAGGCAAGCGCGATGAGCAGTTCGGCCGTTGCACCGGTTAACAGCAGGATTTTCATCGCGCTGAATCGGTCGACCAGCAGGCTCGCAGCGCCAAGTGCGATCCAAAAGACAGTCATTCCCAAGACAATCGTTACAAACTCCGTGTCGGTCGCAAAGTGAAGGAGCTCATACAGGCAGGTAAACATAGCCGAAAAGGGGTAGCTTCCCGCATTCGATGAGCCGTTACGCATGAAGAGCAATGAAATCACTGGAGCAGTAAACCAGATTGCCGCTATTGCAAGCCTGAAAAAACGCTTCAAGAACGTTCCCTCCGCTTCTGAGAAATCAAGGCTGCCTGCGCTACGAACCGTCTGCCCTCCTTTCTCCTCTATTTTACTCCTGTTTTTCCAATTTGTAAATGGCTATTTCTGAAAAATTTTGCACTTTATTGATAATTCGTACAAAAATGTTCGGGAATGGAGGCAAAAATTCCATTCGCATTGATTTCGTGCAAAACGAGGGTGGACGATCTTGACATCGCGCCCGCGCGCGCCTATAATGGATTCGTCCATTGCGCTCTGATTGGAGGGCGATGGGCGAAAGAGACATTACAAAAATGTGAGGAATGAACATGAAAAAGACGTTGATTGCCGCGCTGGCGCTGCTGCTGGCGCTCTGCGCGCCCGCATTGGCTTTCGATTTTACCCGTTTCGACGGCGTGGAGGACGTCGAGATTGAATATGACCCCGCCGATCCGACCGCCTACAACGTCCGTGCCGGCTTTGGCTCGAGCGGTGAGTGGACGCAGTTCGGCGGCCATCTGGTCGTTCGCTACATGAACGCGGGCAAGACGGAGGAGCTGCCGCTGATCGTCGTGTCGTTTACGACGAACGGCAGCGCCGCGGCGCATTTGGAGATCCGCACCGACGCGCACCGGTACGAGGCCGTCTGCACCGATCTGACGCAGGCGGGCATGAGTGCCGTCGCGACGGAGGCGCCGCTGCTGGTGACGCCGGATTCCGTCGGGATGCTGTCGGACATCGCCGCTTCCGCATATGCGCGCGTGGAGGTCGTCGGAGAGGACGGGGAGACGTCGCTTTCGTTCATGGTCGACGATCAGGCGCGCGCCCTGCTCAGCCTCTTCCTGGAGGAGTATGAACAGGAGATCGTGCCGATGCTCTCGGATGGATCGTCGCTGTTGCGCGTGTACGACGCGCTGACGCCCGTCATCACTGCGGAGGACGCCGACGACCTCACCGCCGAGGCGCAGGCCATTCGCGCGGCGGAATACGTCGAGCTGCAAAACGGTTCGACGGGCGATGAAGTCGCGCAGCTCCAGCAGATGCTGGTGAATCTGGGTTACCTGAGCGGCGGCGTGGACGGCATCTTCGGCGGGAACACCGCATCCGCCATCGAGGCGTTCCAGCAGTCGGCCGGGCTGGAGGCGACCGGCGTGGCCGACGCAAACACGCAGGCCGCGCTGTATCTCGCGGGGCTGTTCGAGGGCTTTTCGCTGGAAGCGCCGGCGGAGGAACCCGCCGAAAGCGCGGAATAAACTCATATGGGAAGCAGACCGCCTCAGCGAATGTCGCTGAGGCGGTCTGGCATGTCTGAAATTCTTGAAAATGTAGGTTCAGCGCTTTTTCGCCCGTTTGGCACTGCGCGTTTTTCGCGGAGACGGATAAAAAGCGCGCTTGTTGCATTCTCCCTTTCAATTCTCCTCTAGAGGGACAGCCGGCTTTCGATGAACGAGAAGATGATCTCGAGCAGCGGCAGGCTCCAGAACGAGCCTTCGTGCGGCGCGCCGTGCACGCGCACGAACGATACGTCGTACCCGCATGCTTCGAGTTGGCGGTGCAGCGCTTCGCTGTCGCGGTAGAGCACCAGCTCGTCGGCATCGCCGTGCAGCATCAGTATGGGCGGCAGCTTTTTGCCCGGTTCGGCATAGCGGATGGGGCTGATGGCGCGGAGGCGCTCGCGGCAGCCCTCTTCGGTCGACGCGCCGCCCAGCGCGAACAGCAGCTTCTTTTGCTCCATCGGCACATCGGCGAACTGCTCTTCCATCATCCGGACGAGGTCGGTCGGCCCGAAGCAGTCGACCACCGCCTGTACGCGGGAGGATTCGCTCGCCCATTCCTCCGTTTCAAACGCCGGATCGTCGCCGGTCATGCCCAAGAGCAGCGCCGTATTGCCGCCCGACGACGTGCCCCACGCGCAGACGCGCGCGGCGTCGATGTCGTATTCCTCCGCATGCGCGCGCAGGAAGCGGATCGCGGCCTTGACGTCGGCCAAGAATGCCGGCGCGGGCGCGGTGTAGCAGGAGCGGTGCGTGACGCTGGCCACCACGAAGCCGCGGCGTGCGAGCAGGCTCAGCTGGGGAAGCTGCCAGAACTGATCCGGCTTCGTCCACGCGCTGCCCTGGATGAACACCACCAGCGGAAAGCCGTCGCCCTCGGCCTTCCACATCGGCTTGAGAATCTGCATCGCCAGCCGCTCGCCGTCCGGCTGCGCGAACGGGACGTCCGCTTTGAGCGTCACCATGCCTTCGAGAGAAGGATTGTGCGGAATCGCTTTGTAAAATCCCATGGGAACCTCCGTCTGTCCGCGCCTGGCGCGGTTTTCTTTTATTCTATCATGGAAACCGCCCGGACGCAAGCGGCTGCGCGCAGTCGAGGCAGATTCCAGCGTTTTTCCGGCAATGGGTTCGGCGGGGAAGGCAGTTTTCTTAAAAAAGGGCGCGCGGCGGCGCGGACGGGCTTGAATGGCGCGCGGCGGCGTGCTATACTTATGAAAGAACGCGCAGGGGAGGAAATCGCGTGAAACGAACGACGCTCTGCTACATCGAGCGGGACGGCCGCTGGCTGATGCTGCATCGGACGAAGAAAAAGGACGACGGCAACCGCGGCAAGTGGATCGGCGTCGGCGGACACATCGAACCGGGCGAGACGCCGGAGGCGTGCGTGCTGCGCGAGGTTCGCGAGGAGACCGGGCTTTGGCTGACGGAGTACCGAGCGCGCGGCGTCGTCCACTTCCGCTCGAACGAATACGAGGACGAGGACATGTTCCTGTTCACCGCCACGGGCTTCGACGGTGCGCTGCGCGCGTGCGACGAGGGAGAGCTTGCGTGGATCGATCGGGACGCCGTGCTCGCGCTGCCCACATGGGAGGGCGACCGCATCTTCCTGAACCTCCTGCGCGCGGGCGCGTCCGGGTTTGAACTGACGCTGGAATACCGCGGCGAATCGCTCGCCCGCGCCGCGCTCGACGGGCGCGAAATACCGACTTTCGGGGAGGCACAATGAAATCCATTCGAGAAATCTATAAAACCGGCAAGGGGCCGTCCAGCTCGCACACCATGGGGCCGGAAAAGGCCGCGAAGATCTTCCGGGCGGAGCACCCGGAGGCGGACGCCTTCGCGGTCACGCTGTACGGCTCGTTGGCCAAGACCGGCCGCGGCCACGGCACCGACCGCGTGCTGATCGACACGCTCGCGCCCACGCCGGCCGAGATCGTGTTCAACATGGACGAGACCCTTCCGCTGCCGCATCCGAACACGCTGGAGTTTTCCGCCCGGCGCGAGGGGCGCGAGACGGGCTTCATGCGCGTGATGAGCGTCGGCGGCGGGGACATCCGCATCGAGGGCCGGCCGGAGGCGGAGCCGCCGGAGGTCTATGCGGAGAGGTCGTTTGCCGAGATCGCGGCGAAGTGCAAGTCTCAGAACATTCGCATCAGCGACTACGTCGAACAGAACGAGGGGCCGGAGATCTGGGATTTCCTGCTCGGCGTATGGGGCGCGATGTGTGCCTCCATTCAGGAGGGGCTGACCCACAGCGGCACATTGCCCGGCGGGCTGAACGTCGAGCGCAAGGCGCAGTACCTCATCAACCAGCGGCACATCGACGAGCGGCCGGAGACGCGGGAGAACCGCATCGTCTGCGCCTATGCGTTTGCCGTCAGCGAGCAGAACGCCGCGCAGGGCACGGTCGTCACCGCGCCGACCTGCGGTGCGTGCAGCACGCTCCCGGCGGTGCTGAAGTACATGCAGGAGGAGAAGCGGCTGTCCGATAAGCAGGTGCTGCGCGCGCTGGCCGTGGCCGGCATCATCGGCAATCTGGTCAAGACGAACGCCTCCATCTCCGGCGCGGAATGCGGCTGCCAGGCGGAGATCGGCACGGCCTGCTCGATGGCGTCGGCCGCGCTGGGCGAGCTGTTCGAGATGGGCATCGACCAGATCGAGTACGCCGCCGAAGTTGCGCTGGAGCATCACCTCGGCCTGACGTGCGACCCCATCGGCGGGCTGGTGCAGATCCCCTGCATCGAGCGCAACGCCGTCGCCGCGATGCGCGCCATCAACGCCGTGCGCATTGCGAACTTTCTCACCGCCACGCGGAAGATTTCGTTCGATATGGTGGTGGAGACGATGTACCAGACCGGCCGCGACCTCAACCGGATCTACCGCGAGACCGCCGAGGGCGGGCTGGCAAAGCTGTACAGGTAGGGAGTGTTTGAGAACCTATGAAATATAACCTTTACGTCGGAGGCTATGGCACCGAGAGCATTGCGCGCGTCGCGCTGCGCGACGGACGGATGCGCGTCTACGAGACCTTTCCCGCCGTCAACGCCTCTTATCTCTGCCTTTCGCCCGACGGCCGCCGGCTGTACGCCGTCGGCGAGACGAAGCGATTTCGCGGCGAGGAGGGCGGCAGCGTGCAGAGCTACGACATCCTGCCGGGCGGCGGACTGACGCAGACGTCGATGCAGCCCACGCACGGCGTCGATCCCTGCCATCTCTCGCTCGCGGGAGATCTGCTGATCGCGTCCAACTATGGCTCCGGAAGCCTGTCGCGCTACCGGCTGGAGGAGGACGGCCGCATCGGCGCGATGCTGCCGCTCGTCCGCCACGAGGGCAGCGGGCCGCGCTCCGACCGGCAGGCCGGCCCGCACGTCCATCAGGCGCAGCTGACGCCATCGGGCTGGCTGGCCGTGTCGGATCTCGGGCTGGATTCCGTGTTCTTCTATCCCGCGCCGGAGATCGCGCAGGACCGCCCTGCCGCCGTGCGCGTGCGCGTTCCCGCCGGCTTTGGGCCGCGCCATTGCGCGTTCCCGCGAGGCATGGACGTCTGGTATGTGCTGTGCGAATTGCAGAGCGAACTGCTCATCTATCGCGGCGCGCCGGAGAGCGCCGCACTGATCGGCCGCGTGCCAGTGGGCGACGGCCGGACGCCCAATGCGCCCGCGGCGCTGCGGCTGTCGCCGGATCAAAGGCTGCTGGCCGCGACGGGGCGCGGGCAGAACGTGATTTCGCTGTTTGCCATTCGAGAAAATGGGATGCTCGCCCAGCTGACCGAGGTCTCTAGCCGCGGCGACTGGCCGCGCGATGTGCAGTTCACGCCCGACGGGAAGTATCTCGTCTGCGCCAACCAGAAGGACGACAGCCTGACGGCCTTCGCTGTGTCGGATGGCCGGTTGGAGTATTGCGGTTCTGTGCGCGTGGCGTCGCCGGCGTGCGTGCTGTTCGCACCGCGAACCGCGGAGTTCGACGGAACGCAGCCGTAGTCCGCGCGGCAGCCCGGCAGAGCCTGTACGGGGATGCCCGGCGCGAGGTTTAACGGCGCGGCGGGATGGCCGCGGAGGGCTTTGCGCGCGGCGCTGTTTTGGAATGAGCGGTGCGATCAAATGAGCTGCTGCGAATGGAGGCGAGTTGGATGCGATGCAGCTGTCAGAACTGTGGAACCTACATGGTGCACGCCGAGAGCCTTTCGCTGGGATGCGTCTGCCCGGAGTGCGGCGCGCGCTGCCGGGCCTGCCTCGGCACGGACACCGTCGTCAGCCGCGAGGCGCTGAGGCGGCTGAAGGACGATCCCGCGCTTGCAGAGCAGTTTTTGCCTCGCGATGAGGCCGGCGGGGAGGACGAGCCGTGGCAGGGCGAGCGCTTCGACCCCTTTCCCCGGGACGATGAATGGGTGGATTGAGCGGCGCGGCAGGACGGTGGAAGCAGACGCCGGTTTTGCTTTAAGATAATACGCCGCGGTTGGCAGACGGAGCATTGCGCTTCCGCGGCGCGAAATGGAAGAAGCCTTCGCAGGATCATCAACCGGAATTTTCGGATGGACTGAGATGAGACAACCCCCGCGCCTCGACGATGGAGCGCGGGGGTTGGCCAAACGAAATCGAGCCACTCTCACGCAGAGAATGGCTCGATCCGTCCGATTATTCAGCCGTGGTGGTGTCGTCCGCTGCCGGCTCCTCAGTCGCCTCGGCCGCGGGCTCCTCGGTGGCCTCAGCCGCCGGCTCCTCGGTGGCCTCAGCCGCCGGCTCCTCGGTGGCCTCGGCTGCCGGTTCCTCGGTGGCTTCAGCCGCCGGTTCCTCGGTCGCTTCGGGCGCTTCGGTCGCGGTCGTGGTGGTGGTGCCGTTGTTGCAGGCAGTCAGAGCCATCACAGCCATGATCATAACCAGAACAAGAGCAAAGATCTTTTTCATGGGTTTGTCCTCCTATTGCTTGGATGCGATAGTAATTATATCCATGAATTGTATGCTTTATGCGGTTGATAATGTGAAGTTTATGAAAAGATTCGCTCTTACGAAAACTTTCAGTTTTTCAACACGGTTTTGCCGCAATCAGAGGCTTTTTCTCGGGCATTCCGGCCCTCCGGGGATACTTTTCCGGGGTTGGAGACTGTTTTTCGACGGCGACCAGCCGGTGCGACCAGTCGCGCCCAGGGATGGAGACGGGTTCGATGTACCCTGTGCCGCCGCCGAGCAGCGCGATGGCCGCTCCGGCCTGTGTCAGTTCGTTTTCCGCGTCGGGCCCCTTCAAGGCGAGCATCTGCCCGCCGGTGCGCACGAACGGCAGCAGGTATTCGGCCAGAACGTTCAGCGGTGCGACGGCGCGCGCGAGGGCAATGTCGAATTGTTCGCGAAATTCCGGCCTGCGCGCGGCGTCTTCGGCGCGCAGGTGGACGGCCTCGGCGTTCAGGCCGAGCGCATCGACGGCCGATTGCAGAAATTTCACCCGCTTGTCCAGCGCGTCCAGCAGCACAAAGTGAACCTGCGGCAACGCGATGGCCAGCGGGATGCCCGGAAAGCCCGCGCCGGAACCGACGTCGATGGCTGTGCGTGCGCCCACCGGCCAGCCATGCGCAATGGGAGCGATGCAGTCGAGATAGTTGCGGTCGACCGCCTCGGCGGGATCGTCGGGAATGCGCGTCAGGTTGAACGACCGGTTGGCCGTTTGGAGCATCTCGTGATACGCTGCAAATTGATCGCCCTGGACCGGCGAGAGGACGATGCCCATCTCGGCCGCGGCGGACAGCAAGCGGGATTGCAGCACAGGCGTTCTCCTTTCTCCGGACGGCGGGGTGCCGTCCCTGCTTTTCGTTCAGATTTTTACAGGCCCGCGCAGCACGGCGGGCACGTCCATTATACCACGCCGCCGCGAACGGCGTCAAATCGAAGTTTGGCGGATCGATGGGAAAGTTGCCGCACCGGGATTTATTGAGCGATTTTTGCGAAATGACTTGCGTCCAAAGCGTTTCGTGTGTATAATATTTAGGAGAATCATTGCGGCGGCCGGGAAGGAGCAGCGCCGCAGGGCGGGGAGAACCATGAGGCCGAAGAAGGGCTATGAGGGCATTACCATCGGCATCTATCGCTTGACGACGGAGGATGAGCGCAGGCTCGTCTATGGAAAACGGCGCAACCGTCACAGCGGCATACGGGAAGTGGTGCGCGTCTGCCGGGCGACGGGCGCGACCGTTGTGATCTATGAACCGACGCTGATGGACGGTTGTCTGTTTTATGGCTGCAGGCTGGTCAACGACCTGACAAAGTTCAAGCAGATGTGCGACGGCTTTGTCATCAACCGGTACAGCAGCGATCTGGACGATCTCAAGGGCGTCGTGCTTCGCCGCGATCGGATGATTGCGAAGGATCGTGGGAAGCCCTCTAGCTGAACTGCGCTCCCTTGCCGGGGCACCCGCTTCCCGCTGCGGGATGGGCCGGAGGTTTGGTTCTTGCGCTTTGACGGCCCGGCAGAATAATATGGACGGGCGTTCATGCGGCTCGCAGGGGGCGCCGCATGGGGGAGGGAAGGTCGCCCAAATGTCTGCGGCTCGTTGGCTGCAGGCATTTTTGCTGTGCGCACACGCCTTGCGCGCCCGCGCAAAAGCTGATATAATGGAGGCGTGTTCCGCGCGCCGCGGACAAATTTGGATGAAGGATGATTTTGACGATGTACATCAACACCTTGATTCAGCAGCTGATCGCGGATCCGCGCGGCGTACTGCTGTTTTTCCTGCTCGCGCTGCCGGGGCGCCTGCTGGCGATTTCTGCGCACGAGGCCGCGCACGGCTGGGTGGCCGACCGGTGCGGCGATCCGACCGCGCGGCTGATGGGCCGCGTGTCGCTGAATCCGCTGAAGCACTTTGATCTGGTGGGCACGATCTGCCTGCTGCTGTTCGGCTTCGGCTGGGCGAAGCCGGTGCCGGTGAATCCGAACAACTTCCGAAACTATCGAGGCGACGACCTGAAGGTCTCGCTGGCGGGAATCACGATGAATCTGCTGCTGTTCCTGACCGGTGGACTGGTGATGTACGCGGCGATCTGGGCGGCGATGGGTCAGGTGAGTTATTTTGCATACAGCTCGCGGGCGACGGCGGAGGTGTTCCGCACGGTCTATTCCGGCGTGGACGCGCTGGTCTCCGGGCAGTATTGGGTTTCCATCAGTGATCTGCTGGCATACCCGAGCCTCGCTGCCGATATGCTGATCGCGCCGGTGTTCGGAGAGGTCTGGAGCTATGTCTATCAGATGATTTACTACTTTGTGTCGGTCAACCTGGTGCTGGCGGTGTTCAACCTGATCCCGGTTCCGCCGCTGGACGGCTATCATGCCCTCAACGACCTGGTGCTGAAGCGGCCGCTGTTTGCAGATCAGAAGGCGCAGGGAATCGGCATGGCGGTCATGCTGGTGCTGGTGGCGTCGGGGCTGCTGAACGAGGCGTTGAATTGGGTGACGGACGGCGTGATGACCGGCGCGGGCAGGGCGGTGCTGGCGCTGATGCGCGCGGCGGGGATCGTCTGATGGCGTACATCGTATCGCTCAAGCAGTTCGACGGGCCGCTGGATCTGCTGCTGACGCTGATCTCCAATGCGAAGGTCGACATTCAGGATATTTTTGTCAGCGAGATCACCGAGCAATATCTGGAGACGATGAAGCTGGTGGACGAACTGGACATGGATTCGGCCAGCGAATTTTTGCAGATGGCGGCGACGCTGCTGGAAATCAAGTCGCGCTCGATGCTGCCGAAGCCACCCAAGCCGGAGAGCGAGGACGAACTGAGCCCGGAGGAAGCGCTTATCAGACAGCTGACCGAGTACCGCCAGTTCAAAGAGGCCTCCGAGCGGATGCACGCCCTCGAGGAAGAGGCGCGCGCGCTGATGACGAAAATGCCCGAGGAATACCCGCTCCCGCCGCCGAATGTGGAGATCACGGGCCTGACGCTGGACAAGCTGGTGCGCGCGTTCCGCCGCGTGCTCGAGCGCGCCGAGGCTTCGGAGCGCGCGGAGAACATGGCGGGGCGGGAGATCCGGCGCGATCAGTTTACGGTGTCCGGCTGCATGTCGCGCATCGCGCGGAAGCTGCGCGGCGGTTCCTTTGCGTTTTCGGAGCTGTTCGACGAAGGGCTTTCCCGCGTCGAGCTGGTGACGATGTTCATGGCGCTGCTCGAAATGATCAAGCTCAACCGCGTGCACGTCGAGCAGAGCGCCGCGTATGCCGAAATTTACTTAAGTGCCTGAGCGGCATGGAACCAATCGCCTTTTCCAAACGTCTAACTCAGTGATATGGAGCTCAGGGCAGCGCTTCCAATGTCTGTCAGAGGGCGTCCCGCGAAAACTCCTGCGGCAGGAAGGATGCTGTCCGGGCGGAAAGCGGCAGGAGCGCTGGAAGGACGGAATGATGCTTTCTCCTCGCAGATGTCCGGCCATCCATGGGGCGGCGGGATGGGAAGCCGGAGAGCGCCGCAGCGGAAATTGAGTATATCCGATTGGAATCGTCAGGCGAAAGGGGGCGGTTGTGTGAAGCGGAGAGTTGCGTGGCTGGTGGTTCTGGCGCTGCTGCTGGGAATGGGCGGCGCGCCGGCCTTTGCGACGAGCGCGTTCGCGCAAACGGCGCTGGACGATCCGGATTCCTCGCGGGCGGAGAATGTCCGGCTCGCGGCGGCGGCGGTCAACCAGACCGCGGTGGGGCTGGGAGAGACGTTCTCGTTCAACGCGGTCGTCGGGCCGCGCACGGAGGATCGCGGCTATGTGGCCGCCTCCAACGGCCGCGGCGCGGAGGTGGTCGGCGGCGGCGTCGCGCAGGTGGCGACGACGCTGTATCTGGCGCTGTGCGATCTGCCGGAGGACGCGGTGTCCTTTGACGCGGTGTCGTTTTATGGCGACGCCTATGCGGGCGGGTATGTCGGCGACGGCGAACAGGCCGTGCTGGTGGACTACAGCGCGGGCACGGACTTCTGCTTTACGAACCTCGCGGCGGATGAGATGATCCTCGAGGTCTGGCTGTCGGAGGGCTATGTCTGCTGCTCGGTGGCGCTCACGGGCTATGGCGCAGATGCCGCCGCCGTGGAGGATGCCGGCGCGGCGTTCCTGTACGGGGAAGTGGAGGAATCGCTTCCGCGCGAGACGAAGATCGGCGGCGTGCAGATCGACTGCGGCGGCGACGAGAATGTCATCAACAACGTCGAGCTGGCCGCGGGCAGCGTGTTCGACTATACGCTTGCGTCGGGCGACACATTTTCCTTTAACGAGGTCGTCGGCCCGCGCGATGAAACCCACGGCTACTGCGTGGCGGTCAACGGCCGCGGCTCAGAGGTGATGGGCGGCGGCACGGCGCAGGTGGCCAGCGCGATCTGGCTGAGCATCAAGGGCCTGAGCGACTTCGCCATTGTCGAAAAATCGACCTATGGCACGCGGTTCACGCAGTCTTACGTCGCCAGTTCGTCCGATGCCATACAGGTCGATTACGGCGCGGAAATCGACTTTGTGTTCCGGTATACGGGCGAAGGCTGTGTCACGATCTATACTTGGGTGGACGATGGCGTGCTGCGGTGCGTCGTCTATCAGACGGCATAAAAGAGCGCAGGGGCTGCTTTGGAGAGAAGCGGCCCCTTGCCATATATTGAAGGCCCCGCTGTCGTTGGACGGCGGGGCTGCAGAGCGCTGACAAAGCCCGCAAACGCAAAAATTGCCCTGACAAGAGAAAAGTCAGAGGCAATTTTTGCTTCCAGCGTCAGCTGCACTTGCAGGCTGCGGTCACTTACGTCTATGTAAGCTCCCTTGCCTGCAAGTTTGCTTCCTTGTCTTGCAGGCTTTCTCATCGCTCTGGCAGTCTGTTGACTTTGTCAATACCCTGAGGCTCCGCCGTTTTGCGACGGCGGGGCCGGTTTTGTTTCCGCGGGCGGCGACATCTCTGGCGGCGCGGCGGGAAAGGATCACTTCTTTTCAAATTCCGCGGCGACGTCGGCGAGCAGATCCCGGATGGGCAGGTGCTGGGGACAGACGGCCTCGCACTTGCCGCAGCGGATGCAGTCGGAGGCCTTGCCGTTGCGCACGGTGTGGACGTTGTTGTAATAGTAGTCGGTATTCCAGTTGTGGAACACGCGCTTGGCGTTCAGGCAGGCGAACAGATCGGGAATCGAGATGTGCTTCGGGCATCCGTCCGTGCAATAGCGGCAGGCGGTGCACTGGATGAGGTTCTGGCTGCGGAAGATCGCGCAGACGCGCTCGACGGCGCTGCGCTCCGCGTCGCTGAGCGGCTGGAAGTCCTTCATGAAGGCCACGTTTTCGCGCATCTGATCAAGGTCGCTCATGCCGGAGAGCACCATCATGATGCCCTCAAAGCCGGCGGCGAACCGGATGGCGAGGTTGGCCGGGCTGACGCCGAGCGGCTCGATGACGGCCTTCGCTTCGTCGGGCAGGTTGACGAGATTGCCGCCCTTGGCCGGCTCCATCACGATGACGGGCTTGCCAAATTTGCGGCAGACTTCGTAGCACTTGCGGCTTTCGACGGACGGGTCGTCGTAGTCGGCGTAGTTGAATTGAATCTGCACGACCTCGATCTGCGGATACTCGGTCAGAATCTGTTCGAGCACCTCGGCCTTGTCGTGGAACGAGATGCCGAAGTGGCGGAACTTGCCCTCGGCCATCAGCTCCAGCGCCGTCTCATAGGCGCGGCAGCGCTTGAACTTGGCGAAGATGTCGGCGCTCTGGGCGTGCATGAGGTAGAAATCGAAGTACTCCACGCCGCAGGCCGCGAGCTGGCGCTCAAACAGCGGGCGAATCTGATCCTCGCGGTTGAAGAAGTGGGTGGAGAGCTTGTTGGTCAGCACATAGGCGTCGCGCGGGTAGCGGCTGGTCAGGCAGTCGCGCAGGGCCAGCTCGCTCTTCTGGCCGACGTAGCCGTGCGCGGTGTCGAAGTAGTTGAAGCCGTTTTCGATGAAGCAATCGACCATGCGGCACATTTCCGCGGTGTCCACCGCGTCGTCGCGCATGGGAAGGCGCATGCAGCCGAAGCCGAAGTTCTTCTTGATCTTTTCCACGGGTGATTCTCTCCTCTCATCGGTTCCAGCGGCGCAGAAGGCGCTGCGCCGCCGTCGGTTCAGCCGAGGTTCAGCCAGCGGCGGATGTCCTGCCCTGCGCTCGCCGCGCTGCCGCCGCGAACCGCCAGCCCGGGACGCACGTCCGCGCCGGGGCAGAGCGCGCGGATGTCCTGCTCGCTGCGCCCCAGGCCGCTGCCCTCGTGGGTGCAGAAGGGATAGACGGCCTTGCCGGACAGGTCGAGCCCGTCGAGCAGCGTGAACATCGCCATCGGCATCGTGCCCCAGTAGTTCGGATAGCCGAGATAGACCGTGTCGAAGCGGTCGAGGCCGCCCGGCCAGCGCGCCAGTTCCGGCCGCGCGCCGCGGCGCTGGTCTCGCTTGGCCTGTTCGATGCATTCGGAATAACTGTCGGAGTAGGGAGCGGCCTGCTCGACGCGGAACAGCTCCGCGCCGGTCAGCCGGGCGATCTCCTCGGCGACGGTCTCCGTGTTGCCCTTTGCGAGCGGACGAATCGCGCCGGAAAAGTAGTTCTCCCCGGCGCGGGAGTAGTAGAGGACGATTGCGGCCATGGTCATGCCTCCGTTCTAATAATTGTATTCTATCATGCCGGAACTTGACAGGGAATCCCCAATGCCTTAAAATGGGATCAACCAATGGTAAATGCACTGGAGGAATGCGAATGGTGGATCACAGGCTCAGGACGTTCCTCTGCGTCGCGGACTGCGGCAGCCTGAGCCGCGCGGCGCGGCAGCTGTTTTTGACGCCGACGGCGGTGATGAAGCAGATCGACCAGCTGGAATCGCGTCTGGGGGTCAAGCTGGTCGCGCGGACGAACCGGGGCGTGGCGCTGACGCCGGCGGGCGAATCGCTCTACGCGGACGGCAGGGAGCTGGTCGCCGGAGCTGAGCGCGCCGTCGAGCGAGCGCGGCGGGCGGCGGCGCAGCAGCGGCGCGCGATCCGCGTGGGCACCTCGCTGCTCAACCCCTGCAAGGTGTTCATGGATCTCTGGAACCGGCTGGGCGACCGGCTGCCGCAGTACAGCCTGCGCATCGTGCCGTTCGAGGACGACCACCGGGGGATCCTGTCCGTCATCGAGCGCATTGGAAAGGACTTCGACTTCATCGTCGGCGTCTGCAATTCGGCGATGTGGCTCAGCCGGTGCGACATGCTTCCGCTGGGCCGGTACCGGCAGTGCGTGGCGCTGCCGGAGGCGCACCGGCTCGCGGGGCGGGCACAGCTGGAGCTGGACGACTTAAACGGCGAGACGCTGATGATGGTTCGCCGCGGAGATTCGCCGGTCAACGACGGACTGCGCGACGAGATCGAGCGGAATCACCCCGGCATTCACCTGGAGGACACGGAGCCGTTTTACGACATCGACGTGTTCAACCGCTGCGCGCAGACGGGCCGGCTGCTGCTGAGCCTGGAGTGCTGGCGCGACGTGCATCCGATGCTCAAGACGGTCTTGCTGAACGTGGACTGGGCGGTTCCCTATGGACTGCTCTACGCGAAGGATCCGCCGGAGGAGATCGCCGCGGTCGTCGGGGCGGTCGCCGGAAGTTTGAAGGAGGAGAACAGATGAGTGAGATTTGGGCGCTGTACGATGCCGAAAGGCGTCCGCTGGGGCGCGTGATGCGGCGCGGAGAGCCGGTGCCGGAGGGCTGCTATCACCTCTCGGTGCAGGTCTGGATTCGCGATGGCGCGGGCCGCTTTCTGATTTCGCGGCGGCACCCGGACAAGCCGATGTTCCCGCTGTGCTGGGAGACGCCGGGCGGGGCGGCGGTCGCAGGGGAGGACAGCCTCGCCGCGGCGCTTCGCGAGGTTCGGGAGGAGCTGGGCATCGCGCTCTCGCCCCAGAAGGGCGCGCTTCTGATGAGCCGCCGGAGGCGGGAGGACTTTTCAGACGTCTGGCTGTTTCGCTGGGACGGCGGGCTGGACGCGCTGACGCTTCAGCCAGACGAGGTGGTCGACGCGCGCTGGGCGGCGTATGACGAGCTGTGCGCGATCGAGGACGCGGGCGAATGGGTCGAGACGCTTCACTACTTCCGCGCGCTGTTCGGCGGCGCGCCGGACGCTCCCGCGGCCATTCTGCCGATGCGGCCGGAGGACTACGACGAGGTCTACGCGCTCTGGCACAGCACGCCGGGCACGGGGTTGAACGATGTCGACGATTCCCGCGAGGGCGTCGCGCGATTCCTCGCGCGCAATCCGTCGACCTGTTTCGTGGCGCGGGCGGCGGAGGGCGTCGTCGGCACGATCCTCGCCGGCCACGACGGCCGCCGGGGACACCTGTACCACGCGGCGGTCGATCCGTCGATGCGCGGCCGCGGCGTCGGCAGCGCGCTGGTGCGCGCGGCGCTGGACGCGCTCAAAGAGGAGGGAATCGCGAAGGCGGCGATCATGGTCTTTGCGGACAACGAATCCGGACTGCGGTTCTGGCAGGCGCGCGGCTTCGGTGGCCGAAGCGATGTGCGCTATATGGACGTGACGCTTCGGCCGATTGTGAAGTTCGACCCGAAGTGAGCGACCGCGCGGATGGAGCATTTCTTCGATCTGAATGGGCGCGCGCCGGATGTGGACCGGCAGAAGCTGCGATTTGCCGGATGATGCGCTCGAAGGCTGAGCGGATTTGACGGATTGACTGGATTGTGATGTTGTGGTAAAATGGGGGGGTGGATCTGGAATCCGTCTGGGTACTTTTCGAGGGGGAGGAAAAAGGGGTGAAAAACAAGGCCGTCGTCGCGATTGTCATCGTTCTGCTCGTGGCTGTGCTCGGCGTTACGATGTACGCCACGAATCGAAAGATGCAGGCAGAATATGAGGCAAACGTCGAAGACTTTAACCGTGGCGCTGATTCTTTGAGATGAAGTCGGGAATAGGTCGGCTCGCTCCGGGGCGAACTGTCGTGCGCAGAGAACCCCGGAGCTTTTTTGATTTTAGCGGCTGGACGGGCGCGCTTTCAGCCGCCGCTTCGCCCGCTCGCCTTTCCGCGCAGAAGGGGGCCGTGAGGTGAACGTGAACATTCGCCGATGAGGGTGTTAAATCTTCGCGGGAAGGGCTTTGCGTGCCAGAAATTTGCTTGACAAGTCAGGCGGTTGATGGTATGCTGGTAGAGTTGAGTAAATCGGAGAGAGGTGCGCGCATGCTCGAAAAGCTGAGAAACAGCGACAAGGTTGTCGGGACGCGTAGGCTGCTGCGCGCAGTGCTCGCGGGAGAGATCTCGGAGGTCTACCTCGCCTCGGACGCCGATTTGTTCATCGTCCGTCAGGTTCGGGATGCCTGCAACCGCGCCAACGTCCGCGTCGTCGAGGTCGATTCGATGAAGCAGCTGGGCGAGGCGTGCGGGGTGGACGTCAAGACGGCGTCGGCCGGCATCCGGAAGTGACTTTTTTCATGCTATAGCTCTTCCAGGGTTGCGGAAGTGTATATAGATCCTCAATCACTCGCATAATAGTTCAGGAGGTGCTTTTCTTCCATGCCGACGATCAATCAGTTGATTCGCAAGGGTAGAGAAAAGGTAACCAGCAAGTCGAATTCCCCGATTCTGCAGTCCTGTCCGCAGAAGCGCGGCGTCTGCCTGTCCGTCAAGACGCAGACCCCGAAGAAGCCGAACTCCGCCCTTCGCAAGATCGCGCGCGTGAGGCTGACGAACTCGATCGAGGGTACTTGCTACATTCCGGGCATCGGCCACAACCTGCAGGAGCACTCGGTTGTGCTGATCCGTGGCGGCAAGGTCCGCGACCTGCCTGGCGTCCGTTACCACATCATCCGCGGCGCTCTCGATGCGGCTGGCGTTGCCAAGCGCATGCAGGGCCGCTCCCTCTACGGCGCGAAGCGTCCGAAGAAGTAAGGTTTTCAAGCCTTGAAGGCAGAAACGCCCAAAGCGCGCCATCCGGGGCGTGTCCATTTGGAACGTGGGAATACATCCCGGAGCGGGATTCGGGCGGGCGAAGTGCGAAAGCGCCAACTTTCGCGCCGCGCTTCTGCGATCTCTCGTTCACTTACCCGTCGAAAATTTTTCAGGAGGGACTCACATGCCCAGACGTGGATTTATCCCGAAGCGCGAGGTGCTTCCGGATCCGGTATACGGCACGGTCATCGTGACCAAGCTGATCAACCAAGTCATGTACGATGGCAAGCGCGGCGTCGCGCAGGCCGTCTGCTACAGTGCTTTTGAAACCGTTGCAGCGAAGAGCGGCAAGGATGCCATGGAGGTCTTCAACCAGGCCATCGCCAACATCATGCCCTCTCTGGAAGTCAAGGCCCGCCGCGTCGGCGGCGCGACCTATCAGGTCCCGATCGAGATCCGCC
>MHCFC02800__coassemble_540_pt1 | contig 26343 bp, 23 predicted proteins | sample MHCFC02800__metabat2_low_PE_014 | metagenome-assembled genome bin MHCFC02800 | reverse complement strand
GAACATGCCCTTCTTCATCTCGCCGCCGTACCAGGTGTTCAGGATGACCTGCTCGCGGCTGGTGATGTTGAACACGACGGCCGTCTCGGAGTTCAGGCCGAGCTCCTTGTAGTTCTCAACCTTGGCCTTGGAGGCGTTGTAGACGACGAAGTCCGGCTCGAAGTTCTCCAGCTCCTCCTCGGAGGGACGGATGAACATGTTCTTGACGAAATGGGCCTGCCAAGCGACTTCCATGATGAAGCGGATGGCCATGCGGGTGTCCTTGTTGGCGCCGCAGAAGGCGTCGACCACGAACAGGCGCTTGTTGGACAGCTCCTTGATGGCGATGTCCTTGACGACGTTCCAGGTCTCCTCGGAAGCGGGATGGTTGTCGTTCTTGTAGCCCTCAGAGGTCCACCACACGGTGTCCTTCGAGTTTTCATCCATGACGATGAACTTGTCCTTGGGGGAGCGGCCGGTGTAGATGCCCGTCATGACGTTGACGGCGCCCAGCTCGCTGACCTGGCCCTTTTCATAACCTTCCAGACCGGGCTTGGTCTCCTCCTCGAACAGCATCTCAAAAGAGGGGTTATATACGACTTCGGTCGTGCCGGTGATGCCGTATTTGCTCAGATCAATGTTCTTCATCGGGGACTACCTCCTTGTAATTGTGGTTCTACCTTACCATCCATTAGTATACCCTACTTCCTGCAAGTCTGCAATATGTGAAAAGCAAATTCTAGAATAAAAAACCTGAAACTTTTCGGCGCAAAGGCGTCACATCACGAGCAGGCTGACGGCCATGACGGCCATTCCGGCGATGAGGCCGTAGATGGACAGGTGGTGTTCGCCGTATTCGCGCGCCGCGGGGAGAAGCTCGTCGAACGAGATGAACACCATGATGCCGGCCACGCTGGCGAAGATCAGGCCGAACACGACGTCGTTCATCACCGGCATGAGGATCAGCCAGCCGATCAGCGCGCCGGCCGGTTCGGCGAGGCCGGAGAGGAAGGAATAGCGAAACGCCTTGAAACGCGAGCCGGTGGCCTGATAGATGGGCACGGAGACGGCGATGCCCTCGGGGATGTTGTGGATGGCGATGGCGGCCACGATGGGGATGGCCACGCCCGGCTCCTGAAGGGCGGAGACGAACGTCGCCAGCCCCTCGGGGAAGTTGTGCAGCGCGATGGCCATGGCCGTCAGCGCGCCCATGCGCATCAGCTTGGCGGGCGGGGTGTTTTCGCGCTCCACGCGCCGGACTTCGTGCGGGTTTTCCTCCGACGGCACCAGCCGGTCGATCAGGGCGATCAGCAGGATGCCGCCGAAGAAGCCAGCCGCCGTCAACCAGCCGCCCGCGCGCTCGCCGGCGGCGCCCGCCAGCGTGGACTGCGCGCTGGAGAGGATCTCCACCATGGAGACGTAGACCATCACGCCCGCCGAAAAGCCCAGGCTGATGGAGAGGAATTTCCGGTTCGTGCGCCGCGCCAGAAGCGCGATGCAGCTGCCGATGCCGGTGCTCAATCCGGCGATCAATGTCAATAGAAACGCGTGCAGCGTCAGTTCATTCATATGCGGCTCCTCATGATAAATCTGTAGTTAGTACAAACTAACTATATTGATTTTATCACCCGATTGTCCGCGCGTCAATCCCCTTGCGGAAAATTTTCCGCAAGCGACGCCGCGCCGGGAGATGCCGCAGACTATGCGCGCGGTTCGATGAAGATGCGTGGCCGCAAGAAAAAAGTTTCATCCCGGAAACCGACGGATGCAGAAGGTTTGCCAACGGGCAGGATTTCTTCCGAAAAAGGGATGTATGCGGCGCCCGGCCTGCTCAGAGATCGCAAAATCCAAAGCCCAAACGTATATCGATAAAAGATGTATACGGCAGCCGGCCTGCTCAGAGATCGAGCGGGCCGGGGCGGGGTAGGACGTGCGGCGCCATTCAGAAGCTGGCCGGGGCGGAGGAATGCGCTTTCCGCAGCGCTCGATCTTCCCGCCAAGCCTTCAGAATTTTGCCCGTTGGACGCCGCCGGATATCCGCAGCCGTCGAGGCTCACTCCCCGGCGTCGACCCATTCGCCGAGCCGGTTCGATTCCATCAGGCGCGACATCAGCCGCTGCAGTTTCGCGCCGTCGGCGATGGAGTTTTCGGGAACCCGGCCGTGGGCGATGCAGTCCAGGAACGTGTAGTAGCAGTGGATGTGCCCGCGATCCCAGCCAATGGCGTTCTTCGGCGGCAGAAACGACCCGCCCGGCGCGGGATACCGCTGCACCGATTCGATCTTCGTGAACCCGCGCATGCCGCCCAGCGGGCGCTCGGGCAGTGTCTGGTCGTAGAAGCGGATGAAGCTCGGCTCCATGCCGTCCCAGGCGATCGCGCCCTTTGTGCCGCGGATCTCCAGCGTGAAATCGTCGTTGGAGCCGGTGGCGATCTTGCTGGCTTCGACCGTTCCCAGCGCGCCGTTGGGCATCTCCAGCAGCATCAGCGCGTGGTCCTCGCCGAGCGCGGTTTCCATGCCGCCTTCGGGCGTGGGCCGCTGCGGATACAGCGTCCGCGTCCGGCAGAATACGCGCCTGGGGTCGCCCGCCAGCCATGTGACCAGATCCAGCGCGTGGCTGCCCAGATCGAGCAGCACGCCGCCCTGCGACCGCTGCTTCCAGCCGATGGGCTTGTCGGGATCGATCGATCCCGAGTGCAGGTACCGCGCCTGAAACGAGAGCACCTCGCCGATGCGCCCCTCGTCCACCAGTTCCTTCGCGCGCATCACCGCCGGCGTGTAGCGGTTGTTGAAGACCATGCGCGTCTGGCCCTTCGCGTTCTTTGCCGCTTCCGCGATGCGCGCCGCGCTTTCGGCCGTCACGGCGAGCGGCTTGTCGATGTACACATGCTTGCCCGCCTCCAGCGCCGCGATGGCCATCTCCTCGTGCTGCTCGTTTGGCGTGCAGATGGAGACCACTTCCACCTCCGGATCGGCCAGCAGCGCGCGGTAATCGTCCGTATAGCGCGCGTAGCCCATCAGCTCCGCCGCCTCGCGCGCCTTTTCGATGCGCCGCGAGCAGACGTGCGCCAGATGCACGCGAAAGTCGATGTCCGGATAAAACAGCGGGATCGATCTCAGCGCGTGCGTGTGCGCCCTGCCCATAAATCCCCAGCCGATCAGGCCGATGCCGATTGTCCGCATTGTCCCTTCCTCCTGTCCTGTTGGGTCGATTGTATTTATAATTATAACAAATTGGCCCCGTCCGCGCAAGGACGCGATTTTTGAGGATTTCCGATAAATATCACTTAAAGACTTGACGATATTCATGTCATATGGTATTATTTAATATACGTTAAACTTTAGGACGAGCTATTTGTTCAAACGATTAAGGCTTCGCCGGCCGGCTGGATTGCGCGCGGAGCTTTTGTGCCGGCGTGCGAGGGAATCATGGCTTTTCGCGCGCGCGGCTGGGGATAGGATGTTCGTGCGGCGGCCGCTTTAAATGTGGTCAAGGAGGGCCGCATTCGCGCGACATTGTTATAGAAGGAGAGGGGGAGGTCTTGAATGCCGCTGCCCGGTAAGCTCAGCATTGGTATCCTTGAGGAGGACAATCCGCAAAAATCCTATTTTCGACTCAAACCGCTTTTGATTCAGGAGGGCGGCCGCTTTGCGGCCTTCGACGGCGCGGAAGCCTATCCGGAGGATGGATGTATTCGCATCGTTCCCGATAAAAACGAGTCCGGCCATTTCAAGGCTCGAATGCGCCGGATCGGACTGTATGCCGTCGTGGATCTGCGCGATCATCCCGGCGAGCACGACAAAATTCGCGCCAATAAGAACTATGGCGGCGATGGCGGCGAGCGCAACGCCTATATTATCTATTCCGACGTTGTGCGCGAGCCGGCGCCGGGCGAGCTGTTTGCGCTGTTGTCCATGCGCCCCGAGGAAGCCGACGGCGCGCTGCTGCCCGAGCCGCCCGATGCGCCGCGCGTGCTGCTGTATTGTGATGGGGCGCTGCAGGAGGACGTCTGGACGGTCGAAGCGGTTGCGGAGCAGGAATCCTTCCGGCTGGTTCGCGCCGGCGGGCGCGTCGATCCGGCGGAACTTCAGGTGTTTGAATTGAAGGGATTTCAGGACCGGCCGCTGTCGTTTGCCGTCCTGCCGCCCGAGAAGATCGAGCGCGCGCCCGAACCGGTCCGCCCGGCGCGTGCGGCTGAGCCCGCGCGCCTGACCGAGCCGATCCGCCTTCCGGGCGGCTTTCACATCGAGGAGGAACCGGCGCAGCCCGCGCAAGCTGCACAGCCCGCTGAGCCGCCGCGTGAAAGGGCGGAAGTCCGCGCTAAGGAGGCCGAAGCCGCCGTGCGCGCGAAACCGGAAAAGGCGCCGCCCGCCCGCGAGGCCAGGCCGGCGCCGCGCGACCGCGCGAATGCCAGCCAGGTCGGCCTGAACCCGCGCAAGGGGCGCTGCCTGCAGGAGATCATCGACGATAAGTGGCGCTTTTCGCGCATGGAGCAGCTCGGCGCGCCCACGCCCTCCCTAGTCACCGGAGAGCCGGTCAGGAGCCCGGCGGACGCCGCGCTCGACGCCGTCCGCACCGCGTGGAACCGCCGCGACCAGCGGGAGGCGCTCGTCGGCGCGCTGGCAAAGCTCGATGGGCTGGACGGCGCGCTGAACGCCCGCCGGGCCGCGCTTCGCGCCAGCGCTGTCAACGAACAGCTCAACGAGCTGGAGGCGCAGCGTCTGAAGATGCTGGACGAGATGGAGCATCTCAAGCGGCTGGGCGCGGATGTGCGCGCCTCGCTCAAACAGGAGATCCTGTGCGAGCAGGCCGACGAGTTTGCCGACGTCGTCGCGCGGATCGACCGCGCCCGCGCCGAGTGCGCGCGCAGCGAGGAGGAAGCCGCCCGCTCCCGCGAGACCGCCGAGAGCGTGCAGGACGCCATCAACGCCATGGCGGACGGCCGGTTTGAAGAGCGGCTGCGCGAGTTTGCGATCAACAGCCGCGCCGTCATGCTGCTGAAGCGCGACCGGCCGCGCCCCGTGCCGCCCATGGTGCCCTGCGTCCGCCCCGATGCAGAGGCGCTGATTGCGCGGGTGATCGAGACGTTCGCCGCCGCCGGCGCGCCGCTTGGCCGCGCGGAGGCCGTGAACCTGCTCGTCTGCGCGGCGCAGGGATCGATTCTGCTGATCTCGGGCGCGCCCGGCAGCGGAAAGACCTCTGTGGCGCGGCTGCTGGCCCGCGCGCTCGGCGTCGAAGATATGTGCTTTGCCAGCTTCGCGCCCGCGGATGCGCCGCTCGATGGCCATCCTGCCGTTCGCGCGCTGGCGGCTGGGCGGGCGCTCCACCCGTCGGACGCGCCCGAGGGACGTACCGGCAATCCGGCCAAACCCGATGGCGAGGCGCAGCCCGAAGGCGATGCCGCCGTCGATCTGGGGAATCAGCCGGACGGCGACGCCGTCTCCGCGCGGGGAGAGGTGCGAGATGAAGAAATGTCCGAACCCGCCGCCGTGGGCGAGCGCGCCTTTGCGATGGCGCTGTTGGACGATGCGAACCTGCTGTCCGGCGGCGATCCGACGCGCGGCCTGACGCCGGCTGCGGAGCGCGGGGAATTTCTGCTCTGCATGACGGTTCAGGACGACGGCGAGCCGGTGCCGGCGCACCTGCTCGGCCGGGCGTTTACGCTGCGTCTGAGCGCCGCTGCGCCGGACGCGCCGTGGAAGCCCGCGCCCGCCGCCAGGTCTGAACCGCGCCGGGCGGTTTCCGCCGCCGCGCTGCGGCGCGCGTTTGCGCCGAAGCTGGAGGAACTGCCCGAGGCACAGTGCCGCCGGATGGAGAAGTTCCGCGCGGACCTCGCCCTGCTGGGTGTGAGCCTGTCGCGCAAGACGCTCGACGCGCTGTGGAATTACTGCGCCGCCGCGATTCCCGCCATGCCGCTCGAGCCGTCCGCAGTGCTTGACCTCGCATTGGCCCAGCGGGCGATCCCCGCCGTTCTGGCGAGCGCTCCGCTGGACGCCCTCGCAGCGCTGCCGAAGCTGCTCGACGATCTGCCGCACTGTGCGGCGCTGTTGAAGGAAGCGTTTCCCGTGCAGGTGTGATGGAAACCGCCGCGCCCGCGCGAGGAGCGATGGAGATTTCGGCGACGTGCATTTCACTCTACATTCCCCTTGCGGGGGAGCGGCGGTGGGCCAAGCGTGCGGAACTGCTCCAACGCCATTTTAGCTCACGCGCTTTTGCGGGGGAGCGGCTCGGGGCGCAGGTTGGCATAGAGCGCTTCTGCTGACTTCAATTCGCGTTTCCTTTTCAGGCAGAGCGGTTGTGCTGCACGAATCTGTGGCGATGCATCATTCGATAGCATCGCCACTTTTTTTCGCCCGATCCCGTCAGGGGTCTGCGAAAGCGCTCTGCGCCGGCAATTCCAGCGCTGTGATCTGCCAGCTTCCGTCCGTGAATTCGGCGCGGTAGAAGAGCGGGCGCACATGGGCGGACCGCTCCGTGTCCATCTGCATCAATCCGACGCACGGCTCGCCGCCGGGATAGCCGTATTTCATCGGCAGACAGAGGTCGCAGGCGTTGCCGATGGCCTCGAGCGACAGCCGGCCGCGCGCCGAGGGTGCGAACCAGCGCGCGCTGTCCTCGATGTCGCCGGCCAATGCGGCGTCAACCGCGCACTGAACGGCCTCGTCCGCGGTGGCTGGGGCGCGCGGCCCGCCGTCGCGCCAGACCGCCTCGGACGACAACAGGCGAAGCCCGCCGGCATCGGCCTGCCAGCGCTCCAGCGCACACCGGCCGGACGGATCGCCGGCGGAGGTCAGCGCCCGGACGATCTGCGCCGATTCAAATCCGATTTCGTCCGCCTGCAGCGCGCCGGTCTGGCGGCTGAAGTCGGGCGCGAGGAGCAGCAGGTACTGCCCGTCGCGCGCCTCGCCCGTCAATGCGATGCAGCCGTCCAGCCGGTTGAGCGACGGCAGCTGCGCGCCGCGCGGCAGCTCGCAGGACAGCCCGCCGATTTCGAGGCGGCGCTGAGATCCGCGCACCAGCAGGCAGGGCGTGCCCTCCGGCGGCAGCGTCCCGGCGGTTTCCGAATAGGCTTCGTCGGGGGAGAGCTCGATTTCGGTGATGTTCCCCGGCCAGAACACGGCGAACACCCCGTCCGGCAGGCTTTCCGCCATCGGCGCGCCGCCCGAAAGCACCAGCCTGCGCGCCATCGGCAGCCAGCCCGAAACCAATGGCCTGTATTCCAGATAGACCGCCCCGCACAGCGGCACGGCGGCGAGCAGCGCCTCACCGGGCGACACCTCCCCCGCAAAGCGCCCGTTCAGCGCGATCATGCCCGGCGCGGGCGCGACGATCGCCAGTGTTGGCTGCATGGTCATCCCTCCCGAAAAAGCCTATGCACAGGGCGGGCGAGGGATGACCGGCGGCGCTTGCGCCTGCCCCTTTCTCGATTGAAGTGGCGGCCGTTTCGGAAGATCAAAAAGGCGCGGGATTCCGTATAGATTTCGGAATCCCGCGCCGAAGCCTGTTCCCAAATTCAAAGCAGAGCACGAGAGGGCTGAAGTACTCTCGCGTTAAAAATCGTTCCCGGCGAAAAGTCGAAAAATCCTTTGAGGGTTTCAAGCCGGCCAGGGCCGGGACTTTGCGTCAATCTTCCTTCTTTCGCTCCCGAAGGATGAAGCGCAGCGGCGTGCCTTCGAAGCCGAACGCCTTGCGGAACTGGCCCTCGAGGTAGCGCTCGTAGGAGAAGTGCATCAGCGTGGCGTCGTTGACGAACATCACAAACGCCGGCGGGTTGGTCGCCTGCTGGGTGGCGTAGTAGATCTTGAGCCTGCGGCCGGACGTCGCCGGCGGCTGGAGCGCGGCCTGCGCGTCCGCGAGGATGTCGTTGAGCAGGCCGGTGGTGATCCTCCGGCTCGCCTGCTCGTAGACCGACTTGACCGTCTCCAGCACGCGCGCCGTCCGCTGGCCGGTCAGCGCCGAGATGAAGATCACCGGCGCATAGGCCATGAACTTCATCTCCTCGCGGATCTTCGCGACGTGCTCGTTCATCGTACGGGTGTCCTTTTCGATGGCGTCCCACTTGTTGACGACGATCACGGCGGCCTTGCCCTGCTCGTCGATGTAGCCGGCGATCTTGCTGTCCTGCTCGGTCACACCCTGCGTGGCGTCGATGACGAGCAGCGCCACGTCGCAGCGGTCGATGGCCGCCAGCGCGCGGACGATCGAAAAGCGCTCCAGCGACTGGTAGGCGATGGCGCGCTTGCGCCGGATGCCGGCGGTGTCGATCAGCACGTATTCCTGCCCGTCCGGCGCGGTGAACCGCGTGTCGATGGCGTCGCGCGTCGTGCCCGCGATGTCGGAAACCATCACGCGCTCCTCGCCAAGCAGCCGGTTGACCAGCGACGACTTGCCCACGTTCGGCTTGCCCGTCACGGCGATCTGGATCGCGCTGTCCCGCTCCTCCTCCTCGTCCGGCTCGGGGAACTTCTCGCACAGCGCTTCGAGCAGGTCGCCGAAGTTGAGCAGGTTCACCGAGGAGACGCCGATGGGATCGCCCATGCCGAGGTTGTAGAACTCGTAGACGTCGTCCATCATGCGGACGTTGTCGACCTTGTTGACCACGAGCATCACCGGCTTGCCGCTCTTGCGCAGCATGTCGGCGACGTTTTCGTCGTCCGCGGTCAGTCCGGCGCGCCCGTCGACGAAGAACAGGATCACGTCGCACGTCTCGATGGCGATCTCCGCCTGGCGGCGCATCTGCGAAAGCAGCGGATCGTCGCTCGTGGGGTCGATGCCGCCGGTGTCGATCAGCGTGAATTTGTAGTTCTGCCATTCGCAGTCGGCGTACACGCGGTCGCGCGTGACGCCGGGCGTGTCCTCCACGATGGCGATGCGCTTTCCGACCATCTGGTTGAAAAAGGTGGACTTGCCCACGTTCGGGCGTCCGACAATCGCAACGAGCGGTTTGGCCATGGTATCCTCCTCATTTTGGCATGACGGCGGCGCTTGTCCTTCCGCCCGGCAATTTCCATTGATCTTCTTTCCTATTGTACCAGAACCCGGCGAAAAAATCAACCGCAGCGCGCAGGCGGCGGTTGACGTTGGCGGTCGAAAAATCCGAAGGCGCGCGGAGGCCGCGCCCTTTTGTACTGGAACCGCTTCCGGCGGCGGAGATTTACCGCGTATTGCGGACAAAGACCGTCTCGGTTTCGGCGGCGTCCCACGGGGCGGGATAGGCGTCGACGGCAGTGAAGCCATATTTTTCATACAGGCCATGGTGGTCGCTGACCAGGTACACGCGCTCGAAGCCGAGCGATGCGGCATAGTTCGCGGCGGCGTCGATCAGCCGCTGGCTGAGCCGGTGGCCGCGGTGGGATTCGCCGACGAACACATAGCCGATGTACGGCGTATACGGCGCGACGGGCAGGCAGTCCTCGGCGCACAGCGTGCAGAAGCCGGCGACCTGCCCGCCGTCCAGCGCGGCGAACACGCGCTCCCAGCCGGCGATGCGGCCCTCGCGCATGGCGCTGGCCAGCGACTTTCCCGCCCGCCACGAGCACGCCTCCGCGCAGCGGGCGACCGATTCCCAGAGCGCGTCCGCGGCGGTCAGCGCGGCGATGCGCTCGCTCATGACAACAGCGCGCGGTCGTTGGCGAACTCGCCGCCGCTGGCGCGCGCGAACTGCTCCAGCAGCATCTCGACGGTCAGCCGCTTCTTTTCCTCCCCGGCGATGTCCAGGATGATCCTGCCCTCGTACATCATGATCAGGCGGTTGCCGTAGTCGATGGCGTCGCGCATGTTGTGCGTGACCATCATGGTCATCAGGTGGTTTTCGGAGATGATCTTCTGCGACAGCTTCAGCACCTTTTCGGCCGTGCGCGGGTCGAGCGCGGCGGTGTGCTCGTCGAGCAGCAGCAGTTTCGGCTTCTTGAGCGTGGCCATCAGAAGCGTCAGCGCCTGCCGCTGGCCGCCGGAGAGCAGGCCGACCTTCGCCGTCAGCCGGTCCTCGAGGCCGAGGTCGAGCATCCGGAGCTTTTCGCGGTATTCCTCGCGCTCGGCGCGGGTGATGCCGCGGCGGAGCGTGCGGTGCTGGCCGCGCCGGGCGGCGAGGGCGAGGTTCTCCTCGATCTGCATGTTCGCGGCGGTGCCGGTCATCGGATCCTGAAACACGCGGCCGAGGAACGCCGCGCGCTTGTGCTCGGACAGGCGGGTGATGTCCGTGCCGTCGAGCACGATTTTGCCCTCGTCGACCGGCCAGACGCCGGCGATGGCGTTGAGCGTGGTAGATTTGCCCGCGCCGTTGCCGCCGATCATGGTGACGAAATCGCCGTCGTTCAGGTGGAGGTCGACGCCGGCGAGCGCGACGTTTTCATTGACCGTGCGGGGGTTGAACGTCTTGTGCAGGTTGATTAAGTCAAGCATCGGCCTTGCCTCCCTTCTTTGCAGCCGCGAGCTTTGTCTTCCAGAACGGAACCGCCAGGAACAGCGCCACGACCAGCGCCTGCAAAAGCTTCAGCAGGTTCGTGTCCAGCCCCAGCCAGAGCACGACCTGGATGACGATGTAGTAGATCACCGCGCCGATGGCGACGGCAACGAGCTTGAGCGCGAAGTTCGTGAACAGCCGGCCGAACACGACGTCGCTGATGATGACGGCGGCGAGGCCGATGACGATCGCGCCGCGGCCCATGTTGACGTCCACGAAGCCCTGATAGTGCGAGTACAGCGCCGAGGCCAGCGCCACGATGCCGTTGGAGATCATCAGGCCGAGGATCTTGCCGAGGTTCGTGTTGATGCCCTGCGCCCGGGACATCGCCTCGTTCGCGCCGGTGGCGCGCAGCGAGCAGCCCAGCTCGGTGCCGAAGAACCAGTACAGTATGGCGATCAGCGCGATGATGAAGATCAGCGTGATGAAGATCGGGTTTTGCACCGAGACATCGCGGACGTAGCGGGAACTGACGATCAGGTCGTAGTTCGTGACGCTGACCGCCTGGTTCGCCCGGCCGCCCATGATCGCCAGGTTGATGGAATACAGCGACAGCTGCGTCAGGATGCCGGCGAGGATCGGCGGGATGCCCATCGCCGTGTGGAACAGGCCCGTGGCGAGGCCGGCCAGCATGCCGGCGATCACCGCGCAGACGAGCGCGATCCAGACGTTGACGCCGTTTGTCATCAGCATGATGCAGACCGCGCCGCCGGTGGCCATGGATCCGTCGACGGTCAGGTCGGCGTAGTCGAGCACCTTGTAGGTGATGTACAGCCCGATGGCCATGATGCCCCAGATCAACCCCTGGGCGACCGCGCCGGGCAGGGCGTTGAACAATGTCTCGATATTCAATGTGCTTTCCCCCATGCATGCGCGCGGGGAAAGCGGCCTGAAAGCCGCTTTCCCTGACGCCGTTCGTTCGTTTCAGGCGCAGATGCGCCCAATTTTTGTCAAAAAGGCTGCGCAGGACAGCCCGTCAAATCGAGCCCGTCCACACTGCGATCATCCCTCGATGGCGGTGTAGCCGTCCGGGATGGTCACGCCGAGGATCTCGCACAGCTCCGCGTTGTACATCTTGGTGACGCTCGGCGCGAACTCGACCGGCATCGTGGAGACGTCGGCGCCGTTGACGAGGATCTCATAGGCCATTTCGCCGGTGGCGTAGCCGAGGTCGTAGTAGCTGATGGACAGCGTCGCGACGCCGCAGCCGGAGCAGATGCCCTGCTCGCCGGCGACGACCGGCACGCCCGCCGGCTCGACGACGTTGCGGATGGCCTCGGTGCAGGAGGCGGCGGTGTTGTCCGTCGGGATGTAGAGGACGTCGCTGGCCGCGCAGGCGTTGGTCGCCACGGAGGCGACGTCATTGGAATCGGTGAAGGCGTACTCGGTGCAGTTGTAGCCCATCTCGGTCAGGTAGCCGGTGATGACGTCAATCTGATAGACCGAATTCGGCTCGGCAGAGCAGTACAGCAGGCCGACTTCCTTCGCGTCCGGGAACAGCTCCTGGATCATCGCGGCCTGCTGGTCGAGCGGCGCGAGGTCGGAGGTGCCGGAGATGTTCGTGCCGGACGTGCCGGTCCAGTCGTCGATGCCCAGCGCCGTGCCGTAGTCGGTGACGGAGGTGCCGAGGATCGGGATGTCGCCCGTGCCGGCCTGCGCGGCCTGCAGCGCGGCGGTCGCGTTGGCCATGATGAGGTCGACGTCCTCGGCGATAAAGGAGTTGATGATCGTGATGCAGGTGGCGGAATCGCCGGAGGCGTTCTGCTCGTCGAAGGTGACGCGGTCGCCGAGCAGCTCGGTCAGCGCGTCGCGGAAGCCCTGCGTCGCGGCGTCGAGCGCATCGTGCTGCACCAGCTGGCAGATGCCGACGGTGTAGGTCTCCTCCTCGGCCATCGCCGGGAGCGTCGCGGTCAGACAGAGCATCGCGCAGATCAGAATGGACAGCAGCTTTTTCATGTCAGGTTCCTCCCCAAGTTTGATAATCAAAAAAGCGGCCCTCCGTCCAAGAGAACCGCTTTGTTGAACCCTTTTGTTCAGCATCCGTGTTCTTTCAGACGGCCTTCTGCCGCATAAAAGTAAAAACGCAGCACGCCAAAGTAGCGGGCTGCGTTGCCAAAGCCAGACGAAAGAACCGCCTTGGAGCGCTGCGCAGGGCGGACGATGGTTTTCACGGCCTTTGCCGAAGTACTGAACATCGCGCGCACCTCCGTTTCTCCAAGAAGTTGTGTATAATTATAGCACCTGCGGCGCATTTGTCAATTCGCGTTTCAGATAATTCATCGAAAAGAATTTGTAAAATGCCGGTTGCGTGGTGGAAATCCCCGCGATCCGCTCTCGTGCAGGGCATTCTTTTTGTTGAAAAGCTGTATGGGAGCGCTTTTTTTGCATAACTCGCGCATAAATATTCCAAATTTGCAGAGAACGGCGCGGACGGCCGCAATGCCGTCCGCGCCGCATGTCTGCCGCTATGCCGTTTTGGCCGGCTGCTTTCCCGCGTCCAGACGCCGGAACAGCCTGACCAGCACCACTGCCGCGACGGTCGCGAGGATCACCTCCGCGGTCAGCTGCGCGTAGGCGAGGCCGTACAGCGGGAAGATCCGGTTCAGCACGATCAGCGCCGGGATTTCCAGCACGACCTTGCGCAGAATTGCGAACAGGAACGCCTTTCCGCCCATGCCGGTCGCCTGGAACACGCCCACGGCGAGGAAGTCTACGCACAAAAACGGCATCGCCAGGCACATGCCCCTCAGGAACGTCGCGCCATAGCCGATGACCTCCTCATTCGCCATGAACAGCCGGATCATGAATTCCGAATCGAAGAAGAAGAACAGCGCCACGATGATCTGGAACGAGAGCGAAACCTTCAGCGAGAACGTCAGCGTGCGCTTCATGCGGGGGATGTTGCCGCTGGCGTAGTTGTAGCTGATCAGCGGCATGATGCCCTGCGAGATGCCCTGCGAGATGTACATCGGCACCATGCTGATCTTCTGCGCGATGCCCATGGCGGCCACGGGGTTGGCGCCAAAGCTGGCGGTGAAGTTGGTCAGCAGGGTCATGCCGGTGACGTTGAGCAGGTTCTGGATCGACGCGGGAATGCCCACGCCGCAGACCCCGACGACCACCTGCCGCCGCAGCTTGAACGCGCTCGGCCGGATGCAGACGTAGGTGTTCTTCCGGCGCACATAGAGCAGCACGAAGAAGTACGCGCACGCGACGCAGTTGGAGATAAATGTCGCCAGTCCGGCGCCTTCTGCGCCCATGTCGAAGCCCCAGGGGAGCACGAAGATCGGGTCGAGCGCGATGTTGAGCAGGCAGCCGCTCATCGTGCCGATGCTGGCGTGCAGCGCCGAGCCCTCCGCGCGCACCAGATAGGCCATGACGACGTTCAGAATGGCCGGCATCGCGCCGAACGACACCGTCCAGAGCATGTAGCCGTCCGTCGAGGCATAGGTCTCCGCCGTGACGCCGAGCAGCGCCATCAGCGGCCCCTTGAACACCGTGCACAGCAGCGAAAACAGCAGGCCGAAGAGGATCGAACAGTAAAATCCGAACGCGGAGCTTTCCGCAACGGTCTTGTAGTCCTTGCTGCCCAGCGCGCGGCTCATCATGCTGGAGCTGCCCACGCCAAAGAGATTGTTGATGGCGTTGAAGGCCAGCAGCACCGGCGCGGCCAGCGTGACGCCCGCATTCTCGATGGGATCGTTGAGCATTCCCACAAATAGCGTATCCGCCAGGTTGTACAGCACCATGACCAGCGAGCTGAGCACGGTCGGCACGGCCAGCTTCATGACGGCTCTGGGCACGGCGACCTGTTCAAACAGGCGGATCTTTTGTTCGTCTTGCATCGCGGATTCCTCCCGAAAAGTATTCCGAATCGCCGCGCGCGGCGGCGAAACGTGTGCAGGTTGAAAGTTTTCCCCCTTCGCCATCTTCGCGGCTCCAAGCGGGCGCAGCGGCGAAACGCATGCAGATGGAAAGCGCGGCCGGCACATCAAAGCGGGATCCCCGGAGCATCGGTTCCGGGAATCCCATCTGCGCCGCGCGCGGATCGATTCCAGCGCGAAAGGGCTTTGATCCTCGCGAAGCCGGCCTCTTTTGCAGACCGGCGCCCGCTCAGGCGCGCGCTTCTGTCAGGCTGGGCGCGCGAAAGGGGAGGGCAGGGTCATTCGACCAGCCCTTCTTCGAGCAGTCCTTCTTCGTTGCTCTCGTCGCTCTCGAGCAGCTCCGCCGTCTGCTGCATGCCGATGATCTTCCAGTTGCTGCCGTCGTTGACGAGCGTGATGTTGTAGCGGCCGCCCGTCCACGAGGGCGGATCTTCGGGCAGCGCGTCCGCGCGGCTGGAGATCACGCGGCCGGTGATCGACGGCACGCGCTCCACGACGGTGCAGGTCGCATAGTCGTCCCACGGCCACGACCACAGGCTTTCGACCGTCAGCTCATACTCGAAGTCCGAGATCGTGTAGTCCTCATAGGCGGACGTGCCGTCGAACGCGCTGATGAGCGCCGGGTCCGCGTTCAGAAAGTCGGAATGGAAGTACTTGTTCAGGCTCTCCGCGTCCTCGCGCGTCAGGCAGACCTCGACGCGCTTTTGCAGCCCTTCGTCGAGGACGATGTAGACGTTGGCGAGGTTCATGCACATGAAGAAGCCGCACACCAGCATTCCCAGCAGCACGCACAGCAGCACCAGCCGCGATGCGATGTACCAGATCATTCGTCGAATGTAAACCACTTTTCCTATTCTCCTGTTCCGGTATTCTCTGTCGCGGCGGGATCGGCGGCGTCGGAACCGCCGTCCGGCGCGGGGGTCGCGTCCGCGGCAGGCTCGGGCGTGGCGTCCACTGCCTCGAAGGAGACGGTTGCCTCGGACGATGCGCCGCCCTGTTCAAGGATCTGCTGCAGCTGCGCGATCATTTCCTCGTCGGTCAGGCGGAATTTGAACACGACCCTGCGGGAGGCGTCGCGGTCCTCGTTGCCGTTTTCGTCCAGCACCAGGTCGCTGTACGAGCGGCCGTTTGCCGTGACGAGCTGGCGAAGCGTCTGCCGCTGCTCGTCCGTGATGACCGAATAGTTGTCGCCGAGCACATAGGCCGCCACGGCGGCGGCGCGCTGCTGGGACAGCTCGAGGTTGGACAGATAGCTTCCCACCGAGTCGGTGTGCCCCTCGATGATGATCTCGGCGACATAGTCGCGGTATTCGTCGGAGAGCAGCACGTCCAGATAGACCGGCAGGAAATCGTCGATCCACGCGCGGCCCTCCTCGGTCAGCGAATACTCGCCCGTGGCGAAGAGCACGTCGGATTCCAGCGCAATTGCGCCGCTGGTCGGATCGACCGTCGCGGAGATGTTCGCGGTGCGCAGCGCGCCGCTGAGCGCGCTGATGATCTGCGTGCGCACGCCCACCAGCTGCTCGATCTGCGCCTGCTGGGAATCCAGCGTCGCCTGCTGCGCGGAGAGCTGGTCGGACAGCGAGGACAGCTGCGTCTGCTGCTGCGAGATCTCCTCCTCGCTCTGCGCCAGCAGCGCCTGCGCGGCCTCGAGGTCCTCCTGTTGCTGCGCCAGCACGGCCTGTGCGTCGGCCAGCTCGTCCTCGGCGGCGTTTAAGCGGATTTGCTGCGCGAGCATCTGCTGCTCGGCTTCGCTCAGCCGCGTGCGCTCCGATTCGAGGCTTGCGTTGGCCTCGTCCAGATCGTATTGCTGGCGCGCGATCTCCGCCATGTTGATCTCGTACATTTCAAAGTACTGGTACATGATGTAGAACAAAATCAGGATGATGATCAGCAGAAGCGAACTCATCAGATCCGAAAAGCTCAGCCAGAAGCTGCCGTCGTTGCGCCCGGCGCGCCGGACGCGTCTGTTTCGGTAATTGCGCATGGATTCCCTCCCTTCGCGCGCTCATGGCGATGTCCTCCGCGGCGCGGCCTTTGCCGGGCGGAGGACGGACGCCGTTTCCGGGAAATGTTCTAAAGAAAAGATTGCCTGAGCGGAAAATCCCGTTCCGCTGCGCTCTCGCGCGCCGGCAGACGGGCGCGCCCGCAGGCGCGGTCAGCTCGCGTAGAGGCGGTCGACGGCGTCGTTCAGCCCGCGCTGCGCCTGTTCCAGCGCCTGCGTCAGGCGGTCCATCTGGTCGAGGAACTGATCCGACGTCTCGCCCACCGCGCGCGGCATCCGGCTCAGCGAATCCGAGATGCTTGTGGCCAGATAGTCCACGCGCTGCGTGAACTGGTTGACGTATTCGCGATAGGCTTCCAGCGTGGCCTTCAGCTCGTCGTCCATGGACTTTGCCGCGCCCTTCTGCGCGCTTTCGATGTGCGCGCTGGCGCGGGTCAGCTCGCCGGCCGCCTTCTGCATCGCCTGCGAGGCGGCGGCGTTCTCCTCGGAGAAGCGCTTGACGAAGCCGTTGACCGCGCCGGTCATCGCGTCGACCGAGCGCGTGACCTCCGCCTGCATGGCGTTGACGGTCTTGAGATAGTTCGTCTGCTGGCGCGCGACGAGATCCATCTGCTCGACGGCGCCGGACAGGTTGCGCATGTTCTCCTGCGCCTCGCGCTGGCTGGCGCGCAGGTCGTTCAAGTAGCCGTTCATCGTGCCGGCCATCTCCTCGGAGATCTTCTGCACGCTGCGCAGGTCGCGCAAGGCGGCCTCGGAGTCCGCCATGCCCGCGCGGATCGCGGTGAAAGCGTCCTGCTGGGTCTGGGACGTCTGTTCGAGCACCCGGCCGAAGTTCTTCAGCTGCCCGCCGACCACCTCGTCCATGCGGTCGACAAACCGCATGACCACGGCGTCCAGAAACCGCAGCTGATCCTTGCTGGTCACGGTCATGAAGTTCTTCAGGCTCTGGTTCACCGGCTCGACGGCGTCCTGAATGGCGCGGGTGATGTTTTCGGTAAACGCGCCGTTCAGGTCCCGAGCCATCGTCTGGATCAGCGCCGTCTGCTCCTGCTGGTAGATCGCGACCTGCGTCAGCGGGTCGACGCTGAGCACGCCGGCATAGCGGCTCATGGCGCCGTAGAACGACCGCAGCGTGTGCTCGGTCGAGCCGTAGACGGCGCGGGTAATCAATGTAAACAGGATCGATCCGATCACGCCGAAGATCGACGTCACGAACGCATAGCGCATGCCGGGGATCAGCACCATGATCGACTGCTGCGCGGCGGCGGAGTCGGACATGTCGAAGCCGGCCAGGCCCTGCGCCAGTCCGATCAGCGTGCCCAGAAAGCCCAGCGACACCAGCAGGCTCGGCACCGCGTCGCCAAACGCGCCGCGCCCGGGGCCGTAGATGACAGTCTCCTCGTTGATGAAGTCCTCGACGTTGCTGGCGTTGTGGTATTCGCCATCGGCGAAGAAGAGGTTGTTCAGATAGGCGCTCCAGTGGGCCTTGAGCGATCCCTTGCCGAGGAAGTCGTCCTCCTGCCAGGAGCGCTTGGCCTTGTCGCCGGCCTTGATGCTGCGGATGGCGGCGCGCAGCCGGCCGCGCGTGCCGACCACGGGCGCGATGCACAGCACCAGCCCCACGATGAACACCGCCACGATGATGACGTAGATGAGCAAACTCGACAGGTCCGACGACGCGGAACCGAGCAGCGATTGCAGAAATTCCATGCGCACCTCCATGTGTCGAAATTTCGATCTATCCAAATTCATTCCATTCGATAAGTACTCAGTATCAGTATACCACCTTTTACAGGGACAAATATACACGCTTCTTATGACGAACAGGTGACGAAAATGCGACATTGCCGCCCGCAAATGCACGGCAATCGCGAATATGGAGCAAAATTGTGCGGCTTTCGGAGGGATGTGCGAAAAAATCTTCATGAATCTGCCCCGAACCCATTGCGTTTGACATAATTTTGTAATATAATAGAAATGATCGAATGTAGGCGAGGGGAGGGATGCGCATGGCGCTCCGCATGTTTCTGGCTGTAGTCCTGGGGTTGGTACTCTCCTGCACGGGCGCGCTGGCCGCGTCCATCCCGTGCTATATCAACGAGGATACGGTGATTTACAGCTATCCGGGCGATTCATCGCAGGCGCTGAGCGTGCCGTCCGGGCTTCCGTGCGAGATGACGGCGGTCCACGGCGACTGGGCGATGGTGACCCGGTCGGGCGCGAATGCGTTTATTCCACTAAAGTATCTGACGCTGGCGCAGCCCATCGACGCGCGGGCGGTCGAAGCGGCGGCGATGTACGCCTGTGCGTCGGCCGATTCGCAGAAACTGGGCACGATTCCGGCCGGCACGCCGGTCTGTGTGGTCGGCCGCGACGGCGCCTTTTTCCGCGTGTGCGACGCCTCAGGGGGCATCGTGGGCTATGTGGCGGCCACGAGCCTCGCACCGGAATCGGCGGCTGCGGCGGAGGATTCCGGCGCTTCGACGGCCGAATCGCGGGATTCCGGCGACGAGATGTCGAACGCCGAGAAGATCGACTGCGTGCTGGCCGCGGCGGAGGCCCTCTACGGCCGGCCCTACGCCGAAGCGTCTCAGCCGCCGGACAGCTTCAATTCCGCCGGGTTCGTGGCGTTCTGCTTTGCGCAGGTGGACGTGGCGCTGCCCCTGACGGCGCACGGACAGGGCTTTGACGGCGATTATGCCGTGGTGACCGGCGCGGCCAACCTCCAGCGCGGCGACATCGTGTGCTTCGACACGGATTCTTCCGACGAAAACCCGAGCAACCACACCGGCATCTATCTGGGGGACGGCTACTTCGTGCACGCGTCGTCGAGCGCCGGGCAGGTGGTCGTCAGTTCGCTCAGCTCGGGCTACTACAAGAGTGCCTTCTCGTGGGGTCGCAGGATTTTGGAATAGCTGTGGGGGAAGGCCGCTGTTTCCGGCTTTTCGGTATATTAAGAAAACCCTTTCGGCATGCGATGCCGGAAGGGTTTTCTGCGTCGCGCCCGCCGCCAGAAGCATCAGATTCTCATCGCCGGTGTTGGCGATGGCGTGTTTGGAACCGGCGGGGCAGGTGCGGCAGCCGCCGGCGCGAGCTTTTCTCCGTCCAAACTCCTTCCGGCGCGCGGGAGTTTGCCTTGACAGGCGGTAGCTGCGCAGCTATAATAAAATGGGATTTTAAGTGAGGAGGAAACCCAGATGAACAAGTGTATTCGTGCAATCGTCCTCGCGCTGGCGCTGGCCATGCTGCTTACCGGCGCGTTGGCGGAGGCGACGGTCACGCCCATGGAGACGCTGGCCGGGGCCGAATGGATCGACGGCACCTCGCTGCTGGCCATCGAGGGCGAGAACGGCCTTTCCGCAATGGCCAATATCGACGGCACGCCGCTGACCGACGCCATCTATTCGAGCTTCAGCGCCGATGGCGGCGTCATCATCGCCGCGCGGCCGGACGTCGACGACATCAATGCCCGCGGCGCGCTGCGCCCGGACGGCACGGAATTGATCCCGTTCGCCTATGGCGACATCGAGGTGCTCAGCTCCGAGTGGGCGGTTGGCGTCAAGCTCGTGGACGCCACCGAGGATCAGTACGACTACACCGTCTGGTTTGAGGACGACGTCTACCTGCTGATCGACACCGTGGACGTCTACAACCTGACCACCGGCGAGTGCCTGGCGACCTTCACGCGCGACGAGTACGCCGATGCGCAGGTGTACGGCCATACGATCAACATCGAGAACCGCTCGACCGGCGAGGTCACGACCTACGACCTGTCGTTTACCGCGCTGGGCACGGTCGATGCGATCTGGAGCGAGGATCTCGCGCAGGTGGACTACGCGACCCGGTATGACAATGGCTACAGCCTCGTGGATGCCGAGGGCAATGCGCTGACCAGCTCGACCTACGCCTCGATCACGTCCATCTACGGCGGCTATGCGAGGGTCGAGCTGAACGGCAAGTACGGCCTGATCGACCTCGCAGGCAACGAGGTGCTCCCCTGCGAGTATGACGACGTGCGGTATTCCTATTATATGCCGACCGACGCCGAGGGCGAAACCTATGGCTACAACGCCCATGGTTACTTCGCCGTCGTCGTGGACGGCAAGCTGGGCTACGTCGACCAGCAGGGGAACATGACCTGTGAGCCGGCCTATTCCGCCGACGTGCTGGAGAACTACGGCGCTTCCGCCACCTACACCGACCTCGAGGGCAAGTTCCACATCGTCGCCGCCGATGGCGTTGAGACCGTCGTTGAGGGCTACGCCGACGTCTACCCGCTGTCCTATACGGGCGGCATGTTCTACCGCGTGAACACCGAGGACTACGACTATGGTATGATCGACTGGCACGGCAACGTCGTGCTGCCGGCGCAGTACACCTCGATCGAGGCTTCCGGCGATGGCCTGTATGTGCTCGCGGACGTCGATTATGAGACGCAGGAGCTGTACGAGGTCACGCTGCCCGCGACCAGTGGCGCCGCCCCGGCCGACGACTCCACCGCGGTGGACAACCTCGCCCCGGCAGAGGATTCCGGCGAAGTTGACGGCGCCATTCCGTCGGAGGATTCCGAAGAGAACGACGGTGAGGTTCCGGCCGGCGATCCTGCTGCGGCGGAGGATTCCACTGAATCCAATGATTCCGTCCCGGCGGAGGATTCCGCTGCGGCCGACAGTGGGATCTCCGCGAAGTAATTCGGACGCGCCCGTTTCGCGGTTGGGCGAGCTGCGGCCATCCGGCCGCGGGCTTTCCCGTGCGGCTGACGAACCCTGCGAATGCAGAATCCCTCCGGACGAAGAAAACGTCGGAGGGATTTTTGTATGCCGCACAAGCCGCTTTTGGCCGCCTGCACAGGCGCGGGGTGTTTGCCGGATTTGTCGGCGGCATGAGTGGCCGGGTTTTGACCTGTCTGCTTTCCTGCTTTCGCATTGGGCTAATGCACAGTTTTCCGATAGGGGATTTTATCCATTAAATGCTTTTGCTGATTTTCTGAATCGCTTCTTCCTTGGTTGCAACAAAGAACACATCTTTTCCCTTGTTGCTCTCATAGATGAAATCTTTCAGCGGCTTGCTGGTATAATGCGAAAAATCCCCATATATGGCGATTTTTCCACCGTAATTGACAAACTTTTGAAGAATTTCTCCCGCCAAACCGCTGCTCAAGATGAAGAAGTCCTCGATGATATTCTTTTTGTTTATGATAATGTACTTTGTCCCTGCTTCGTATTTGGCTGACATAAGCAAATCAAGCGCAGAATCGACATCGGTAATTATCATGTTGTCGCTTGATATGGAAACCGCTATTCCGTTGCCACAATCAATTTTTTCAAATTGCATATCCATACCTCCGTTAATGAGTTACAAACAAGATTTCGCATTGCCGTCGCTGCATCACTTTTGCATTATAGCATGGAGCAAAGGGCAGTCCGCTGGCTTTGTCAATATGCAAACGGCCCGGGAAACCTAAACCTTTCCCGGGCCGCAGATGGCAGGACTGCCGCGTTCGCTCAGCGCTTCGTCACTCGTCCGATCCGTAGATAAAGTCGTACAGGATCTGCTGATTTTCGGAGAAATTCGGCCGGATGCTCCAGACGCCGTCATAGGTGCCGGAGTCAAAGGTGCCGTCGGCCGGCAGGCGGAGCTGCTCGATGCTGCTCATGTCCAGCTGCAATCCGACGTAGGCGAGCGTCATCAGCTCGCTCAGGTCGAGGTTCGTCTCGACGTAGGGCAGCAGGGAGGTCACGACGCCGATGATCGTAACTGCATCGTTCGATTCCTGCAGCTTGGTGGCGATGGCGGTCAGCACGTTGCGCTGGCGCTCGGTGCGCTGGTAGTCGCTGTCGATGCGGCGGATGCGCGCAAAGGCGACGGCCTGATTGCCGTTGAGGTGGACGTTTTCGCCGGATTCCTCCAGCTCCTCCATGCCGGACTGCGACGAAAGGTCGAACAGGCCGCGGTTGAGCGCGACGCGCTCCTCCTCGGTGACGTCGATGTCGATGCCGCCGAGCACGTCGATGACGTCGGCCAGGCCGGTGATGTTGATCAGCGCGTAGTCGCTGATGTTCATGCCGAAGTTTTCATTGATGGTGCGCATGGTCAGCTCGGGGCCGCCGTAGACGCAGGCGGCGTTGAGCTTGGCCTTGCTGCTGCGGCCGTACATCGATACCCATGTGTCGCGCATCAGCGAGGTCAGCTTGGCCTCGTGGGTCGCCAGGTTGACCGAGAGGATGATCATGCTGTCCGTCCGGCCGTAGGTATTACTCTCATAGCGGTTGTCCGTGCCCAGCAGAAGGATGTTCCACCAGTCGTCGGGCAGGTTTTCGGTCTCGGCATAGTCCTCGACGGTGATGAATTCGTCGGCGAGGATTTCCTCGTCCAGAAGTTCAGAGAGGTCGAGGTCGTCCTCTTCCGCCGGAGCCTCCGTGCCGGCAGGTTCCGCCGTCGCCTCCGCAGCCGCCGTTTCGGCCGCATCCTCTGCCGGCGCATCGGTGGCGTCCGACATCATGACGTCGTTGACTACCGGCAGATCAAGCGCCTCATCGCTCGGAGCGGCGCTTTCCGCAAAACTGACGGCGCACAGCGCCATCGCCATCGCAAGCACCAGCGCCAGGAATTTTTTCAGGTTCATTTGCATTTCCCTCCATGCATGGCAAAGTGGTTTCCCATCATCCGTATTATATCAAAAACTGTCGAAAAATCAATCGTTATGCCAAAACTATGCAGGAAAACCGCAGAAACCACACATTTCTATCGCATTCGCCTGCGCATAAGAAAACCCCCGCGATTGCGGGGGAGAATCCCACTGCGGGGATTATTCGGCGACGTAGGGCATCAGGGCGATGCTGCGCGCGCGCTTGATCGCGGTCGACAGCTGGCGCTGATGCTTCGCGCAGGTGCCCATCATGCGGCGGGGAAGGATCTTCCCGCGGTCGCTGGTGAAGCGGCGCAGCTTCGCGACGTCTTTATAATCGATGTATTGAACCTTGTCCACGCAAAACTGGCACACCTTGCGGCGCGGCTTGCGGCCGCGGGGCCGGCGGACGCGCTCGGTTCTCTCTTCAGACATGATTGCGTTCCTCCTTGTCAGACTCAGCGCCCTGCGCTTCCGGCGGCGAAACCCGCCCGGCATGGGCGCTGGATGCGCGGCGCGGGAAGGCCTGCGCCGCAGGCGACGGCAAAGCCGTCAGAACGGAAGCTCGTCGTCGTCCACCTCAGTGAACCCGCCCGGCGCCTGCTGGCCATAGCCGGCCGGCGGCTCGGAGGGCGGCGGCGGATTGTCGTTGCGGGGGCGCGCGCCGTCGGGGCGGGAGTCGCAGAACTCCACGTTGTCGGCGATGATCTCGGTGACATAGCGCTTCGACCCGTCCTGCGCATCATAGGAACGGTTCTGAATGCTGCCCTCCACCGCGACCCTGCGGCCCTTGGACAGATAGCGGGCGGCGAAATCGGCGGTCTGCCGCCAGCAGATGACCGTAAAGAAGTCCGCCTCGCGGACGCCCTGCTGATTTGCAAACCGGCGCTGAACGGCCAGCCTGAGCGTGCACTGGGAGATGCCCGACTGCGTCGTGCGCGATTCGGGATCCGCCGCGAGGTTGCCGATGAGAATGACCTTGTTCAAAATTCGCACCTGCCTTTCGACGATCTTTTGAAAATGCGATGCATCGCGCAGGCCGAAGCCAGACCGGCTCCGGCGCGGCGATTATTCGGCCTCGGAAACGGGACGCTCGTCGTCCACCGGCTCGGCCGGGGCGGCCTCGGCCGCGACGGGCGCTTCCACCGGCGCGGCGGGCGCTTCGGCCTCGCGGACCGGGGCGGGGCGCTGCGGCATCTCGCGCTTGGCGGGCAGATCGCCCTCATAGCGGATCACGAGATAGCGAAGCACGGAATCGGCGATGCGCATGTTGCGCTCGAGTTCGCGCGGCAGCTCCGACGGACCCTTGATGTACATCAGCACATAGTAGCCTTCGTTCTTGTAGCGGATGACATACGCCAGGCGGCGCTTGCCCCACTCGTCGATGCGATCGACTTCACCGCCGTTCTTCACCACGAGGTCGGAGAAACGGCTGATCATCTCGGCGCGCGCGCTGTCGTCCAGCGCCGGGTCGAGCACGTACATGACTTCATACTGGTTCATGTTGATTCACCTCCTTATGGACTTCGGCCACGAACTGTTCGTCGTGGCAAGGATGCGCCAAAGCATATTTTATCACGGCGGGGCGACATTTTCAACGCAAATTTGTTAAATTTAGAGATGTTTTTCGCCTTTCCCAAAATCCCGCGAACGCCGTTGCATTTTTACATGGACATGATATAATAGAAGCGCGGCACCTGCGGGCGCCAAACGCAAAGAAGGAGAAGCCCGACATGAAGCTGAAGGTACTCAAAAAGCAGAACAATTCGGCCATGTGCGTCGTCTGTGGCCTCAAAAACGATCTCTCGCTGCGCACGCGGTTTTACGCCGTGGAGGGCGATCTGATGGTCGGCGTGGTCGCCGGCCGCGATGAACACCAGAGCTATCCCAACCGGATGCACGGCGGCCTGATTACCGCGCTGCTCGACGAAGTCATCGGCCGCGCGGTCAACATTCCCGAGCCGGACGCGTTCGGCGTCACCAGCGAGATCAACGTCAAGTTCAAAAAGCCTGTGCCCCTCAACGAGGAGATCAAGGTCGTCGGCCGGCTGACGCGCAACACGCGCCTGATCTTCACCGCGGAGGGCTTCATCGAGGACAAGGACGGCAACATCCTCGCCACGGGCAAGGCGACATACGTCAAGATGAGCGCCGCGCGCATCGCCGGCAAGCCCATGGGGGCGGACGAATGGTTCCTCGTGCCGGACGACGAGGCCGAAATCGACGTCGTCAACTACGATTATTTCGACAAGGAGGACGCTGCGAGAAAGTAATCTCCTTTTCCGCCGGCCTCCGCGCACGCAATGGCCGGCGATTTCTTAACTTTCCGGGCGTTGACTTCCCTCGCCTTTCCGCAGATAATGAAAGCGGAGTTCCCTGTGGAAACCAACTGAAGGAGAAGCGTTCATGCAGAAGATTCGATTCATCACCGATTCCGCCAGCGACATTTCCGAGCAGGATGAGCGCGCGCTGGGGATCCATGTGATTCCGTTTCCCGTGACTTTTGGCGAAAAGACGCTGCTCAGCCGCGTTGACTTTGACAACGATCACTTCTACGAGATGCTCGAGGCCGCGCCGGAGATCCCGACCACCTCGCAGATCACCGTCTACCAGTACGGCGAGCTGTTTGAGGCGGCGTTCAACGACGGCTATACCGACGTCATCAACACGACGATCAACTCCGAGGGCTCGGGCACCTACAACAGCGCCTGCCTCGCCGCGCAGATGTTCTTCGAAGGCCATCCGGACGCCGAGGGCAGTTTCCGCATTCACAACCTCGACGGCCAGAGCTATTCCTGCGGCTACGGCTATCCCGTGGTCGAGGGCGCGAGGATGGCGCGCGACGGCAAGGCCGTCGAGGAGATCCTCGCGTTTATGAACGACTGGCTGGAGAACAGCGTGGTCTACTTCGTGCCCTACACGCTCAAGTACGCCGGCAAATCCGGCCGCATTCCCAGCGCCGCGGCGTTCGTCGGCGAGCTGGTGGGCCTCAAGCCCATCATGCGCATTCATGACCACACCATCGTCACCGACGACAAGGTGCGCGGCGAGAAGAAGATCATTCCCACCGTGACGGCAAAGGTGAAAGCCGATATCCGGCCCGGCTCACCGTACGTCATCGTCTGCGGGCTGAACCCGGCGGACGGCGATGCGCTCGAGCGCGCGCTGACCGACGCGCTGGGCTATCCGCCGGCCGGGCGCACGCAGATCGGCGCGGCCATCGCCATCAACGCGGGCCCCCGCGTGGTCGGCGCGGCGTTTGCCGGAAAGTGATGCGCCGGTCTTCCATTTCATTTTGACTTTTTGACCGTGACTTCGTCCCCCGGATGCGCTCCGGGAGCGAGAGGAGGCGATTTGCATGACCTATTCCTACGATAGCGCCGACG
>MHCFC02800__coassemble_539_pt1 | contig 26415 bp, 20 predicted proteins | sample MHCFC02800__metabat2_low_PE_014 | metagenome-assembled genome bin MHCFC02800 | reverse complement strand
GCCGTTGAGATAATCCGACAGGTGCGTGTTGATCACCCACCGCCCGCAGCGCTGCAGGAATGCCTGCGGCGTTTCGTGGAACATGTGGGTCGTGTCCATGCAGATGCCGCACAGCGCGCCGCCTTCGGTCAGGCGCTCCATTTCCTGCGACGTCCGGCCCAGACAGGTGCGCGGCAGGTTTTCCAAAGCGATTCGCTTGCCGAACTTTCCGGCAATGGGGCCGAGCTCGCGCAGGCTCTTCTGGCAGGCGGCGATGTGCGCCTCGCGCTCGGCTTCCCCAATCGGCTCGAAGCTGGGATGGATTACGACGTTGCCGCCTTCAAGCGGCGCGAGCAGGCGGATGAGCGCCGCGTTGGCCTCTACGGCTGCGGTTCGGATGGCTTCGTCCGGCGATGAGAGATCCCAGTAGGTGCCGAAGGGCAGGTGATAGGCCGCGATGCGCAGCCCAGCCGCGCGGATGTGCGGGTAAACTTCATTCAGAAACGGCTCGAAGATCGACAAATCCACCGGATCGCGATAGTACGTCGGCAGGCAGCATTCCGCCGCCTCAAAGCCCGCCTTCGCGAATTCTTCCGCGTTGCGGTAGGTGTTCTGATCCAGGCTGATGCTCAGCGGATAGTCCCTGTTCATCAAGAGCATGTTTTTTAACCTCCTGAAATGGTAATGATCAATCCCGGAGCGGACCGGTCGCCCCGCGTGGCGCGCGACAGGCCGATGGCGCGAACCTGTTCGCCGGAGAGGGAGAGGCTTCCGCCTGAGACGGGAACCGGCAGGATCTCGCCGCCCAGCAGGTCGCGGGCCTCTGCACGAGAGCCGTCCAGGCCGCCGATGCGAAGCGAGCGGCAGTCGCCGAAGACCGCGATGCGGCGGACGCCGCGCGGAAGCCGGAGTTCGATATCGGCCAGCGGCATGTGGCGGCGAAGCTGCGTGCGGGGCAGCATGGCCACGGCTGCGCAGCTTCCATGGCGCGATGCGGCCACAAAGGGCGGATCCTCCGCGCCGCTGACCTGCGGCAGTTCCATGCCGCGGCTGATCCGTGCGGGCGCGCATTGAGCGACTTCTTCTCCAATCAGGCTGCTCATCCACGTCTCGCCGCGCGAGAAGCGCCAGGAATCCCGGAGCAGACGGCCGTCCAGCCGGACGGGTTCTGCCGCCGCGCCGAAGGGCGGCATGATCTTCTGCCAGTTGACCATGCGCGCCACTTCGTCCATGCGCAGCTTGGCGTCGTCGGCTGTGGGCGGGAAGGCGAGGTCCATGTCCCCGCCGCAGCGCAGCCCGCGCAGGGGATGGCGCATGACCCCGGCGCACAGGCCGAGCGCCGCGGCGAGATAGCATTCGTCCTCGCAGTTGATCAGCGCGCGTCCGCGGGGCGCGCGGCCTTCCATCGCGCTGAGCAGCGCGCCGGCGCGCTCCATCGTCTGCGCGGCGGAGAGCGGCTGGAGGATGTCGTATGTGCGCACCACGTCCGCATCCATGAGGAGTTCGGCCTCGCGGGCCGCCAGTTCGCCGCGCAGCCGGCCTCCCGCCCCGCCGGCGAATTCATCGTTGACGGGCCCCTGACAGATGGCGTGCTCGAGGGTGAGGTGGGGCGCATAACGGCGCGCCCATTGGGTCAGCCGTCTGCGGAAGGCAAGATCCTGTGCGCGCGCACCCCAGTCGATCTTCCAGTATTCGACGCCGGCGCGTTCGCTCCATGTCATCCGCTCCGCCCAGTATTGTTCCTGACCGGCCTCGTCGAGCGCGTTTTCGCCGCAGAGGGCGGGCGCTTCCTGCGCCGCCACCCAGAGACCCAGCCCGCGCCAGCCTGCCGACTTTGCCTGGGAGTTGAGCCATGCGAGCCGTTCCCACGGCGCGTCGGGGCAGCCGGGAAAGCGCTGCGCGTTGGGGATCAGCGAGCCGAACCAGCCGCTGTCCACCGGGTCGGGGACGTCCCAGCCATCGTCCAGCAGGAAGTACAGCCCGCTGCGCGCGGCGGGATGGAAGCGGCGCGCCCAGCCATCCGGGCCGAACAGGTTTTGGCCGTTCATGTTTGCGCGCGCGTGCATTGCGCCGGTTGGACCCTCGGCCTCCTCGGCCCGGAACGCGGGATCCCCGCAGCCGTACAGATAATTCTGCACGGACCATGTGCAAAAATAGCTTGCCATGCGCTTACCTCCAGGTTCAGGGGACAAAGGTGATTTCCCGCGCGCAGCCGCGGAATCCGCCGCCGGTGACGTACTGCATGACGCCATTCGGGAGGCGGGTTTCAAAATCGTAGTGCAGGTGTCCGGCCAGCACGGCGCGGATCAGGGGCTGCTGGTAGACGTAATCGATGAACGCCATCGTCTCGCGGTTGGGCTGCTGCTGAACGCGCCGGTCGGGCGGATAGGTTTCTGTGCGTTCGGCGGGCGCGCCGGCCAGATAGGCGCAGGGCTGTCCCAGATCGCCCATGGCGTAGTCGCACAATTCCTGCGTGTATAGCGGCGTGTGCATCATCAGCACGACCGGCAGCCCGCGCGCAATTTCCGCCTTTAGGGCGTCGAGCTGTCGGGCAGTGAAGTCATAGTAGACGTTGTCGATTGCGATGAAGTTTACGCCGTGCAGCACGCGGCTGGCGAAGCGCAGGTCGTTTTTGCAGCAGGACTGCACGCGGTCGAAACTCTGGAGCTTGTAGGCTTCGTCCTCGAAGGCTTCGCCGACATAGAGGCTGAATTCATGGTTGCCCGCGGCGAAGAAGCAGTCGCGCGCGCCAAGTTCGCCGCGCAGGAATTCGAGGTTGGCGCACGATACGAAATCGCAGAAATCACCCGTATAGAGTATGGGCAGGCCGTTGGCGTCCGCATAGGCGAGCTGTTCGCGCAGAAAGCGTTCGGCACGGCCCGGCACGCCCTCATCAAAGACGGCGCGGCGGCTTTCGGCGAGATGCACCTTCCGCTCGCCATCGCGCGCGTCTGCGCGGCAGATGTGCGAGTCGGTCAGGTGGAGCGCCCGGAAGGGCGTCTCCGCTCCGCAGGAGATGGTGGTATGTGTGCAATCCATGGGGAGTTCCTTTCTCATGTGGCGTTTTAAGTGAAAGGGGCCCGCCGTTTGGACAGGCAGGCCCCTTGGAAGTTGATGGATCAGGAATTGACTGCGTCGAGGGCGTCCTGGTAGATCTGCACGACCTCTTCCAGGCCCATGGAATTGAGCCGCTCAATGAAGGACTCCCATTCCGCTTCGATATCGCCTTCGCCGGTGCACCAGGCGACTTCCTGCTCGATCATGGCGTTGTAGATGGGCGTCCAGAGCACGGCGATGCGCTCGTTCGCCTCCTGAGACAGCACCACGGAGGGGTAGTACTCGTCGACAGCATACGGCGCGGTGATCGTGGCGAGCTGATACTTGAAATCCGTGGTCTTGTCGCCCGTCTGGCCGTCCGGATAGAGGGAGGTGAAGTTCGCGACCATCTCGTCGGTCACGAGGGCGGGCAGCTGGCGGGTGGTGGACTGCAGCAGCCATTCATCGCCGTTCACATCGGCGGGATTCATGATGCGGGTCCACGTGCCGTCGTCGTTCTTGGTCGTCCAGGTGCCGAACTGGCCCCAGACTTCCTGAATGCTGCTGTCGGGCGCATACAGCGCGTCGGCCCAGCGGCAGATCAGCTCGGGGTTTTCGACGGTGGAGGCGATGCAGAGGCGGTTGGTGTTGATGCCGCTCGGCTCATTGCCCCAGATGCAATCGCCGTTGGGGCCAGTCAGCGGGGCGATGGGGATGTAGACGTCGTCGTCGGTGTTGACCGTCTGATCCTCGCCGAGCACCCTGTCGTTGCCGACGACGCTGCCGCCGGACCAATCGACGAACACGCCGTACAGGGCGGTTTCCTCAAGACCCTTGGCATAGTAGCGGGAGGCGTCCTGCGTGAACGCTTCGGGGTCGATCAGGCCCTCGTCCCACAGGGTACGGATGTACTGGATGGCGTCGATGTAGCGCTCGTCCTGAACGGCGTAGAAGCACTTGCCGTCCTGCACGTTCAGCTGGCTGGCCATGCCGATGATGCCGAAGGGGCCGTACAGCAGCGAGGCGGGCGTCTCGGACCAGCCGTCGTAGACGAAGGACAGCGGGATTTCATCGGCGATGCCGTTGCCGTTGGGGTCGCCTTCCTTAAAGGCGCGCAGCACGTTGAGGAATTCCTCGGTGGTGGTGGGCACTTCGAGATCCAGCGCCTCCAGCCATTCGCGGTTGATGAACACGCTGGACTTCTGATAGACGCCGTTGCCCGGCCAGACGGAATACATGTTGATCTGGGGCAGGCCGTAGATCTTGCCGTCGGGCATCGTGATGGCCGCCTTCACGTCCGGCATGGTTTCCAGGATGGAGGAGAAGTTCGGCATGTACTCCAGATAATCGGAGATGGGCAGCAGCGCGCCGGCCGTGCCGTAGGTCAGCACCTCGGTGTTGCTCAGCATGTTGACGAACAGGTCGGGCAGGTCGGCGGAGGCGAAGGTCGTCGCGATGCGTTCGGCCTTGGAGGTTTCGGGAACGGCCGTCCACTCGATGTCCACGCCCGTCTGCTCCTCGCGCTCAACGTAGAGGGACTTTTCGTTGGGATCGCCGGTGTCCAGCCCGTGTAGCACGATCATGGCTTCGTAGGTCACCGGGGTGTCGGTCAGGGGCATTTCCGGTTCCACGATGACGGGTTCGGCAAAGGCCGCGCCCAGGGTCATGGCCAGCAGGAAAGCCAGCAGCAGAGAGACCAGTTTCTTCATGGGATAACCTCCTTCATTCTATTGACATCAGCCCTTGATAGAGCCGATCATCACACCCTTGACAAAGTACTTTTCGACGAACGGGAACACGATCAACAGCGGCAGCGTGCCGGCGATGACCACGATGTACTTCACCGATTCGGAGATGCGCAGCAGCTCCACCACGGCCGTGGCGCTCTCCATGTTTTCGCCGGACTGCGCGCTCTGCAGCGCCACCTCGGCCTTGAGGAGAATGTCGCGAAGCACGAGCTGCAGCGGGTACATCTCCTCGTTGGTGATGTAGAGCATGGCGTTCCAATAGGAGAGCCAGTGGTCCACCGCGTAGAACAGGCCGATGACGGCGATGATGGTGGTGGAATTCGGCAGCACGATGCTGACGAAGAAGCGGGCGTTGTTGCAGCCGTCGATCTGCGCGGCATCCTGAAGTTCGGCCGGGATGCTGCTGGAGATGAACGTTCGGGTGATGATCAGGTTCCAAGTGGAAATTGCGCCCGGGAGCACCAGCGCCCACACCGTGTTGAGCAGGTGAAGGTCCCGGACCAGCAGGTAGGTGGGGATCATGCCGCCGCCGAAGAACATGGTGATCAGCACCATCCAGTTGAGCAGCCCGCGAAGGGCAAACGTGCGGCGCGAGAGCACGAACGCGCCCGTCATGGTCAGCACAAGGTTGATCGAGGTGCCGAGGACGGTGTAGACGATCGTGTTGAGATAGCCGCGCCACAGCGAATCGTCGGCCAGCACGCGCTGGAAACCTTCGGAATTGAACCCTTTCGGGATCAGCAGCACGTTGCCGGCGTAGACTTCCTCCGGCGACGAGACCGCCGAGATCAGGCACAGGTACATCGGGTAGAAGAAGATCAGCGCCAGGATGCCCAGGAGGACCATGTTGACGATGTCAAACCGGAAATCGCCCTGGATCTTCGATTTCATCTGCCACGACTGGTTTTCCGCAAGATCCTTCTTTTTCATATCGCCGCTCCCTCCTCTCACAGGATGCCGTTGCCGCTGAGCTTTTTGGAGGCGACGTTGGCGATCAGCAGCAGGACAAAGTTGACCACGGAATTGAACATGCCGATGGCGGAGGAGTACGAATACTGTCCGCTGATCAGGCCCGCCTTGTAGGAATAGGTGGAAATGATTTCCGAGACGGAGATGTTCGTGGCGTTCTGCATCAGATAGACCTTCTCGTAGCCCACGCTCATCAGGCCGCCCACCGCGAGGATCAGCGTGATGGACATCGTGGGGAGAAGGGCGGGAATGTCGATGTTCAGCACGCGCTGCAGCTTGTTCGCGCCATCGACCATGGAAGCCTCGTACAGCTCGGGATTGACGCTGGTCAGCGCGCCGGTGTAGATGATCGTGCTCCAGCCGGCGCCCTGCCAGATGCCCGAGATGAGGTAGGTCGGCAGGAATGCGGACGCGCGGTTGAAGTCGATGCCCTCGCCGCCCAGCGCGCGGATGATCTGGTTGATCGCGCCGACCTGGTTGTTCGTAAACAGCGTCAGCATGCCGACGACAACGACCGTCGACACGAAGTGCGGCATGTAAAAGACCGTCTGCACCGCCTTGCGGTAGCGGTTGGCAGGCACGGAATTGAACATCAGCGCCAGGAGAATTGGCAGGGGATAGGAGAAGATCAGCGAGCACAGCGAGATGCGCAGCGTGTTCGCGATGTACTGGAAGCTGGTTGGCAGGCTCAGAAAGTTGCGAAAGTGCTTGAGGCCGACGTAGACGCTGGCCTCCATGCCCTTCCATGGGTTGTAGTCCATGAAGGCGATCTTCAGGCCGTACATGGGGCCGTAGCAGAAGATGACGTAGTAGACCACCAGCGGGATCGCGAGCAGGTACAGATCCCAGTTTCCGATCAGGTCTTTTTTGAAGTAGCGCAGTCTCCGCATCCGAATCACTCCCTTGACGTTATCCCCATCATAACATACTTGCTGGTGTCTGACTATGGATTTTCCCGTCAAATGCTATGGAAAATTCATTCATTTTTTATGCGGATATTGACTTTTCCGGGGTTCTCCCTATAATTAAGTAGTGAGAAAACGGTGAAAAATGGGGGATGTCATGCGGCCGCTGTGTTTGGGAATGACGGTGATTCTGCTCTGGCTGTGCAGTTGTGCGGCGCTGGGCGAGGAGGGCGTGGAATCCCCCATGGTGATCACCATCGCGGGCGAATACGCCGAATCGCTGTCCGGCGATTACGAGGATCCGCTGCGCAGCTATCTGGAGGAGAAATTTGACATCTCCTTTGTGCCGCTGCAGGTCGACACCGCCGACGCTTCGTATTTTTACCGCCTTCGCGCGGCGGCCAACGAGTTCCCGGACATCATGCTCTACGATGCGCAGTGGGATTTTCTGTACTTTATTCAGGCCAACGCGCTGCGTCCCCTGCCGGACATCCTGTCCGACTATCCCAACCTGCGCGAATACATCACCTATCCCTATGCGCGCAACCTGCAGTACAATGGAAAGATCTGGGGCCTGCCGCGCAGCCTGTATTCCGAGGAGCAGCGCCTTCCCGGCTATTGCGTACTGATCTACAAGGATTATCTGAGCCGGACGGGAATGGATGTGCCCGTGACATTGGAGGACTGGCACGCGTTTTTGAGCGCCATTCAGGAGCTGGACGGCGGCACGATTCCGCTGGTTTCCCAGACCCCGTGGGCCATGTTCAATTTCAGCTATTTTTACGCGCCGTTTGCCAATACATGGATCTGGGATACGGAAATTCAGGGCTATGTCCCGGGATTCTATACCCAGAATTACTGCGAGCGCATCGCCGCGCTGCGCAGCTTCTGGGACGACGGCCTGATCGATCCCAATTTTATGGACGTCAACTGCGGCCGGCCCTCGGGCGTGGATCGCTTTCTGCTCGGACAGGCGGCCTGCATCGTCTATCCCACCTCGACGCACGTGCTCATGTCGGAAATGATGCACCGCTGGTCGCAGGTCTATCCGGACATACCGATCGAGGACCGCGTGGAGATTGCCTTCCTTCCCTGCGACGACAGCGGCCAGTATTCCGAATCCCACGATCTGAACATGTCCGCCATCTATTTCAGCGCCAATGTCAGCGATGAAAAGCTCGACCGCATCCTGAGCCTGCTGGACTATCTCTGTTCGCCGGAGGGGTTGATGCTGCGCCGGTGGGGGTTGGAGGGCGTGGACTATGTGATTGAGGAGGGCGCGCCGGTCTCCCTTCTGGAAGAAGGAACGACGCTGTACGACAAGTATCCCTCCTATTCGCTTCTGCGCATCTTGCCAAATCTGGACGACGCCTATATCCGAAGCGATCCATCGCTTCCGGCCTTTGCCGGGCTGCTCAATGAAAAGTGCGCGGAGTGGGAAACCCTCTGCGAGCAGAACCAGCGGCACTGGACCTCGCTGAAGGCCAACACCGTCCTGACCGATTCCGGGACCTATTTCAATCCCAACCTGACGGAGATCAGCTTTCGGATGCTCACCGCGCCCGAGGGCGTGGAGGCGTGCTTCGAGGAGATCCGGCAGGAATTTCTGGAACAGGGCATTGAAGATCTCATTTTCAAGGTGACGATCAATCTGCAATGAAGAGAAAACACATGCGCACGGTCACGCACCGGCAATTCACGCGCTTTGTAATCGCGATCACGGTCGTGCTGGCCGCCGTGATCCTGCTGACCTGCCTGCTGTACACCATGGTGATCCTGCAGCGGAATCAGGATTACGTCGACGGCATACTGGCCCGGTATCAGGAGAGCCTGTCGACGCAGATGGAGGAATACACCCAGCTGGTTCAGACGGCCGCCTACGATGCCTCGGTGCTCGAGTACCTGCAGGCGGACGATCCCTATGCGCGCCATCTGGCGGGGCTGGAGGTCAGTACGCTGTTTTCCAGCCTGAAAATGGTTCAAAATGGAATCGAGGATTTCTTTCTGTTCAGGCCGGACGACGCCTCCGTGACCTATGCCAGCCTGGGCGCCCGGCAGCCAGAGCTGATGCAGCGGCTCTGGATGAGCGCCAAGCCGGCGGTCATCGGCATCTATCCGTACGCGCCGTCCTATGGGCAGGCGGGAAATGAACGGTATGTGACGGTCGTCGGCTGTCCGGTGTACAATCTCTCTGCGGGCGAACAGCACCCCAGCGTCGTCGGCGCCGTCGCCGTGGCCATCAGCCAGCAGGCGATCGAGAGCAATCTGAGCGAGTTCTATCAGCTCGAGGGCATTCACTATTCGCTGATGGACCGGCATCAGACGGTGATTCTGGGCGAACAGCTCCCGGTGTCGGAGCAGGATTTTCGCGCCGCCGGCGAGCAGGGACGGTTTTCCCGCGATACGCTCGCGGCCTCCGTCACGCTCATCAGCATTCCCTCGATGGATGCCGTTCTGGTCGTTCAGACGGACAAGATGGTGCTTTTGAAGGATCTGTTCACCATCACGCTGGTGGTGCTGGCGATGGTGCTCTTTCTGCTGGGCGGCATGCTGTACATTTCCGGACGCATCAGCAGGGAGATCACCATGCCGCTTTCGACGCTGACCGAAGCGGTCAAGGAGATGGACGTCGATCCGACGCATACGCGCCATGTGCCGGAGGAGGGGAACGCCGATTTCCGCATGCTCTCCGCCAGCTTAAACCGCATGCTGAAGACGGAGACGCGCCTGACCCACGAGCTGCTGGAGGCGAACCGGAGCCTGTATGAGAGCGAGCTGGCCAAGAAGCATCTGGAATTGCAGTTCCTGCGCAGCCAGATCAACCCGCACTTTTTGTACAATACGCTGGAGACCATCCGCTCCATCGCCGTGGTGCGCAAGGTTCCGGAGGTCGCGTCGGCGGCGAAGAACCTCGCCAAGCTGCTGCGCTATTCCATCAAGGGCGGGGAGATCATGCGCCTGTCCGACGAGCTGGAGATCATCCGCTGCTATTTGACCATTCAGGAGCTTCGCTTCGGCCCGCGCATCCGCACGGTCTTTGAGATCGACGGCGACGTGCAGGATCTGCGCATTCCGCGCATGTGCCTTCAGCCGCTGGTCGAAAACGCGGTGGTGCACGGTCTGGAGAGCTGCATCGCGCCCGGCGCGCTCACCATCTCATGCAAAAAGGACGATTCCTTCCTGTGGGTTGCCGTCCGGGATACGGGCGTCGGCATCCCTCAGGAAGAGCTGGACCGCATCAATTACCAGCTCGCCCATCCCTTTTCCAAGGAGGCCGGACAGCAGAGCGGGATCGGAATGACAAACGTGGCCAGGCGGCTTCAGCTGTCCCTGGGCAACGACTTTGCAATGCAGGTGACCAGCGAGCTGAACCGCGGCACCGAGGTGGTGCTGTGCATGCCGCTGGACAGGCTGTAGCAGAGGGGAGGCGCACATGTACAAGGTATTGTTGGCGGACGACGAGCTTTGGATTCTGGCGGGGCTGCAGGCCATGATCGATTGGGAAGGCGAGGGGTTTACCATCTGCGCCACCGCCGAAAACGGCATTCTGGCGGAGGAGAAGGCGCGGCAGTGCAACCCCGACCTCATCCTCGCTGACATCCGCATGCCCGGGCGCGACGGCCTGACGCTGTTTCGGAGGCTGAGGGAGGCGGGGTGCACGGCGCTGTACGCCGTCATCAGCGGCTATGCCGAATTTTCCTATGCGCAGGAGTGCATCCGCCTGGGCGCGTGCGGGTATCTGCTCAAGCCCGTCGAGGAGGAAGAACTCATCGCCCTGCTGCGCTCGGCGCGCGAAACGCTTGACCGGCGCTATGAAAGGCAGATCATGGACGAACTGGAAGAGGAAACGGGCCTGATCGGCCGCCTCTTTCCGGATTCCTGCTGGATCACCGTCGTCTATGGTGGGGATGGAGAGATCGCGGCGCCGGACGCAATGTGCTGCCGTCTGAGCCGCAGTTCGCGGCTGTATTTGAGCGCCGGGCCGCTGTTTTCGTGCGAAGGGGACGTTCCCGCCGGCGTCTGTGCGGGTGCCGGCCGCTACCGGCCGGATTGCGATGGACCCTTTGCCGCGAGGGTCGCCGCCTGCCGGGAGGCGTCCTGGCAGGGTTTTATCCAGCCGGGGAAGCGCCTGTTTGATTCGCGGGAGATTCCTCCGGCGGCTTCCCTGCCCGCGTCCGCCGCGCCGCAGGCGCTCGTCCAGTACTGCCGCGCGAAGCTGCCGCAGCTGCCGGTCAAAACCCTCTACCTGCTGTATCTGACGGTTCAGGGCTATCCCGAGGGCATTCAGCCGGAGACGCCGGAATGGCTGCTGGAACACTACGACAATGCGGAGCAACTGCTGGAGAAGCTCGAGGCCGAGCTGGCCGCCTGCGATGAGGAGATCGATGATTCCGTCTCCGTCGTGGCCTACTTGAAGGAGCATTTTCAGGAGGATCTTTCGCTGGACGCCGTCTCGCACGCGCTGTCCATGAGCATCAGCAGCGTCCGGCGCGTGTTGATGCGCGAGAGCGGGGATACCTTTCAGCACTGTTTGATTGCGCTGCGCATGGAGCATGCGCAGGACCTGCTGAAGAAGGGAGCGCAGAGCATCAATGAGGTCGCCTATTCCTCGGGATTCCGCGACGCCCTCTATTTCAGAAGGGTTTTCAAAAAGTGGTACGGACTCACACCCTCGGATTTCCGTTCGGGGCTGGAGGACTGATTCTGCGAGGCGTGGCTCCGCCCGGAGGCGCCGGGAGCTGTTTCTCCTGCCGCGCAGGGCGGGGAGGCTTCGCGGTTCCTCCGGCCATGGGGCGCGGCTCTGCGGATTGGCCTTGGAAGCGCTCGCGGCGCAGAGGGGGAAAGAGACAGAAGCCCGCAGCATCGAGCGGGCTTTCGTCTGCTTTTATGGAGGATTCGCGGCGCAAAGTCAAGCGTGCGCAGCGCCGGACGGACGCAAAAGGTGCCGGAATTGCATCTTCAGAAATTCTCAGGACTTCGCACAGGCGAAGCGCCCGCCCATTTATTTTCGCCCGTTTTCGGCGGGCTCGATTGACGCCGTTTGTCCCGATATGCTATAATGAATGAGTTGTATCGGGGCTTCTCTCTTTCTCTGCAAAGGGAGAAGCCGGTTCTCGGGCGGGACGGCGGATGGCGGCGGGAAGCGATCCTGAAGCGCCGCTTTCCGTCTGGCCGGAGCGAAGGCGCCCCGTTCCCTGAGCCGGACGTTTTCCGTGCGCAACCGGAGCGTGGGAAGGCCCTGCATTTTCGGACGCGCTTTCCTGTGCGAGAGCGCGCAGGCCGGCGCTCTTTGCAAACGTCGTCTTATTTCAGAAGCTGTTTTGGGAGGAAATCGATATGAAACTTGGCGTCGTCGGACTGCCGAATGTCGGAAAGAGCACGCTGTTCAATGCCATCACCTGTGCGGGCGCGCAGGCGGCCAACTATCCGTTCTGCACCATCGAGCCGAACACGGGCGTCGTCGCCGTGCCGGACGCGCGGCTGGACGTGCTGGCGGAGATGTACCACCCGGAGAAGTACACGCCGGCGACGCTGGAATTTGTGGACATTGCGGGACTCGTCAAGGGCGCAAGCCGCGGCGAGGGGCTGGGCAACAAGTTCCTCTCGCACATCCGCGAGGTCGACGCCATCGTGCACGTGGTGCGCTGCTTCGAGGATGAAAACGTCATCCACGTGGACGGCAGCGTCGATCCCGCGCGCGACATCGACGTCATCAACACCGAGCTGGTGCTGGCCGACATCGAGACCGTCTCGAAGCGCGCAGACCGCGCCGCGGCGATGGTCAAGAAGGGCGAGAAGAAGTATGCGCTCGAGGCCGAGGCCGGCAAGATCCTGCTCGATCATCTGAACGAGGGCCGGCCCGCCCGCACCGCGCCGTTGGACGACGATCAGCGCGCCGCGGTGCGCGACTGGTTCCTGCTGACGATGAAGAAGGTCATCTATGCCGCGAACATCGGCGAGGAAGATCTCGGCAAGGACGAGAGCGAGCTTCCGCTGGTTCAGCCCGTGCGCGAGATCGCCGACCGCGAGGGCGCGCAGGTGCTGGTGATCTGTGCGTCGGCCGAGGAGGAGATCTCCCAGATGCAGCCGGACGAGAAGAAGATGTTCCTCGAGGAGATGGGCATCGGCGTGTCCGGCCTCGACCGGCTGGTGACGCTGGGCTACCGGCTGCTCGGGCTCATCAGCTTTCTGACCGCGGGGCCGAAGGAAGTCCGCGCGTGGACGATCGAGAACGGCACGCGCGCGCCGCAGGCCGCCGGCAAGATCCACTCCGATTTCGAGCGTGGCTTCATCCGCGCGGAGATCGTCGCCTACGACGACCTCGTGCGCGAGGGCTCCATGAACGCCTGCAAGGAGAAGGGACTCGTGCGCAGCGAGGGCAAGGACTATGTGATGAAGGACGGAGACGTGACGCTGTTCCGCTTCAATGTCTAAAGAGGGGCTATGGAAAGACAGACACAGATAGACCGTCCGGCGGTGAGTCCGTTTTGCGCCGCAGCGCTCTGCCTGCTGGCCGTGGCCGGCCTGTGGGTGACGCCGCTGGTCTGCGGGCTGCTGTTCGCGTGGACGGGCGTCGCCCTGCCGGCCGGTTTGGCGTCGCTTGCGGTCAACATCCTCTATTATGGATCGTTCATGCTGCTGCCGGTGGCGCTGTGTGCGCATCGGACGGGCAGCGCGGTCGACGCCCTCCGGCTCAACCCGATTTCGGTCGGCATGATGGTGCGGATTTCCATCGCCGCCGTTTTTTGCATGCTGATTGCGCAGAACGCGACCGTCCTCTGGACGGCGCTCTGGCAGGCGCTGGGGTTGGACGTGTTTGCCGGGGACGCCTATGTGCGCCCGAATGGAACGGTCGGGCTGACGCTCAGCGCCGTGTCGGCTGCCGTCATCGCGCCGGTGTGCGAAGAGCTGCTGTTTCGCGGCGCGGTGCTCGGCGCGTGGGAGAGGCGCGGCAGGCGGCGCGCCATTGCCGTCTCGGCGGCGCTGTTTGCGATGAGCCACGGCTCTCTGCTGGGACTTCCGGCAGAGCTGTTCGTCGGCGCGTTGATGGCGCTGCTGGTGCTCTGGACGGATTCCCTGTACGCGGGCACGATCTTCCACAGCGCCTATAACGCCGCGGCGCTCATCCTGCAATACGTCTCCTCCGCCCCGGGGATTGAGGTCAGCGCCGAGGAGACCGCCCTGATGCAGGCGGATGTAATCGCCTATCTGGGCGGCGTGCCGGCCGTGTTTGCCATACTGATCGACAGCGCGCTGATGCTGATGCTGGTGGCCGCGCTGCTGCGGAAGCCGCGCGCACTCGCTTTCCTGCGCGATGCGCAGGCCGCGCAGATTGCCGGCGAAGTCCAGCCTCACGCATCCGACGGGACGTCCGAGCCGGCATGCGGCCGCGCGAAGCTCCCGGCCGGCGAAATCCTCGTGCTGATGGCGGCCGTCGTGACCGCGCTGTTCTTTTATCTGAGCGATCTGCTGACCATGCTGGGGGTGCTGTCGTGAACGCAACGATCCTCTGCGTGGGCAAATTGCGCGAAAAGTGGCAGCAGGCGGGCTGTGAGGAGTATCTCAAGCGGCTGTCCCGATACGGAAGGTACGAGATCGTTGCCGTGGACGATGCGCGCGACCCCGAGAAGCCCGTGCCGGCGCTGATCCGGCAGGCGATGGAGAAGGAGGGCGCGGCGCTGATGCGCCAGATCCGGCCGAACGACTGCGTGGTCTGTCTCTGCGTGCAGGCCGACGCGCCGGATTCGGTGCGCCTGTCCGAGTTGACCGGCGAGTGGGCGCGGGACGGCCGGCGGGTGGTGTTCGTGATCGGCGGCTCCAACGGCCTGTGCGACGAGGTTCTCCGCCGGGCCGAGCACCGGCTGTCGTTTTCCAATTTGACGTTTCCGCACGGCCTGATGCGCGTGATCCTGCTCGAACAGCTCTACCGCGCCGAGCGCATCCGCGCCGGCGAGCGCTATCACAAATGATTGAACGCCCAGCCAACCGCAAAGCCGTCCCGTCCCCGCAGCACATGCCGCCGGGAACGATTTTAGCGCGAAAGGAATTCCGGCTGCTCGCGCGCTCTCATGGGTTTTCGACCGTCTGAAAGCCGCCCCGCCTCTGAAACGATGGCGGGGCGGTTTTGCAATGCGGCGAACCATGGCTCGACGGGCGCGGCGCGCCGCAAAGCGGCCGGGACACAAAATCTGCAGCCAATGCCTATGAATGCGGCTTCGGCTCTTTTCTGCCCGCTTTGCCGTCTCATACGCAAGGGATGAATGATTTGCCGCATCCGGCAACAAAACACAACGCCCCGCTTCCCTGATGAGAGGCGGGGCGCTTTGCGGGACTTACTTGGCGAACTCCACCGCGCGGGTTTCGCGGATGACGTTGACCTTGATCTGTCCGGGGTATTCCATTTCCTTTTCGATTCGCTTGACGATTTCCTTCGCGAGCACCAGCGTGCCGGCGTCGTTGACGTCCTCCGGCTTGACGATGATGCGGATCTCGCGGCCGGACTGAATCGCGTAGCAGGTTTCCACGCCGTCGAATCCGTTGGCGATGGACTCCAGCTTTTCGAGCCGCTTGATGTAGTTTTCGAGCGACTCCCTGCGCGCGCCGGGGCGCGCCGCCGAGATGGCGTCTGCCGCCTGAACCAGCACGGCCTCGACGGACTTGGGCTCCACGTCGTTGTGGTGCGCGGCGATGGCGTTGATCACCATGTCGTTTTCGTGGAACTTCTTGGCCAGATCCGCGCCGATGGTGACGTGCGTGCCCTCGACCTCGTGGTCGATGGCCTTGCCGATGTCGTGCAGCAGGCCCGCGCGTTTGGCCAGCTGGACGTCCGCGCCCAGCTCCGCGGCCATGACGCCCGCCAGATGGCTGACCTCGACGGAATGGCGCAGCACGTTCTGTCCGTAGCTCGTGCGGTAGCGCATCCGGCCGAGGAGCTTGACCAGCTCGGGGTGGATGCCGTGCAGGTTCGTGTCGAACACGGCCTGCTCGCCGGCCTCGCGGATCTGCTGGTCGACCTCCTTGCGCGCCTTTTCCACCATTTCCTCGATGCGCGCCGGATGGATGCGGCCGTCCATGATGAGCTTCTCCAGCGCGATGCGCGCGATCTCACGGCGCACCGGGTCGAACGCGGAGATGATGACGGCCTCGGGCGTGTCGTCGATGATGAGGTCAACGCCCGTCGCCGTTTCGAGCGTGCGGATGTTGCGGCCCTCGCGGCCGATGATGCGGCCCTTCATGTCGTCGTTGGGCAGCGCCACGACGGACACCGTGGTCTCGGCCACGTGGTCGGCGGCGCACTTCTGAATCGCGAGCGAGATGATGCTGCGCGCGCGCTTGTCGGCCTCCTCTTTGGCGCGGGCCTCGACTTCGCGCACCATGACGGCAGCGTCATGATAGGCGTCCTTCTGGATGCGGTCGATCAGCACGCCCTTGGCCTCGTCCGAGGTCATGCCGGCGACGCGCTCCAGTTCGCTCTGCTGTCTGGCGTGCATCTCAGCGGCCTCGTTTTCGAGGCGCTCGGCCTCGCGGTACTTGTCGTTGAGCGCTTCTTCGCGCATTTCCAGGTTGTCCAGTTTCTTGTCAAATGCTTCCTCGCGCTGGTTCACTCGGCGCTCCAGCCGCGAAACCTCGTTGCGGCGGTCGCGCACTTCCTTGTCGAGCTCTGACTTCAGGCGGATGACTTCCTCTTTTGCCTCGAGGAGGATCTCCTTTTTCCGATCTTCCGCCTTGTGCGTCGCATCCTCGACCAGCTTCATGGCCGTCTCTTCGCTCTGCCCGATCTTCTTTTCGATCGCGCCCTTGCGATAAAAATACCCGGCTACGGCGCCAATCACCAGCGCAATCACGGCTGTGATTGCGTAAAACATCGTGGCTTCCCCTCCTTATTCTCGCTGCCTTACACGAATCCCATCGAAAACTCACGCGCAAAACCGCCAGGTCCTGCGCACATCATTTCATATGCAAAGTGCACGGCTATCAGAATTATTCTATACGTTCCGAGCCGCAATGTCAAGCAAAGAAATATTATCCTTTGTGCGCATAGATGGATTTTCCTTGCGCAAATTTCCCAAAACGTGTATAATGAAACCATGTTGCGCGCAAAGGAGAGAGCTGCCGCCATGTTCGCCGAAACGTTTGCCGTGCTTCTGCGCGGCGCGCTGTTTTTTGCTTCGTTCTGCGGGCTGAGCGCTGCGGCGCGCGAGGCGCTGAAGCTCAACCGCTTTGTCGCGCCGTTTTTTTCCGCGTCCTGCGCGATCTGCGCGCTGATGTTCGGCGGAATGCTGCGCGCGCTTCCCGTCGCCTTTGGGCTTTTGTATTTCGGCGGCTTTGCCGGGCTGATCTATGTCCACTTTATCCGCCGCGTCCGGCCGGATTTCGCGCTCATCGGGCTGATGGCGGCCTTTGCCGCGGCGCTCGTTTGGCGATTCTGGGGCACGGCGCTGTTCCGAAACGACGATGTCTCTCACTGGGGCCTGGTGGCGCGCTATCTTCTCGAGCACGATGCCTTTCCCGACCGATCGACCGAGCTGGTGTTCTTCCAGTCGTATCCGCTCGGCTCCGCATCGTTTCTCTATTATGTCTGCCGCGCCGTTGCCAACCGTGAGGGGCTGTACTTCGCGGCGCAGTGCTTCCTGATGGGGCTGGCCTTTTTGCCGCTGCTTGCGCACATCCGGCAAAACCGCGGCTTTCTTGCGCCGGTCGCGGCGGGATTGTTTGTGTATCTGTTCAAGTACAACCACGAGCTGGCGACGCTGCAGGTCGATTGGCTGCTGGCGTTTCTCGCCATCGGCGCAGCGGCCTCTGCAGCCGCGTGCGGCCGCGGCCTGCGCGAGATGCTGACGGCGGCGCTGCCCGCCTGCATCGCCATGGTCTACGTCAAGAACAGCGGGCTGTTCTTCGCCGCGGCGACGCTGCTGATCGTCTACCTTCGCGCCGGCGACAGGCGCTGTGCGCGCAGGGCGGTTCCGGCGGGCGCGGCGGGCGTGGCCGCGGCATATCTGGCGTGGATATTGCACGTCCGGCTGAGCTATGATTCCGGCCTGAGCACGAAGCACGCCGTTTCGCTGACTGCCTACGCGCAGGAGGCGTCCGAAAAGGGGCTGGCCTTCATCGCCCGGCTTGCGGGCGAGATGCTGGAGGCGCTGGTCCGGCCCGAGGCCTATCAGCTCATCGCGGCGGCCTTTGTGGCGCTCTGCTTCGCGGCGGTCGCGGCGGTCTGCCGGCTTCGGCCTGAATTCCGGCCGACGCGTGCGGCGGCGTATCGCCGGTTGGGCGGCGCGGTCGGCGCCTATGCCGCGTGGTACGCGATGCTGTATGCCATGTACGTCTTTTCGATGCCCGCGGAGGAGGCGTCGTGGCTGGCTTCCTACTTTCGATACAACGCCACGGGGCTGATGTACATGATGGGGCTGTCCGCCTTGGCCATGTTCGATTTCTTTTCACAGGCGAAGCTCCGGGTAGGTCGGTGGGCGCGGATCGCGTATCCGGCGCTGATCGCAGGCTGCGCCGCGGTGCTGGCGCTGTGCGCGCCGTCCAGTTTCCTGACGCAGCTGTTCGTCCGCGAGTCCGGACTGATCCCCATCCGCCAGCGCATCGTCGATGCGCGCGAGGCGTTCGATCTGCCCGACGGCGGGCGGTACATGACCTTCACCGCCGATGGCGCGGAGGGCAGGCGGCCGCGCGGCACGTTCTACTATGTCAAATACGACCTGCAGACCGCCGACCAGCTGGCGATCGTGGCGGGCGAACAGCCGTCCGGCGAGCCGTTCTACGCATGGGGCGATCCCGACGAGGGCGGCACGTTCGGCGATGACCCCACTGCGTTTATCCGCGAGAACATCGACGATTGCGATGCGCTGATCCTGTTGGACGAACATCCGCAGTTCGAGGCCATCGCGGAGGAATTCGCGGCCAGCTACGAGGGCGATACGCCGGTCATCTTCACCTGCCGCTGAGCCCGCGCGTCATTACATCAGAAATTCATCAAAAATACACTTGTACATGGGTTGCAAACGTGCTATATTATTGGTAAGCTATCGATAATCCCGAAGCGGCGGACGGCCGCTGAACTCGCCCAAGGGAGAATGCCGCCCTTGGGCGTGCGCCTGAAATCGAGCGCCCTTGGATGGGGCGGCCGGTTGACTCAAGGAGGAGTGAGAATGTCCGACAACGCGCTGCTGCGGCTGTCTGGCCTTGAAAAGTCGATTGAAGGAACCCAAATTCTTCGCGGGATCTCGCTGGACGTACAGCCCGGCGAATTTGTCACGCTGCTCGGCCCGTCCGGCTGCGGCAAGACGACCACGCTTCGCATCATCGCCGGGCTGCTTTCGCCCGACGCCGGCACGGTGTCGCTCGACGGGCGCGATATTACGAACCTCGTTCCCGAAAAGCGCGATGTGAACACCGTCTTTCAGAATTATGCGCTGTTTCCCCACATGAACGTCGAAAAGAACATCTCCTACGGGCTTCGCGTCCGCGGCGTCAAGAAGCCGGAATGGCAAAGGCGCGTGGCCGAGATGCTCCGATTGGTGCAGCTCGAGGGCTACGAAAAGCGGATGCCGAGCCAGCTCTCCGGCGGCCAGCGCCAGCGCGTGGCCATTGCGCGCGCCGTCGTGCTCAATCCGAAGCTGCTGCTGCTCGACGAGCCGCTCGGCGCGCTGGATCTGAAGCTGCGCCAGCAGATGCAGCAGGAGCTGAAGGACATCCAGAAGCGGCTGGGCATCGCGTTTATCTACATCACGCACGATCAGGAAGAGGCGCTGAACATGTCCGACCGCATCGCGATCATGCGCGAGGGACAGTTTGAGCAGATCGGCACGCCGGAGGAGATCTACGAACACCCGCAGACGCGGTTCGCGGCGGGCTTCATCGGCCAGACGAACCTGATCGAGATGGACGTGCAGACCGTCTCGGAGGATGGGCTGACGCTCGCCTACGGCGGCGCATCGGTGCCGGCGCGGAGGGCGGAATTCCCCGTCCAGCCCGGCGAAAAGGTCGCCCTGAGCCTGCGGACGGAACGCATCGGCTATGCGCGGACGCCGCTGGAGGCCTGCGCGCTGCCGGCCACGCTGAAATCGCGCCACTATGCCGGCGGCTCGATGCGCGCCATCCTGAAGCTGGAAACCGGGCGCGAGGTGCTGGTGCTGTGCCAGTCGGCGCAGCGCGCCGAGGGCGAGATTGGCGATCGCGTCTACCTGAGCTGGAATCCGGCCGAGGCGCCGGTCGTTCGCTGACGTGGAGGGAGAGCCATGCAGGAAAACGAAAACATGACCGAGCCGCGAGGCGAGCGCCGCCGCGACCTGAGTTCGCTTGTGCTGAGCGCGCCGATGATCACGTGGACGCTGGTCTTTGTCGGCGCGACGATCCTCTACATCGTCGTGCTGAGCTTCCTGAAGCGAAGCCCCGACGGCTTTGGCGTGCTGCCGGAGTTCACCTTGGAAAACTACGCCAAGCTGTTCAACGCAAACTACGCGCGCGTGTTCTGGAACACGATTGTGCTGGGCCTGCAGACGACGGCGCTGTGCGTGCTGATCGGCTATCCGTTCGGCTACTTCATGGGCCGCGCGACGAAGAAATGGCGCACGATCCTGATGCTGCTGGTCATCGTGCCGTTCTGGACGAACGCGCTCATCCGCGTCTACGGCTGGCGCATCCTGCTGGTCGGCAACGGGCCGATCAACCAGGGGCTGATGGCGCTGGGACTGATCGACCGGCCGCTGCAGCTGCTCAACACCCACGGCGCGGTGCTGCTGGGCATGGTCTACGCGCTTCTGCCGTTTATGATTTTGCCGACCTACACCAGCGTGGAGAAGATGGACTGGTCGCTGGTGGACGCCGGGCGCGACATGGGCGCGCGGCCGTGGAAGGTGTTTCTGACGGTCACGCTGCCGCTGACCGCGCCGGGACTGCTGACCGGCTGTGTGCTGGTGTTCGTGCCGAGTCTGGCGCTGTTCTTCATGTCCGACCTGCTCGGCGGGCCGAGCGATCTGCTGATCGGCAACCTCGTGCAGGAACAGCTGCTGCAGAGCCGCGACTGGCCGTTTGCGGCGGCGCTGTCGGTGGTGCTGCTGGTGCTGACGAGCCTGATCATGTTTGTCTACCGCCGCCTCGGCGGAAAGTCGACGGACATGTCCATCTTCTGAGGGCGGAGGTGTGAGTGAATTGAAGAAGAGGCGTTCGCCCTGGGCGCCATTGTATCTGACGCTGGTGCTGATTCTGATGTACCTGCCGATCGCGGTGGTCGTGCTGTATTCGTTCAATGCCAACACCAGCCGCTTTCCCACCGCGTTCACCGGTTTTTCCCTGCAATTCTATGAGGCGCTGTTTCGCGACACGCGCGGGCTGCTCGATTCGCTGTGGACGAGCCTGATCCTCGCCGCGTGCAGCTGCGGCATCGCGATGGTGATCGGCACGCTGGGCGCGATCGGCATGGCCGGGCGGAAGTTCCGCGGGCAGGGCGCGATCGAGACGCTGTCGCTGTTGCCGATCATGGTGCCCGAGATCATACTGGGCATGGCGTTTCTGGCGGTGTTCACGGCCGTCGGGCTGAAGTTCGGAATGCTCACGCTGATCCTTGCGCATGTGACGTTCTGCACGCCGTATGTGTTCATCATCGTCAAGGGGCGTCTGGCGGGCATGGACCCGTCGCTGGCGGAGGCGTCGCGCGATCTGGGCGCCTCGCCGGTGCGGACGTTTTTCGAGATCACGCTGCCGCTGATCATGCCGGGCGTCCTCTCCGGCGTGATGTTGGCCTTCGCGATGAGCCTGGACGACTTCGTCATCAGCTTTTTCGTCACCGGCGCGACGACCACGACGCTGCCGCTTCGGATCTATTCTTCCGTCCGAACGGGCGTGTCGCTGCAGGTCAACGCGCTGTGCACGCTGACGTTGGCCTTCGTCGCCATCGTCATGGCGTTCAAGCAGCTGGTCGTCGACCGGCGCGCCAATCGTTGAGACGCCGCTTTCGCGGCCGATCATACAGGGCGGTTTCGCCCACAACTTTCTCAATAGGGGGTTGGTTTTCATGAAGAAGTTCCTCGCATTGCTGCTTGCGGCGATCCTCGCGGCCTTTGGCTGCGCTGCCGTTGCAGAGGAGGAAGAGGAGAAGGTGCTCAACATCTTCACCTGGGAAGGCTATTTCGACGAGACGACGCTTGCGCAGTTCACCGAAGAGACGGGCATCCAGATCAACTACTCGCCGTTCGCCACCAACGAGGAGATGCTGCTGAGGCTGCAGTCCAATGGCGGTTCGGAATACGACATCATCGTCGCCAGCGACTACGCGGTGCAGGCGGCCGCGAACCAGGGCCTGCTGATGGAGCTGGACAAGTCGCTTCTGACCAACTGGGACAACCTCAATCCCGACTATCTCGGCCAGTTCTTCGATCCGGAGAACACCTACTCGGTGCCCTACACGGCCGGTTCGCCGATGATCGTGTACGACCCGTCGCAGGTCGAGGGCGAGATCACGTCGTTCGCCGACCTGTGGGACGAACAGTTTGCGGACTCCCTCTGGCTGATTGACGACGCGCGAGTCATCATCGGCGAGGTGCTGAAGATGCTGGGCTACTCCTACAACACCACCGACGAGGCCGAGCTGGCCGAGGCGGCGGCGAAGCTGCAGGAGCTGAAGCCGAACATCCGCATCCTCAACTACGACATGAGCTACAACTATCTGGTCGCCGGCGAGGTCAAGGCCGCGTACCTGTTCACGCCCTACGTCGTCAACGCGCTGATGGAGAACCCGAACCTCGTGGCCGTGTTCCCGAGCGAGGGCATCGGCTTCGGCATCGACAGCATCGTCGTGCCCGTCAACGCGCCGCACCCGGGCAACGCGCACGAGTTCATCAACTTCTACCTGCGCGCGGACATCGCCGCGACAGTGGCCGAGATGCAGTGGTACATCAACCCGAATCAGGCCGCCGACGAGCTGATCGACCCCGATTACGCCGCCATGTCGCCGTTCCACATCCCCGAGGACCTGCTCGCGACCCGCGAGTACGTCGAGGATCTCGGCGAGGACGCGAGCCTGTTCCAGAACATCTGGGATGAGTTCAAGCTGAGCTGATCAGATCCGGATTCCATCCCCGCCTTCCCAATCGGAGGCGGGGATTTTGCTTGCCCGGAACCGGCGCGGGCAGGCAAAGCCCTCTGCGCTTCAGTCGTTTCCGACAGCTTGTGCGGCAGGGGCATCCGCGAGCGGTACGTCGCGGTGGACTCCTCGGCGGCCGAGCTGGGCGGTTGGGAGGACTGGGGCTGGGTGGCCTTTGACGAGATCCACGCTTCCTTCTACGACATGCGGCTGGGAATGAAGGACTTTTCCGTCTACGATTTGCAGGAGAAGCGGCATTATCCCGAGGGGACGCTGACCATCCAGCACGAGGACTGGGCGTTCATGCGCGAGCTGGACGGCTTCATTCCCACGGTTTACAAAATCCGGATGGAGGTGCAGGACGGCGCCCTCGAGGTGGAGGCCCACGTCGGAAACGCGAGCACATGGGGCGTCACCTTTCAGGTGCCGGACAACCCCGTCGCAACGCTGACGTTCGACAGGGTCGAGGGGCGGTTCACCGGCATCCATGGCGCCGTGCGGCCGCTGACCGGCGGGCGGGGCGTGCTCTCCGTGCGCCAGTGGCACGCCTATCCGAACCTCCTGCCCCGCGAGCTGTACAGCGACGAGGGGAGGACCGGGGAGAAGTTCGACGCGCTGTGAGCGCAGGTTGCGCGCGATGGCCGGGCATTGGAAAGGGGGGCCCGTTCATCGGGACACCCCGCAAAGCGCTGAAAAATCCGGCGAGGCATTTGCCCCGCCGGATGGATGTCTGCTTGCGCAGGGGAATCGGTTTGGTTATTCGGCTTCGATGCCCTCGAGCGTGACATCGACGGTGACTTCTTCATAGCCGCCGCTGACCATCAGCTGGCCGGAGGAGCTGTCGCTGCCGTAGCCATAGCCGTAACCGAAGATGCTGTTGCCCATGGTCTGATAGAGGCCAACCTCCGCGTAGCGGATGACGGTGACGGAGATGGTGTCGCCCACCTCATGCTGATCCAGAATGCTGGTCAGATCGAGCATGGAGGTTACGCGCTCGCCGTCCACGGCGTAGATGAAGTCGTACTGCTCGAGTCCAGCTGCCTCAGCCGCGCCGCCTTCGTTGACCGAACGGATCAGCACGCTGGCCGGCGGGGTGTTCGCAAGGGGCTCGTCGGGGCCGGTCCAGTCGGACACGGTGACGCCCAGACCCGGACGGACGACGGTGCCGTTTTCAATCAGCTGCGTGGCGATGTCGTACACGGTCTCCACCGGGATCGCAAAGCCGAGACCCTCGAACGTCACGGAGGAGTAGACGCTGCCGGAGTACTTCAAGGTGTTGATGCCGATCAGTTCGCCCTGATAGTTGAACAGGCCGCCGCCCGAGTTGCCGGAGTTGATTGCCGCGTCGTGCTGGATGTAGTTGATGCGCCGGCTGGTGTTGTTGCCGGTAACGGTGTCGCGCTCCAGGGCGGAGACGATGCCCTGCGTCACGGTGTTGGCGAGCACTTCGCCGCCGGGGTTGCCGATGGCCACCACGGTGGAGCCGACGGCCAGATCACTGGTGCTGCCGATCGTCACGGGCACCAGCTGGTCTGCGTATTCCTCAGGCACCTGCAGAACCGCCAGGTCGGTCGACGAGTCATAGCCGATCAGATCGGCGTCCACATATTCGCCGGACGGCATCAGGATCTGATACGCGCCGCCATCCTCGATGACGTGATGGTTCGTGACCACATAGCCGCCGTCGGCGATGACCACGCCGGAACCCTGCGAGATCAGCTCTTCCTCAACTTCGCCAGTCGACTGGTTCCAGACCTGCGTGTAGGTCGAAACGCCGACGACGGAGTTGATATTGCGCTGCGTGACGTAGATCGCCGGACTGGGGTCGGAAGCCGGCGCGTCAGCCGCCGCCGATGTCTCCTCCGCCGTTTCCGCATATGCGGACGAAGCGTTGTTCTTCAACAGGCCGCTCACCGAAGTACCGGCCAATACCAATACGCCGACCATCATCAGCGATAACAGCAGCGTCATGCGGTTGCGCTTGCTGCCGTTTACATTTCTGCGCTCTTTCATAGAAAGCCTTCCCTTCTATCGGATTTCGTAGTTTTCTGCTGTCCTCAGTATTCCCTTCGGACGTCATTATTATATTTCAAATGTCAGGCAAAGTCAATGAACAAACATCCTTCAAATTATGAACGATCTGGAAACGATTTTTGTCCTGGAAAATCCGAATATTTTCCAAAAAATCGCGGAAATTGTTTGAATTTAATCGAAAATTAAGCCGATGATCGTTGCCGGATGTGCGGAAAAGTTGGATAATAGAGGGGAAACCCGGGCATTCGGGCGGGCAACAACATTCAGGGGAGGAAATTCAAATGAAGAAAGTCCTGACGGTTCTTGCGCTGGCGCTCGTGCTGGCGCTGGCGATGTCGTGCGCGGCGCTGGCCGAGGAGCGGCCGGCAGAGTACCTGAGCGCGTACTACGGCGTTTCCTTTGATGGCGAAGTGACGGTCGATGCGTTCAACGACGCGCTCTCGGCGTTGGGCGAACCGGCGGTCGAAGTGGAGACGCTGACGCTGGCGGACGCGGTGGTCGCGGCGGTCAAGCTGGCGGACATGGACGAGCTGGCGATGTCCTATGTCAATGCCGACGCGCCGGACAAGGCCGCGAATGTGCTGGCCGAGGAGGGCGTGACCGTGGACGAGGCCTATCAGCCCTACGTCGCCTGCGCGCTGGATCTCGATCTGGTGGATGACGATGCGGACTTTGCCGGCGCGGTGAGCGCCGAGCAGGCGGCCGAGCTGCTCTACAAGGCCGCCGAGATGGCCGGCATGGGCCGCCATTACATCGGCCGCGTCAGCGATGACGACATCCTGACCGTGCTGCGCTCCACGCTGGATTCCTTTATTATCTTTGATGAAGAGACGCTGTCCAACCTCGGCACCGAGATCGTGCTGCAGGGCGCGGCGACGGGCTACAACCTCAAGTACGAGGGCTATAGCGCCGATTTCCTGGAGGAGTATACGATCCAGTACGGCCACAGCGATTACATTCATGCCGCGCAGCTGATCGCGCTGCTGGACAGCGAGGGATTTGACGCCTACGTCCAGATCGAGCCGAAGGTGTCCGTGTACGAATACCTGATCGAGTGGGGCGAGCCCGGCGAGCCGACGCCGACCTACGCTGTGCGCGAGGTAGAGGACGGCCGTTATCTGACTTACGCCGTCGAGTACGACATGCTGCTCGAGTTCGATACCCTTGAGGAGAAGGAAGCCTTCCACGATCTGATCGAGACCTATGCCAAGAAGTACGATGAATCCTACGATGCCGACGGCAACCTGATCGAGAACCTCATCGCCGGCGCGTGGTGGCAGCCGCTGTATTCGTCCCAGACCGAGATGGAGAACGAGGAATTCGGCCTGCTGTACGACAACGTCGTCTACGATGCCACGGGCATGTACTCGATCCATCCCTTCAGCCTGCCGGAGAACTGCGAGGCGATCGCGGAGGTCGTGGCGGAAGTTGCGCCCGAGCTGTCCGTCAGCCCCGTGGCGATCTACGTCAACCCCGCCTTCATGCGCTACACCACCGGCGAAAGCCACCAGTAACCAGAGGGCTCTGCCCTCTGGACTCCCGCCAAAGGGTCGCAGACCCTTTGGAATCCCGTTCTGCGGCGCGCGTTTTGCGCGCCGCGGCGGGGGGAGGGAAGTTGCGGTTCTGTTATGGAAAAATCCCACCGGGCGGCGGT
>MHCFC02800__coassemble_537_pt1 | contig 26646 bp, 24 predicted proteins | sample MHCFC02800__metabat2_low_PE_014 | metagenome-assembled genome bin MHCFC02800 | reverse complement strand
TGATGGCGGATCGCCGCCTTTGCAGGGCCATGCGGCATCCCCGTCCGCACATTCGCGCAAGGCGCGCCGCCTGCCCGGCTCACGATCTCAGCGCCCGGAGTTTGCCGTTGAGCTTTTGATAGACGATGCGCATCTCCGGCTCCGTGCTCGCGGCGACGGCTTCGTCGAGCGAAAACCACCGGACGTCGCTGTTCTCGTCCGGCTTGACAGCCAGCGGCTGACGGTCGTCGGCTTCGAGCAGGTAGGTGACGTTCAGATGCAGGTGCGCGGCGACATACGCGCCCCGCTTCCAGTGCGCCGGCACGGTCAGAATCTCCGCGGAGAGCGGCCTTTCCAGCACGGGGCTGACCCGCTGAACCGCCGTCTCCTCCCGCGCCTCGCGAAGGGCGACGGCGAGCAGATCGCCGTCGCCGTCCGCATGTCCGCCCGTCCACGACCAGCTCTGATAGATGTTGTGATAGGCCATAAGCACGCGCTCGCGGTCGGGACTGACGATCCATGAAGACGCCGTGAAGTGGGCCATCTCATTCGTTCGCAGGAGCAGATCGTCGAATTTGCTCAGGTAAAGGCGCATCAGGCGCAGATCCTGCCGCTCCTGTTCGCAATCGGGCCGGCAGGCATCCAGAATCGCTTCGATCTTCATGGCACAGCACCTCCAGCTCCATTATAGGGCGCGCACCGGCCGGCGTCAATGGGGCGCGAAAGTTTGTCAAAAGTTTGTTGAAAGGTTTGATTTTTCGGTCGCTTTGGTGTACAATAGCAGTAGTGCCCTGCCGCAATGCCTGCGGCTTGTAGAATCTTTCTTGAAGTTTCTGTCCTATCATTTTCATGACGGGGACAGGGGTTTGCACATGGGAGGGTAAGCGCTTGGAAGGCAAGGTCAGGATCTCTGCCGACAGCACCTGTGATCTCTCGCGGGAACTGATTGCGGCGCACAACATCGCCATCGCGCCGCTGTACATCTCGATGAACGGACGGTCTTACCGCGACGGCGTGGACATCACGCCGGGCGACCTGTTTGAAAATGTCGCGCGCGGCGGAAAAACCGCGTCGACCTCCGCGGTCAACGTGGAGGACTACCGCCAGCTGTTCGGAGCCATGCGCGCACAGTGCGAAGGCATCGTGCACTTCACGATCAGCAGCGAAATGTCGGCCTGCTACCAGAACGCATGCCTCGCGGCGTCGGAAATGGAAAACGTATTCGTCGTCGACAGCCGGAATCTCTCCACTGGCATCGGGCACCTCGTGCTCGACGCGGCGGAGATGGCCGGGCGCGGCTGCTGCGCGGAGGAGATCTTCCGCGCGATGGAGGCGAAGAAGGCGCGGCTGGACGTCAGCTTCGTCGTCGACACGCTGGATTACCTTCGCCTGGGCGGCCGCTGCAGTGCGCTGGCGGCGCTGGGCGCGAACCTGCTCAGCCTCAAGCCCTGCATCGAAGTGCGCGAGGGCGTGATGGGCGTGGGCAAAAAATACCGCGGACGGCTGGAGCATTGCCTGAGCAAATACGTCGCCGACCGGCTTGCGAATCCCGACGAGATCGACGATTCCCGCCTGTTCATCACGGATTCCGGCGTTTCGGACGGGCTGTATCAGGCGGTGCGCGCCGAAGTGGACCGGCATATGGCGTTTCGCGAGGTACTGCACACACGTGCTGGCTGCACCATCTCCAACCACTGCGGCCCCAACTGTCTGGGTTTGCTGTTTTACAAAAAGGATAAAGGATAGGCAATTATGCAGGCGAACAGGTATGAAAACCGCATCGTAACTCTCCCCAACGCGCTGAGCCTCCTGCGGATCCTGATGATCCCGGTGTTCGTCTGGCTCTACTGCGCGAAAAAGGCGTACCACTGGTCGGCCGCCGTCGTGGTCGCCACGGGGCTGACCGACGTGCTCGATGGCATCCTCGCGCGGAAACTGCACATGGAGAGCAACGTCGGCCGCGTGCTCGACCCGCTGGCGGACAAGCTGGCGCAGGCCGCGCTGTGCATCGTGATGATGTTCCGCTATCCGGTGATGCTTTGGGTGCTGATCTTTCTGGCCGTCAAGGAGGTCATCCTCGCGGCGCTCGGCTATGCCTACATGAAGCGCACGGGCATCATCGCCGACGCGCGCTGGTACGGCAAGGCCAGTTCCGTGGTGCTGTACGCCACGATGGTCGCGCTGATGCTCAGCCCGGACATCACCGCCTATTCCGCAAACGTGCTGATCGCGCTGCTCGCGGGCACGCACGCAGTGTCGCTTCTGCTCTACGCGGTGTTCTACATCCGCGCGCTGCGCAACCCCGCGCACGTCCCCGGCGCGGCCATGCGGCCGATCGACTGGCAGGTCATGGTGATGTACCTGCTGCTGATGCTGTCGTTCTTTCTGCTGATGTTCACGTCGGGCGAATCGTTTTTGCGCGACGTGCTGCCCAAGCCGATCTATCTGTTCCTGCGCTTCGCCTCGATCGTGGGAACGCTCGGCGTGCCGGCGTTCTTTCTGGGCGAAAAGCTGCCGCGGAAGTGGTTTCATCCCGACCGCTTCCCCTTCCGCAGCTTTGCATGGGAAAAGGACGGCAAAATCTATGAGAAGATCGGCATCCAATGGTGGAAGAACCGCACGCCGGACATGAGCAAGTACATCCGCCGCGCATTCCCGAAGCAGGGCAACCTGCTGCGCGACCCGGATCACCTGCGCAAGCTCGTGGTCGAGACGTGCTCGGCAGAATTCGTCCACTGGGTTCTGATCCTGCTCAGCCCGCTGTTCGCCATATTGATGGATGAGCTCGGCGTGCTGGCGATGATTCTGTACATCATTGGCAACCTGGTCTCGCTGGTCATCCAGCGCTACAACCGACCGAGGATCATGAAAATCATTCAGAGGATTGAGAAGAGAAAATGCGCCGACTCCTGATTATCACGGCCGTGTACACCGGCCACGGACACAAGAGCATCTCGGATTCCCTGATGGAGCGCCTCGAAGCCTACCCGGACATCGAGGTGCGCACGATCGACGGCTTCGACCTGATGTCCAAAGTGCAGAAGGTCTGCGCCGAAAAGACCTACGGCCCGATCACCCGGCTGCCGAAGCAGGCGTGGGCGCTCAACTATGCCGCCGGCATGGCGCTTCGCCAGCCGGTGCAGCGCGCCATCGCGGTCATGATCCGCCACCGGTTTGAAGAGCTGATCCATGAGTTCCGCCCGGACTGCATCCTCTCCGTGCATCCGATATTCTTGGGCAGCGTCATTGATCTGCTCGAGGAGATGAACCTCTCCATACCGCTCGTCGCCCACGAAGCCGACCTGATCGACATTGCCGACTACTGGTTCGATCCGCGCATCGCGCTGGTGCTCGCGCCGTCGCAGGAGGCATACGACTGCACAGTCTCTCACGGCGTCGATCCCGCGCGGGTGCGCAAAGTGGGATTTCCGGTGCGCCGCCGGTTCATGGGGCTGGCCCGGCCGGAGGAGCGGCCGATGGCCCATGCCCAGCCGGTCATCACCGTGATGAGCGGCTCGGAAGGCTCCGGCACCATTCGCTCCGTCGCCCGCGAGCTGCTCTCCGGCACGAATGCGCGCGTCAACGTGATCTGCGGGCGCAACAAGGCGCTTCGCAAGAAATTGCGCAGCGTCCTCGGCCGGCGCTACCACGGCCGGCTGAACGCGATGGGCTTCGTCGACGACATTCAGAACGTCATGCTCGATTCCGACCTGCTCATCATGCGCGCCAGCCCGAACAGCGTCATGGAGGCCGTCGCACTGAACAAGCCGGTCATACTGTTCGGCCAGCTCGCGGGACAGGAGCTGCACAACCCGCAGATGCTCGTCTCCCACGGTCTGGCGGAATACTGCCCGGATCCGGAATGCCTGCCGGACTGCGTCGCCCGCCTCACGGCCAATGGCGGCGAGGCCATCGGGCGGATGCGCGCCTGCCAGCGCGCCTATGCGCCCGGCGATGCCGCCGCTGATACCGCCAAGTTGCTCAGCGATTTTATCCGATCGTTGGACTCAGAGAGCTGAATGTCCTGAAAGCTCCCGCTTCAGTATAGGTGCTGCGCAGAAGCATCAAATCGTCCGCCAGAAAACATCCCGCCGCGAACAGATGCGGCGGGATATTTTGCGCCTTGGTGCACGCGGTCCCGCCCCGGGCATAGTATGAGATGGGACGCGGAAATTCCCGGTTACATATGGTTCGCCATATGTAAAGCGGCGCCGCTGAACGGCCCTCGCGCCAGATGCCGCCGCAATGAATTGCAGGAGGAATTTCCAATGGCCGAAACCAACAACGCCACCCCGTACACCCTCCAGTATCAGACGGAAAACTGCAACTGTTCGGATACCATCTCGTTTTCAGGATGCAACTCTGTGATGACCTACGATCTCGACGATCTGCCCGTAGAATCGCAGGGACGCGTCCTGCAGCTGAACGCCAAGGTCAAAAACGTCTGCCCCGGACGGCGCACCGCAGTGATGATCTCGCTGCACGAACTGGATGAGAACGATCAGGAACAGTCGCGCGGCATGAAGGCATTCACGCTGCCCGCGCACCAAGAGAACGGCTGCCGCGACATCACGCTCAGCAAGGTGCGCTTCGTGCTGCCCGAGGACCTCAGCCTTGCCTCTTCCGCCGCCGCCGCAAACACGGCCAACAACTGTGGCGTCGCCTGCAACGCGAGACGCTTCATTGCCCGCACCTTCGCGCACTATGTAGACAGCGACTACACCTGCGAATGCTCCGACCAGTCCTCCACCGCCGCAAACACCTGACATTCAAGACACACGGACAATAAGAACCAAAAGACGTTCCTTCATCCCGTCAAAAGCTCATTGCAAAAATCGGCTTTACGGCGGGCTCGGGCGGGATCCAATGGATCCCGCCCGGCTATTTTTCTGCGCTGTGAGTTTACCAGTCTTGGCACTTGTGCCGCGCAACCGCATCGCCGCCTTTTCAGCACAGCCTGATGGAACTCCTGTCCGGTTACAGCATCACGCTTACGGCCGCGAAGCATGTCTAAAAAGAATTGAGAACAATTTGACAGGATGCTCAAAACAACAAAAAACACGCCGCACTGGGGCCATTGCCAAACTGTGCGGCGCGCCGTATGTTCACTTTTTCTCTCCGCCCGCGCAATGCTTGCGGATGTACTCGCGCGGCGTCATGCCATAGACCGCCTTGAACGCGGCGTAAAACGACTGGGTGCTGTTGAATCCCGCATTCGCCGCCAGATCTGCCACCGACGCGTCCGACGACAGCATCGCCTCGCACACGCTGCGGCAGCGCAGCATGTTCAGATACTGCGGCAGGCTGTAGCCGACCGTGTTCTTGAACAGGTGGGAAAAGCGGCTCCGGCTGTAGCCGAACTGCGCCGCGACCTGTTCGACCGTCAGCCGTCGCTCGAAATTTTCATTCAGATAGTTGAGGATCGCGCAGATCACGCTCGCCTGATCGGAAGCACCGATCGGATCGAGCGGAATGCGCTCGATCAGCAGGCCGATGAGCGAATAGCACAGCCCCTTCTGCATGATCTCATTGCCCGGGTTGTCCGCAAGCAACCGCATCAGGAATTCAATCGAGCGGCGCTCGTCGTCAGTGATGATGTTCTCCCGGAACCGGTTCGCCGTCAGCACCTTGCGCACCGACGGCACGACGCCCAGCGGAATGACCGAAGTGATCGACAGGCAGGACTCCGCTGAGTAAGCGTGCACCGAGTAACAGTTCGTGACCAGCAGCTCGCCCGCGCGCACGGTCATCCCTCGGCCGTTGATCGCGGCCTCGAAGCTGCCTTCGAGCACATAGACCAGCTCAATCCCCGCGTGAAAGTGCGGCGGGCAACAGTTGCGGCGGTCGTACCACGTCAGCGGCATGCGCATGTTGTCGCGAACGGACTCATAGTAGCTCTGCATGGGCCACCTCACTCGACCACTGCGACCGAATCCCGCATCCGGGTCATGATGGAAGACATGGCCTGATAGTCGTCGTAGGAAGCGCAGAAGTGGAACACATAGATCGCCCGCCCGATGGCACAGCACACCATGTAACCTTCGACCTCGATGTCGCCGGAATAGGCCAGATAGGTGATCGAGTACCCCGTTTCCCCCATGAACGAGGCCTCGCTGTTCAGTTCGCCGTATTCAAACGTGCTCGAATCATACTGCACGCGAATCTGCTCAGCGTAATTGTAAAACTGTTGAAGCAGCGTGCGCGAATTCGGCGTATGCGCCGTCGCCTTGCGCGTCACCGCAACGCGCGCGGGAAAATCGCCCTCCTCCACCGGCTCGCGATAGCAGACGGTATAGCGCCCAGGCAGGTTTGTCCACTGCGCGGGATATTCAAACGTGAATCCAAACGACGTATCCGACAGCCGCGCAAAGGTATAGGTGGAAAAGTCGTTGGCCGGCTGAGGGGTTTGCGTCGGCTGCGCCGTCGCGTTGGAGACGATCAGCGCCTCCGCCGGCGCGACCGTCGGCTGTTCGAGCAGCACGTCCTCGACCACCGGAAGCTCCTCCTGCGGCATCTGCGTCGGTTCCTCCGTCGCGATGGCCGCGGTTTCGGCCGGCTCCGCAGCGTCCTGCCCTCCGCCCGAACAGCCCGTGAGCGCGCAAAGCGCCAGCGCACAGGCCGTCAGCAGGCCAATGAGTTTTTTCACAAGAATCCCTCCCCGTCGCTTGCCCATCGCCTCCGTCATCGCACGGTGTTCCCGTGGTTGGCAATCTGTTCGTTGAGCAGATCGATGTCGCCGCAGCCATGGCTGATCATCAGATCGCCCGGCTGCCAATGGGCGCGCAGATAGGCTTCGGCATCGTCGAACGTCGGCGTCAGCACCGCGTCGACGCCCCGCGCGCGCAGCGGCTCAATCAGCATTTCGGAGGAAATATCGCCCGGATCCGTCTCGCGCGCCGCGCAGATGTCGGTGATCAGCAGCCGGTCGACGCCGTCGAACGTCTCCAGAAAGGCGTTGAACAGCGTCTTGGTGCGCGAATAGGTGTGCGGCTGCCAGACCGACCAGAGCGTTCCGTGCGGCTGCAGCTTCGCAATCTGAATGGCATTTTTGATCTCGGCGGGATTGTGGCCGTAGTCCGTGTAGCAGCGCACGCCGTCGGTGACGCTGGTCAGTTCAAAGCGCCGGTGCGCCCCGACGAACGACGAAAGCGCCTGCGCGACCTTCTCCATGTCCAGCCCGCGGATGTGTGCGGCGGCGACGACGGCCATGCTGTCGAGCATGTTGGCCTGGCTCGAAACGCCCACGTGGAACCGGCCGAGCCGCTCGCCGCGGAGCACGGCGGTGTAGGTGGCGCAGCCCCGCTCGTCGGTCACGACGTCCAACGCGCGCAGATCGCAGTCCTCGCCCAGCCCGTAGGTCAAATGATTGCACTTTGCGCCCTCGCACACGCGGCGCGCGCGCGGATCGTCGCCCCATGCGATGCACCAGCCGTCCTCGGGCAGCAGCGCGACGTACTCGGCAAACGTCTGCTCGATGTGGTCGATGTCGCGAAAGAAGTCGAGGTGATCCTCGTCGATGTTCAGCACGATGGCGACCGTCGGGTGGAAGTGCAGGAAGCTCGCGTGGAATTCGCACGCCTCGACGATGAAGTCGTGCCGGCCGCCGCGGCGGGTCGAGCCGCCGATGAAGTCCAGCTCGCCACCGATGTGAATCGTCGGATCAGCTCCCGCCGAGAGAAACGCCTGCGCGAGCATCGACGTCGTGGTCGTCTTGCCGTGCGTGCCGGAGACGCCAATGGCGAACGGCACGCCCTCCATCAGCTGGCCGATCAGGTCACAGCGCTCGACCTGCGGAATGCCCAGCCGCGCGGCCTCCGCGCGCTCGGGGTTGTCCTCGGCGATGGCGGCGGAGTAGACGATCACGTCCGCGCCGCGCACGTTCTCCGCGCGCTGGCCGATATGGATTTCGATGCCCTTCGCGGCGAGCGCATCGGTCTTGTGCGACCGCGTGCGGTCCGAACCGCTGACGGCAAAGCCCTCGCTCGCCAGCAGCGACGCCAGCCCCGACATGGAACTTCCGCCAATCCCGACAAAGTGCACGCGGCCTCCGCGGTGCGCCAATACATTTTCCGGCATACACAGTCCTCCCCCACGCACCGGCCCACGCCGCGCGCCCAGAACTTCATTCTTCACATTTCATATTATAAGGGAAAATTCAGTCTTTCGCAAGCAAATCCACACAGACAGGGGCGCAAAACCGGTTAAATCTTCAAGATTTCGTCCGATTTTGCACACAATTACACATTTGGATGCAATCTCTTACTCGTCGAGCAACTCTACGACGACCGCATTCTGCACTTCCATGCCCTCCCGCGTCAGCCGCAGGAAGCCGTCCTCGACGCACACTAGCCCGAGCGCCGCCAGCCGACCGAGCGCCACACGGTGAGCCTTGACGAAATCCACGCCGAATTCCGCGCCGTAGGCGGCCAGATCCATGCCCCGGGTCAGCCGCGTGGAGAGCATCAGCGTCTCTTCCATCTCCTCTACGCGCGAAAGCCGGTGCGCGTGGACGCGGCGCTCGCCGGCGAGGTATTCGTCCAGACCGCGCGGGTTTTCAAAGCGCACGCCGTCCATCAGCGAATGCGCGGCGCAGCCGATGCCCAGATAGTCGCCGCGCAGCCAGTAGACCAAATTGTGCCGGCACTCGCGACCCGGGCGCGCAAAATTCGAGATCTCATAGCGCGCATAACCGGCGCGAGCGAGCCGCTCGATGGCATCGCGCTGCATCCCGACGGCCTCGTCCTCGTCCGGCAGCGAAACCCTTCCCGCCGAAACCCAGTCCGCCATCGGCGTGCCTTCCTCGACGATCAGGCTGTACGCCGAAATGTGCTCCGGTTCGAGCGCGACGGCCGCATCGAGCGTGCGCAGCCAGTCGGCGCGGCTCTGTCCAGGAAGGGCGTACATCAGGTCGAGGCTGACGTCGTCAAAGCCCGCCGCGCGCGCCATCGCGACCGATGCGCGAACGTCGCCTGCCGTGTGGATGCGTCCGAGGGCGCGCAGCAGCCGGTCGTCCATCGCCTGCGCGCCGAGCGACAGCCGGTTGATTCCCGCCTCGCGGCAGACCCGGAGCTTTCGCGCAGTCAGCGTGCCGGGATTGGCCTCCATCGTGATCTCCGCATCGGGCGAGACGCGCCCACACGCGCGGATCTGCGCCATCAGGCGCGCAATGGCCTCCTCCGGCATCAGCGAGGGCGTGCCGCCGCCGAGGAACACCGTCTTGATTTCGCGCTCTGCAAGCTCCGGCTGCCACGACGCCAGCTCGTCGCCGAGCGCGCAAAAATACCGCTCCCCGTCCGCCTCGCGGCGCGGATAGGAAGCGAAATCGCAGTACGCGCACTTTGCCCGGCAAAACGGGATGTGCACATACAGCGAAAGGGCGCTCATCGGTGCAGCGGACGGATCTCCAACCCCGTCCGCTCGCGCAGAAAGGCGGCCAGTGCCGCCGCTCCGCCGCCATTGATCTCGTCCTTGACGACGACCAGCGGCGTGTGATGGCGCATGTAGAGCACGAGATGCTTTCGGTCTTCGCGTAGGCCGGTGATCAGCGGATAGCGAATCAGGCTCTCCTCCACCGCGGACCGCACGCGAATGCCCTCCTCGCAGAAGTCCAGCTGCGTTTCGTCCACGGAGGCGTGGCGCGACGCGTACATGCGCGCCGCCGTCAGGCGCACGCCCAGCAGCGAATGCATCACCAGCAGGGCCAGCACGACCGTCAGCCACAGCGCGTTCGATGAACGCACTGCCCACAGCAACCCGACGCACAGCGCGATCATCGCATTGCACGCCCATACCGTGCGAAAATACTGATTGGAGCGCGCCCGCGCGAGCGCCAGACAGCTCTCGCGCGTCACGCGAAACGTCGCCTTGAACAAGGGCTTTTTCATGCAACTCCTCCCGGGACGATCCGGTCGCGCCGGATCAGTCCATCTTCAGAACCGCCATGAACGCCTCGCTGGGCACCTGAACGCTGCCCACCTGGCGCATACGCTTCTTGCCCTCCTTCTGCTTCTCCAGCAGCTTCTTCTTGCGCGTGATGTCGCCGCCATAGCACTTGGCCAGCACGTCCTTGCGAAGCGCCTTGACCGTCTCGCGCGCGATGACCTTGCCGCCGATGGCCGCCTGAATCGGAATTTCAAACAGCTGCCGCGGAATGGCCTCCTTGAGCTTTTCGGCGATCGAACGGCCGCGCGCGTAGGCGCGATCCTTGTGGACGATGATCGACAGCGCGTCGCACTGCTCGCCGTTGAGCAGCATGTCGAGCTTGACCAGATCGCTGCGCACATACCCCTTCAGCTCGTAGTCGAACGACGCGTACCCGCGCGTACGGCTCTTGAGCTGGTCGAAGAAATCGTAGATGACCTCGTTGAGCGGCAGATCGTAGCTGAGCACCACGCGACCGCCATCGATGTACTTCATGTCGCGGAACGTGCCGCGCTTGTCCTGGCACAGCTCCATGATCGCACCGACGTAGTCCTGCGGCGTGATGACCTGCGCGTCGACGTAGGGTTCCTCCATCCACGAGATCTCCTGCGCCGGCGGGAGGTTGGTCGGATTGTCGATCATCACGACCGAGCCATCCGTCTTGACCACGCGGTAGACGACGCTCGGCGCCGTCGTGACCAAGTCGAGGTCGAACTCGCGCTCCAGCCGCTCCTGAATGATCTCCATGTGCAGAAGCCCGAGAAAGCCGCAGCGGAAGCCATAGCCGAGCGCAACGGAGGTCTCCGGCTCGAACGACAGCGCCGCGTCGTTCAGGCGGAGCTTCTCCAGCGCATCGCGCAGGCCCTCGTAGTCGCCGCCGTCGGCCGGATAGATGCCGCAGTAGACCATCGGCAGCACCGGCTTGTAGCCCGGCAGCGGCGCGGCGGCAGGATTGTCCGCGAGCGTGATCGTGTCGCCAACGTGGATATCGGCGATGTCCTTGATCGACGCGGCGATATAGCCGACCTCGCCGGCGCGCAGCGCCTCCTTCGGCGAATAGCCCAGCGGCAGATAGGCGCCGACCTCCGTGACCTCGAACTCGCGCCCGCTGGACATCATGCGGATGCGGTCGCCGACCTTCACCGCGCCTGCCTTCAGGCGCACCGATGAGATCGCGCCGCGATAGTTGTCGTAGTACGAATCGAAGATCAGCGCTTGAAGCGGCGCGTCCGGATCGTCCCTTGGCGCGGGCACCTTGGCCACGACCTCTTCGAGCACGTCGTCGATGCCGACGCCCTGCTTGGCCGAGATCAGCGGGCAGTCCTCCGCCACCAGGCCGATTTCGTCCTCGATCTGCTGGCGCACGCCCTCGGGGTTCGCGCTGGGCAGGTCGATCTTATTGATGACCGGAAGAATTTCCAGGTCGTGCTCGAGGGCCATGTAGACGTTCGCCAGCGTCTGCGCCTCAATGCCCTGGCTGGCATCGACCACCAGCACCGCGCCCTCGCACGCCGCCAGCGCGCGGGAGACTTCGTATGTAAAGTCGACGTGGCCGGGCGTGTCGATGAGGTTGAGCTCATACTCCTGCCCGTCTCGCGCCGTGTACGTCATGCGCACGGCCTTGGACTTGATCGTGATGCCGCGCTCGCGCTCCAGCTCCATCGAATCGAGCACCTGATCGGTCATGTCGCGCAGCTGCATGACCCCGGTGCGCTCGAGAATGCGGTCGGCCAGCGTGGACTTGCCGTGGTCAATGTGGGCAATGATGCAAAAGTTGCGGATCCTGCTCTGATCGTAATTGGACACGCGGTTCCCTCCATCATTCCAATCCAGGCGGCCGAATCCATCGCACGGCCGCCGAGGGACAGACTTCTCATTTTATCTTCATTATTATAGCGCACGAAGGCGGCAAACGCAAGCGTCCATTCGGAAAAAACGCCAAAAAGACGCAAAACCGGCTGACAACTCTCCTCCAGCGGACAAGCGCCAGTATACAAAAAAACCGCCGTCCAATGCGGACGGCGGCATCTGCCAAGCTGAATTAGGCCAGCTCGGAGAAGTACTTGATGGTGCGAACCATCTGGCTCACGTAGGAGTTCTCGTTGTCGTACCAGGAGACGACCTGCACCTGAGAGGTGCCGTTGTCCAGATTCTGAACCATCGTCTGGGTGGCATCGAACAGAGAGCCGTAGCGCATGCCGATGACGTCGGAGGAGACGATCTCATCGGTGTTGTAGCCGAAGGACTCGGTGGACTGCGACTTCATCTGGGCATTGATCTCGTCCTTGGTGGGGGTGCCCTTGACGACCGCGGTCAGGATGGTGGTGGAGCCGGTGGGGGTCGGCACGCGCTGGGCAGCGCCGATCAGCTTGCCGTTCAGCTCCGGAATGACCAGGCCGATCGCCTTCGCGGCGCCGGTGCTGTTCGGGACGATGTTGCACGCGCCAGCGCGGGAGCGGCGCAGGTCGCCCTTGCGCTGCGGGCCGTCTAGGATCATCTGGTCGCCGGTGTAGGCGTGAATCGTGCACATGATGCCGGACTCGATCGGGCAGAGGTCGTTCAGGGCCTTCGCCATCGGCGCCAGGCAGTTGGTGGTGCAGGACGCAGCGGAGATGATGGTATCCTCGGGCTTGAGCGTCTTGTGGTTGACGTTATAGACGATGGTCGGCAGGTCGTTGCCAGCCGGAGCGGAGATGACGACCTTGCGGGCGCCAGCGTCGATGTGCGCCTGAGCCTTGGCCTTGCTGGTGTAGAAGCCGGTGCACTCGAGCACGACGTCCACGCCCAGCTCGCCCCACGGCAGCTCAGCGGCGTTCGCCTTGGCATAGATGGTGATCTTCTTGCCGTCGACCGTGATGTAGTCCTCGCCGGCCTCGACCTCGTGGGTGCGCGCATAGCAGCCCTGCGTGGAGTCGTACTTCAGCAGGTGAGCGAGCATCTTCGGGGAAGTCAGATCGTTGATGGCAACGACCTCATAGCCCTCAGCGCCGAACATCTGGCGGAAAGCGAGACGGCCAATGCGGCCGAAACCGTTAATAGCAACCTTAACAGCCATGTGAAACCCTCCTAAATCATACGGTACAAGTACCTCTGTTCACGCTTTCTATTTTACCCCAACGGTGCGGGCTTGACAAGTGTTTTTTTGGTAAAATATCGATTTTCCTTCAAATCCGCCGCGCTGTCGAGTCCCCATTCCTTCCCCTTTTCGGGCAATTCCCCCGGTTTCCTCCGCATTTTCGCCGAAGTGGGATTGAATTTTCTCTCCACCACATGTATAATGTTAACAAACGTCCAACGAATGGAGTGTGCGCCATGAAGTATACCGACCTGAAGCCGCTTGCGGCCGCGCTGAGCCAGAACATCGGCCGAGTGATCGTCGGCAAATCGCGCGAGGTGGAGCTGATCCTCGCCGCGCTGTTTGCCGGCGGGCATGTGCTGCTGGAAGACGTCCCCGGCACGGGCAAGACGACGCTGGCCAAATCGCTGGCCCGGTCGCTCAGCTGCGATTTCGCCCGCGTGCAGTTCACGCCGGACCTGCTTCCGGCGGACATCACCGGCATGCAGGTCTACGCGCAGCAGACCGGGAAATTCACGTTCGTCAAGGGTCCCGTGTTTACGAACATCCTGCTGGCCGACGAAATCAACCGCGCCACGCCGCGCACCCAGTCGGCACTGCTCGAATGCATGGAGGAGCGCCAGGTCACCGAGGGCGGAGCGACCTACGCGCTCGACGCGCCCTTCCTGGTCATCGCGACGCAGAATCCCGTGGAGACGCAGGGCACCTTTCCGCTGCCGGAAGCGCAGCTGGACCGCTTCCTGATTCGCATCTCGCTCGGGTATCCGAAGGATCGGGACGAGGCGGTCGCCCTGATGAAGCGCTTCATCACCGACAGCCCGCTCGCCCGACTCGAGCCGGTGGCGGGCAAAGCCGATCTGGCCGAGGCGTCGAAGCTCTGCGCGCAGTGCCACGTCTCCGACGCGGTCATGACCTATGTCGCCGATCTGTGCGAGGCCGCGCGCGATCCCGAGAAGGTGCGGCTCGGCCCGTCGCCCCGCGCGATGCTGGCGCTGACGCGCATGGCGCAGGCGCTGGCCGCGATCCGCGGCAGGGATTACGCCATCCCCGACGACGTCAAGGAGCTGGCCGTGCCGGTGCTGGCCCACCGCATCGTCCTGCGTGGGCTGGGCAATCGCGCGCTGGCGGAGGAATTCATCCGGGATCTGCTGGGCCGGGTGCCCGTGCCCACCGAGGCGAGCGCATGAACGTGCTGGTCGTGCTCGCGGTATTCGCCGCGCTGTGCATCGCCTACGGCCGTCTGCTGGAGCACGTCGCCCTGCGGGGGCTGACCTCTACCCGCGCGTTTTCCCGCCGCGAAGTGTTCGAGGGCGACGAAGGCGAGCTGGTGGAGGTCATCAGCAACGACCGCCCGCTGATCGTACCGTGGCTGCGCGTGGAGAGCCGGATCTCCCGCCACCTGCAGTTCGGCCGCCAGGAGAACCTCGACGTCAGCGGCAGCATGTACCACAAGAGCCTGTTCACGCTGATGCCGTATCAGCGCATCACGCGGCGGCACCGGGTGAAGTTCCTGCATCGGGGCGAATACAACATCGGCAGCGCGTCCCTGACCGCCGGCGACGTCACGGGCTTCTTCCAGTGCAGCCGCGAGCAGAGGCTGGACGCCCCCGTCACGGTCTACCCGCGGCTGCTGGACGACCGCGATCTGCCCATGCCATTTTCCCGGCTCATCGGCGAAATGATGCTCGAGCGCCAGCTGCAGCGCGATCCGTTTCTGATCAACGGCATCCGCCCCTACCGCCCCGGGGATCCCGTGCGGGACATCCACTGGCCGGCCACCGCGCGCATGGGCGAGCTCCACGTGCGAGTGCACGATTTCTCCGCGCAGACGCGGCTGATGGTGGTGTTCAACGCCCAGCTGAAGGAGAATCAGTGGGACAACCTGATGGAGTACGAGCAGGATCTGATCGAGCGCGAGATCTCCATGGCGGCCACGCTGTGCGTGCGGGCATTGCGCGCAGGGCTGACGGCGGGATTCGCCGCCAACATGCCAATCGGAGCGTCCGAAGAGAGCACAGTGCTGCTGCCCTCCGGCGGCGAAGCTCGCGAAGAGGAGCTGCTGACGGCCTTCGCCCGCCTCCGGATCCTCCGCACGCGCAGCTTCAACACGTTTCTGGAGGAACTGAGCGGCCTGTCCGGGCTGGACATGGTCGTACTCTCCCCGTACGACAGCAGCGAGCTGCAGCTTCGGCTGGAGGCCCTGCGGTCGCACGGCAATACGGTTCGCCTGTATGTGATGGAAGGGGGCGCCGCATGAAGCCGGACATCGGATCGCTGAAGCGGCGCTGGACCCAGCCGCTGATGATGGCGGCGGACTTTCTCCCGGTGCCGGTGTTGCTGTGCGCGTGGAACCTCCCGGAAGCGCCGCTTCGAGGCCTGCCCGTCGCGCTTCTGTACGTCTGCGCGGCGTGGATCTGCGCCGCCGTGCCCGGCAGGCGGCGGCTGATCGCCGGCGGACTGGGTACCGTAGCGATCGCCGCGCTGGGAATGCTCCTTCTGCCGTGGCGCACGGCGCCGGTGCTGCTGGCCATCCCGCTCGTATTCGCCGTCCTGCTGGCGGCGGGACTGGCGCATGGCGGCGAGTTGCCCCTCGCCTACCCCTGCGTCGGACTGGGCCTGCACGTCGCAGCGCAGTTTGCCCAGCTGTTCGACGCGGAGGCCGCCAACGCCGCGGTTTACGTCCTGCGCGGCGCGTTCGTGGTCTATGCCTTCTTGGCGCTTCTGTCGATGAACCGGGCCAGCCTGCGCGACGCGGCGGCCAAGGGAAGCCCGGCGCCGCTGTCCGTAAGGCGCAAAAACCGGCTGCTGGCCGTAGCACTGGGGCTGGTCACGCTGCTGATCGCCTGCCTGCCCGCAATTCTGCAGCTCTTTGAACGGCTCTGGAGCGCCCTGATCGCCGCAATCGGCCGATTTCTGGCGTGGCTTGGCAACCTGTTCGCCGTCGAAATGTCGCCCGATACCGGCGGCGGAGGCGGCGCCATGGACATGATGGGCGCAGCGAGCGCCGAACCGAGCCCTTTCTGGGAGATCCTCGAGAAGATCGTGCTGGTCATTGGCATTGCGACCGCCGCGGCGCTGGCCGTCATCGCCGTCCGTCTGCTCTGGCGAAAATCGCGCCGGATGTTCGCCGCGCTGCTCAGGCGTCTCCGCCAGTTTGTGCAGGCGGCGTCCGAAGACTATCAGGATGAGATCTCCGATACCCGCGAGGGCGGCGAGCGAAAGCGCCTGTTTCGGAAATTCGTCCGGAAACCGGATCCGCTGAAGGGCATTGACGCGGCGAAGCTGCCGCCGAGGGAAAGGGTTCGCTTCTATTATCTGCGCGCGCGTCTGAAGCACCCCGGCTGGGTGCCGGAGCAGACGGCGCGGGAACACCTGCCCGCCGACGCGGCGGAGATCTACGAGCGGGCGCGCTACAGCGCGCATGAGGTGCGCGAGAGCGACGCCAGCCGCTTCCAGGAGAAGGTCAAATAGCGACAGGCCCGGCGGAGCACCCTCCGTTTGCCTGCCCGTTCAGGCTGTCCAAAACCCTGATTGAGCGCGAAAGGGCTTTGGCCCTTTCGCGCTCAGCTTGTCTAAAACCTTTTTGGATAAGCTGGTCTCATCAGCCCTCGCCCTGACCCAGCAGAACCTCCGCGTTGGTTCCATAGAAGATGTCCGGCCGGCCGGCGAGCGTTTTGCAGACCTCCTCGATCATCTCCCAACTGTCGAATTCGTCAAATTCGTAGCTATGTCCCCAAAGGTAAAAGAGCCGCGGCGACGCAGGCTCCATTTCCACAAACGCGCGGGCGAGGTCGAGCGTCCGCGGATTTGCGTGGCGGCAGGTCGTCGCAAGCCGGAGCAGGTCGCAGGGCACGTCGAATCGCTCGGTCTGCTCGGTCGTCCGCGCATATCGCACGCCGGCCTCCCGCGCGATTTCGACGACGCGGCCGTCGTATGTGCCATAGGGATAGGCCATTCCGGTCACCGCCCGGCCGGTCAGCTGACGCAGGCCGTCCTGACACGCCCAGATCTCCTCGCGCACGGTTTCGTCATCCAACGCCTCCAGATGAGGATGCGTCATCGTATGTCCCGCGACCTCGTGGTTTGCATAAACGGCGGGAATGTCCGCCCGATCGATGTGCCGGACGATGATTTCCGACTTGCGAAACGTGCTGCTCCGGCTTTGCAGGCCGAGGTTCAGGTTGAAGGTCCCGCGAAGCCCATAGCGGTCGAGCAATTCGATAAAGCGGATGTCCTGCTCCACGCCGTCGTCGTAGCTGAAGGTCACGGCCTTCATTTTTCCATTCCACATCAATGCGTTTCCTCCTCAACGGATGCAATCAGGCAAATTCAAAGGTCAGATACAGCGGATAGTGATCGGAAATGCAATCGAACCACGGCTCGTCGATGCGCAGGTAGTCGCCGATGACGACGGGGCTGCCGGTTTTGACCAGGATGTGGTCGATCGCCTCGGAAAACGCGCCCTTTTCCACGCGCCGGTAACCGGCCGGGCCGCAGGGATGATGGCCGCGCGTCTCGTCGCGCCGACCCGTCGCGAGGTCGTGGGCGTCCACCCAGCCCATTTCCGCAGCCGAACGCAGGCAGGGGCTGTCCATCACCGCGTTCAAATCACCCATGAGGAAGCCCGGACAGGCGTGCTCGCGCGAGACCTCCTCCAAGCGTCCGAGCGCCTGGCGGATTTGAAATGCTCGCGCCTCGTCGGAATGCGCCTGATAGTCGGCGGACGCGGGATTGGAGGACTTCCACCACAGGTGCGTCGTCATCACGGCGAAGCGTCGGCCGCCTTCCTCCTCGAACACGCCATAGGCATAGGATTTTGTGCCGCTGTTGTTGAAGGATCCATCAAAGCCCGGAACGTCCTCCGAATACCGGAAGAAGCCCGACTCAATCAGCAAAAGCCGGTCGCTGCGATAGAGAATGGGCGTATCGCCGCCGGTGATCAGCTCATAGCGAGCGGTCTCCCCGCCGTGCGCAAAGGCGGTCATTCGCTGCATGAGCAATTCGTTCATGCGGACGGAAGCCTCCTGAATTCCCAGCACGTCGGGCGCGATCTGCCGGTAGGCTCGGGCCAGCCCATCCACGCGGGCTTCCGCGGAACAGTCCTCTCCCCGCGCCTCCCACGCCGGGACGTTCAAGTCGCACTTCCATTGATTGCTGGACATGAGAATCATGGATCGTTCATCCTTTCTCTCTGAATCTGAAGGGGCAGGCCTTCAAACGCCTGCCCCTCGCCGCCGGATCCGGCTTACAGTTCGTTATGTGCCTTTCTGTTGTAGAAGTCGATGTAGTAGTCGTAGCCATAGGTTTCCAGATCGTTCAGGTAAGCGTTCCAGGATTCATCCGTAATCCCGTTCATGACGCTCTCCGCGAAGAAACCCTTGATGATTTTGTCCAGCCCGTCCGTCATAAAGTCAAGCTCTTCCTGCGCTTCCGCCGAAACAACGCTGGCATTCATGTAGTAGGGGCAGAGGTACTCGTCGTACTGATCCAGCGAGGCGTAGCGCTGCGCGCCCCAGACCGTGAGATCATCGGTGCGGTAGTTTTCAGATTCGAGCATCAGCGGCGCGATGTTGACCAGGCCGGTGGTGTTGGAGCCGGTGTAGGTCTTGCCGATCAGCCAATCGTATCCAGCCGCGGTCAGCGCAGCATTCTCCTCTTCCTCGGTCTCAAACACATAGGGCAGGTACTTGAAGCCGTTCGCGGCGATCTCCTCGAGGGTCGCGTCCGCGGGGAGGTACTCGTTGTTCTCGTCCACGAAGTCCCACATGACGCCGCGATGAGAGCCGTTGCAGATCTCCAGGGCACGGATGGGATCGGAGGCATACTCCCACAGCTCATAGGCCTTTTCGATGTTCTCGCAGTTCTTGGTGATGATGAAATTGTTGCGATAGGCGTTGGCGAAGTCGAGATTCCCGGTGTACATTTCGGTTTCATAGCCCTCCGCCGGCAGCGGAACCAGCGGCTCAAACTGGAGGAACAGCTCGCTGTCCTCGATGTGGTTGCACGGCCCCCACGCCCAGAACACGCCAACCTTATCGGCATTCAGATTCGCATTGAACTGATCCAGCGTCTGCGCGAAGCCTTCCAGGTTAATCAGGCCCTCCTGCCCCAATTTGTAGCAGTATTCGATGCACTCGCGGAACGCTTCGGTGTTGACGGCGCCGATGACATTCCCTTCCCCTTTCCGCACTATTGCGCCTGCGTACTGCTGTTCGACGGCGAGCCTTCCGAAGTCGAAAGACAGCTCAACGGCATCGTCGCCGGCGACTTCACCGCCTATTTCTGCCAGACGGAGAACCGCGCATCCGCGCTGGGCATCGTCAACTGCGCCGATCCCCAGCGTCTGGTGGAAATTGGCGAGGCAATTCTGCGCCAGTTGGACAAAGGCGCCGCTCCTTCCCATGCCACTCTGGCGATCGGCCATTCCTGCGAAGCGTTGCAGCATGTTCCCGTCTCCTATATCGAGGCGCGCACCGCCATGGACTACCGGCTGGTGTTCGGCCTGCACACCGTCATCCTGTACGATCAGACGGAATTGTGCCAGTCTGAATCCTCCGAATACCCACGCCGCCAGCTGAACGCCTTCGCGCAGGGGCTCCTCAACTGGGACGTGGACGAGATCCAGGCGCAGCTCGCGGGCCTCGTGCGCACCATCCGAAGCGGCAAGCTCTCCCTGCAGCAGGTCAAATGCGTCTGCATGGAGCTGAGCACATCGTTCATGCGCGAGGTGCACAACCTCAACAATTCCCATCCCTTCAGGACGGAGCGCTTCGACATCTTCCACATCTGCGAATACGATTCCATCGACGAACTCGTGCAGCACATCTCCGAGCTGTCCGCCTCCATCAAGCAGTATCTGGAGTCCAGCGAGACGCTCTGTCAGGACAGCGACATCCACCGCTGCCTCGCCCTGCTCGACGACCGCTTTGACGACTGCCAGTTCTCGCTCGAATCCCTCTACGACCAGTTCTCCATCTCCCCGCAGACCTTGCGCCGCCGCTTCAAAAACGCGACCGGAAAGACCATGAGCGACTACCTGACCTCGCTGCGCATCGGCAAGGCCAAGGATCTCCTAGCCACCACGGGGTTGGAATTGAGCGACATCTGCCTGCAATGCGGGTACGCGGACCAGTCCTCGTTCATCCGCGCCTTCAAGGCCAGAGAGGGAATGACGCCCGGAAAATACCGCGAATCCGCCCGCACGAAGAAGTGACGGACGCAATCCCGACCTGAACCGCACCAAAAATTCAACCCTGCTTCCCATGTGCGGAAGCAGGGTTGTTGCAAATGTCTCGGAAACTCGATCGATTATTCGTGGACGATCAGCGACACGCCCGTCATTTCGGCAGGCTGCGCAAGTCCCATCATGTCGAGCATCGTCGGGCACAGGTCGCACAGGCGGCCGGTCTCGCGCAGCTTCTGCTGCGGATGCTCCGGATCGACGACGATCACCGGCACGGGATTCGTCGTGTGCGCCGTGAACGGCCCGCCGTGAACGGGGTCGATCATCTGGTCGGCGTTGCCGTGGTCGGCGGTGATGATGCACTTGCCGCCCTTGGCGACGATCGCCGAGACGATCTTGCCGACGCACTCGTCCACCGTCTTGACCGCCTTCATCGCCGCGGCCATGACGCCGGTGTGGCCGACCATGTCGCAGTTGGCGAAATTGAGGATGATGACATCGTACTTGTCCTCGTTGATGCAGGGCAGCACGGCGTCGGTCACCTCGTAGGCGCTCATCTCGGGCTTCAGGTCGAACGTCGGGACTTCCTCCGACGGCGGCGACGGGATCAGAATGCGGTCCTCGCCGGGGAACTGGCGCTCCTCGCCGCCGTTGAAGAAGAACGTGACGTGCGCGTACTTCTGCGTCTCGGCGATGCGCAGCTGCGTCTTGCCGCACTTGGAGAGGTACTCGCCCATCGTCATCGACAGCGACTCCGGCGGGTAGGCGATCAGCACGTTCGGCATCGTCGCATCGTACTGCGTCATGCAGACGTAGGTCAGCGGGAAGAAGCCGTGCTTGCGCTCAAAGCCCTTGAACTCCGGATCGACGAACGCGCGGGTGATCTCGCGGGCGCGGTCGGGGCGGAAGTTGAAGAACACGACGGAATCGTTCGCGCGGACGACGCCGTTTTCGTCGATCACGGTCGGCAGCACGAATTCGTCGGTCAGGTGCTTGCCGGTCTCGTCGACGACGTTGTAAGAATCCTTGATCGCCTGAACGGGATCGCTCGCGCGCTCGCCCTCGGCGCAGACCATGGCGTTGTACGCCTTCTCGACGCGCTCCCATGCGAAGTCGCGGTCCATGGCGTAGAGGCGGCCCATGACCGTCGCGATCTTGCCGACGCCCAGCTCAAGCATCTTGTCCTCCAGCTGCTGGACGTACTCCCAGCCGGAATCCGGCGGGACGTCGCGCCCGTCGAGCAGGCAGTGGACGTAGACCTTCTCAAGCCCATGGCGCTTCGCCATTTCGAGCAGGCCGTAGAGGTGCTCGGTGTGGGAATGGACGCCGCCGGGCGAGACCAGGCCGATCAGGTGCAGCGCGGAATCGTGCTGCTTGCAGTTGTCCATCGCCGCATTGAGCGCCCTGTTCTCAAAGAACACGCCGTCCTCGATGTCCTTGGTGATCTTCACCAGCATCTGGTAGACCACGCGGCCGGCGCCGATGTTGGTGTGGCCCACTTCGCTGTTGCCCATCTGCCCGTCCGGCAGGCCCACGTCCAGGCCGGAAGCGCCGATGGCGGTGGAGCAGTATTCCGCCTTGAGGCGGTCGATGTTGGGCGTGCCCGCGGCGAGTATGGCGTTGGACTTGGGGTCGTTGCCGCCGATGCCGAAGCCGTCCAGAATGAGAAGCGCGGTGACAGCCATCAGAAGTTCACCACCTGCGCGAAGTCCTCAGCCTTCAGGGACGCGCCGCCGATGAGGCCGCCGTCGATCTCCGGCTGCGCCATCAGGCCCTTGACGTTGGAGCCCTTCATGCTTCCGCCGTACTGGATGCGGATGCGCTCCGCGGCGTGGCGGCCGAACTTGGCGGCGATGGCCTTGCGGATGACGCCGATGGTCTCGTTCGCCTGCTCGTCCGTGGCGGTCAGGCCGGTGCCAATTGCCCAGACGGGCTCGTAGGCGACGACGACGTTCTCCAGCTCGTTGGCGTACAGTCCATGCAGCGCCATCTGGGTCTGGTAGGTGACGATCATGTCGGTGTAGCCAGCTTCGCGCTCGTCCTTCAGCTCGCCGACGCAGACGATGGCCTTCAGGCCGGCGCGGACAGCCGCGACGGTGCGGAGGTTGACGGTCTTGTCGGTCTCGCCGAAGTACTGGCGGCGCTCAGAGTGGCCGATGATGACGTACTCGCAGCCCGCGGCCTTGAGCATGTCGGCGCTCAGCTCGCCGGTATAGGCGCCGGACTCCTTGAAGTGGACGTTCTGCGCGCCCAGCTTGATGTTCGTGCCCTCGATGATCGGCTTGACGGCGGCAAAGCAGACGGCCGGCGTGCAGACGACGACGTCGCACTTGGCGTTCTTCACCAGCGGAATCAGGTCGGTCACGAGCTGCGCGGCCTCCTCGGGGGTCTTGTTCATCTTCCAGTTGCCGGCGATGATCGGGCGGCGCTCCGGAATCACGCGGTCCTGCAGGCAGACGACGCCGGGCAGCTCCTTGCCCTCGAGGAACTCGAGCGACGCGCCGCCGCCGGTGGAGATGTGGGTCATGCGGTCGGCCAGGCCCATCTGCGTGACCGCCGCCGCGCTGTCGCCGCCACCGATGATGGTGATGGCATGCGAATTGGCCATTGCCTGCGCGATCGCAAGCGTGCCATGCGCGAAGTTGGGCATCTCGAAGCAGCCCATCGGGCCGTTCCAGACGATCGTGCGGGCCTTCTTGATCTCCTCGGAGAACAGCTTGACCGTCTCCGGGCCGATGTCCATGCCCTCGAAGTTGTCGGGGATGTTGCGGGAATGCGCGGTGATGCGCTCGCAGTCGTTGGAGAAGCTGTCGCCGCAGACGTTGTCCACGGGCAGGAGCATCTTCACGCCCTTCTGCTTCGCGGTCTCGATGAGCTCCTTGGCCAGATCGATGCGCTCCTCGTCGAGCAGCGAACGGCCGACCCTGCCGCCCATGGCGACCTGGAAGGTGTAGGACATGCCGCCGCCGATCAGCAGCACGTCGACCTTCTCAAGCAGCGCCTTGATGACGCCGATCTTGTCCTTGACCTTCGCGCCGCCCAGAATGGCGAGGAACGGGCGCTCCGGATGCTCGACGGCGTTGCCGAGGAACTGAAGCTCCTTGCCAATCAGGAAGCCGGCGACGGCGGGCAGGTAGTTCGCGACGCCCGCGGTCGAGGCATGCGCGCGATGGACGGTGCCGAACGCGTCGGACACATACAGCTCGGCCATCGAGGCGAGCTCCTTGGCCAGCTCGGGATCGTTCTTCTCCTCGCCCGGCTCAAAGCGGACGTTCTCGAGCAGCACGGCCTTGCCGGGCTCGACCTCTGCCGCGAGCTTCTTCGCATCGGGGCCGACGACGTCCTTGGCCAGCTTGACCTCGAAGCCGAGCTTCTCGCTCAGGCGCTTGGCGACCGGAGCGAGGGAGTACTTCATGTTGTACTCTCCCTTCGGACGGCCGAGGTGCGAGCAGAGGATGACCGCCGCGCCGTTGTCCAGCAGGTAGCGGATGGTCGGCAGCGCCGCGTTGATACGGGTTTCATCGGTGATGTTGCCTTCGGCGTCGAGCGGCACGTTAAAGTCGCAGCGCACGAGAACCTTCTTGCCGGAAACCTGAACATCTTCGATGGTCATTTTGTTGAGGTTCATGGGTGTTCACTCCTCCATTTAGTTTATGTCTCTATTTTAGCACACTTTATCTGGAAATGAAAGCAAATTTTGTGCGACATCGGAGCTTTTTTCGCTCCGCTTCAGCGCGAATCTTCTCAAATGTCCCCTGTGAAATTCAAACCGCGTTAACGTGCGTATGGTATAATGGGCGACTGGGAGGTCGAGGACATTGTCGGATGCGATCATCTGCGCGCGAGACGTGCGCTATCAATACGAGGATTCGGAAAATCCCGCCGTCAACGGCGTGACGCTGGACGTGCCCGCGGGCGAATTTCTGGCCGTGCTCGGGCGCAACGGCAGCGGCAAATCGACGTTTGCGAAGCTGCTCAACGCGCTGCTGATTCCGACGTCGGGCACGGTGACGGTTGACGGCCGCCGCGCGACCAGCGAGGACGACTGCTACCCCGTGCGCGAGGTCTGCGGCATGGTATTCCAGAACCCGGACAACCAGATCGTCGCCACGACGGTCGAGGAGGACTGCGCGTTCGGCCCGGAAAACCTGGGCGTCGCGCCCGAGGAGATCCGCCGCCGCGTGGACGAAACCCTCGCCGCGGTCGGCATGGCGCAGTTCGCGCAGAGCTCGCCTTCAATGCTCTCGGGCGGGCAGAAGCAGCGCGTGGCCGTGGCCGGCGTGTTGGTCATGCGGCCAAAGATCATCGTGTTCGACGAATCCACCGCGATGCTCGACCCGGTCGGCCGGCGCGACGTGTTCTCGCTCGCGCGCAAGCTCAACCGCGAGGAGGGCATCACCGTCGTCTGGATCACCCACTTCATGGATGAGGCCGTTCTCGCCGACCGCGTGGCGGTCATGGACGATGGAAAGATCGCGATGCTCGGCGCGCCGCGCGAAGTCTTTGCCCATGTGGACGAGATCCGCGCGCTGGGGCTGGACGTACCGGAGATGATGCGGCTGGCCGCCGAGCTCAGGCGCAAGGGGCTGAAGCTGGGCGCCGAAACGATGACAGTGGAGGAAATGGTTGAGGAACTATGCCGATTGAAGTCAAAGATTTAAGCCATGTCTACATGTCCGGCACGCCGTTTGAAGCGCACGCGCTCTACGGCGTGAGCCTGTCGATCGCCGACGGCGAATTCATCGGCATCATCGGCCACACCGGCAGCGGGAAGAGCACGCTGATCTCCCACCTGAACGCGCTGGAGCGCTCCGAGCCGGGCACGGTGTTCGTCGACGGCATGGACTTGGGCGACAAGGAGACCGACCTGCGCGCCGTGCGGCGGACGGTCGGACTGGTCTTTCAATACCCCGAATACCAGCTCTTCGAGGAGACGGTCGAAAAGGACGTCGCATTCGGGCCTCGAAACCTAGGGCTTGGCGAGGATGAGATCCGCGCGCGCGTCGAAAAGGCACTTGCGCAGGTGGGCTTGAGCGGCGAATATGCCCAGCGCTCGCCCTTTGAGCTCTCCGGCGGTCAGAAGCGCCGCGTGGCCATCGCCGGCGTGCTGGCGATGCAGCCGTCGACGCTGATCCTCGACGAGCCGGCCGCGGGGCTCGACCCCGCCGGGCGGCGCGACATGCTCGACCTGATCGCGTCCATTCACGCCTCGGGCACGACGGTCATCATGGTCTCGCACTCCATGGACGACGTCGGCCGCCTGTGCGACCGGCTGTTCGTGCTCGACCACGGCCGGATCGCGTTTTCCGGCACGCCGGCCGAGGTGTTCCGCCATGGCAGCGAGCTGCGCGCCATCGGGCTGGACGTGCCGGAATGCGCGCGGCTGGCCGACGCGCTGCGCGCGCGCGGCTTTGACATCCCCGAGGGCGTCTATGCGCTGAACGACGTCCGCGACGCCATTCTCCGCACGCTGGAAGGAGGCCGCAAATGCTGAAGAACGTCACGTTTGGCCAGTTCTTTCCCGGCGATTCGTTTCTGCATCGTCTGGATCCGCGCACGAAGCTGATTCTGACGTTTGCGCTGATCGTGATCGTATTCATCTCGCACGGCTTTACGGGCTTCGGCGTGATCCTCGCGTTCGTGGTGTTCACGGCGCTCAGCTCGAAGATCTCCCTCAAGTTTCTGATTCGCGGCATCCGGCCGATTCTGTTCATCCTGCTGTTTACGTTTGTGTTGAACGCCTTCTTTCAGTCGGGCGGAAACGAAATCTTCCGGCTGGGCTTTCTGCGGGTGACGGATGAGGGCCTGCGCACGGCGTTCTTCATCGCCGCGAGGCTGATTCTGCTGGTCGTCTGTTCGCAGATGCTGACCTTGACGACCTCGCCCAACTCGCTGACCGACGGTCTGGAGACGCTGATGCGGCCGCTGAAGCGCATCCATTTCCCCGTGCACGAGATCGCGATGATGATGTCCATCGCGCTGCGCTTTATCCCCACGCTGATGGACGAGGCGAACAAGATCATGCGCGCGCAGATGGCGCGCGGCGCCGATTTTGAAAGCGGCAATTTCATCAAGCGCGCGAAGGCGATGATACCGCTGCTGGTGCCGCTGTTTGTCGGCGCGTTCCGCCGCGCGCAGGATCTGGCGCTGGCGATGGAGGCGCGCTGTTACCGCGGCGGCGAGGGCCGCACGCGGATGCGCCAGCTGCACTACGGCGCGCGCGACGCAATCGCCGCGGGCGCAATGGCCGCGCTGCTGGCCGTGATCCTCGTGCTCAACCACTTCCAGGTCGTCTGACCCAACGGAGGACATCATGCGACGCATCCACCTCACCATCGAATACGACGGCACGCGCTACGCCGGCTGGCAGCGGCAGGCCAACGCGCTGGCCGTCCAGCAGGTCGTCGAGGAAAAGCTCGCAAAGCTGGCGCGCCAGCCCGTCACGCTCCACGGCGCGAGCCGCACCGACGCCGGCGTCCACGCGCTC